>Ga0233380_1001036_pt1 | contig 13184 bp, 9 predicted proteins | sample ElkDunMinimDraft_9_FD_191541 | JGI IMG/M metagenome (GOLD analysis project Ga0233380, IMG submission 191541) | Fecal eukaryotic communites from dung pellets of Tule Elk in California, USA - Elk Dung F36 | ecosystem: Host-associated > Mammals > Digestive system > Large intestine > Fecal | place... | reverse complement strand
AACTGCTTGTAGAAGATACTCATGTCCACGACCAGGTCGCGGATCACAGGCAGCCCCGGCAGCGGTCGCAGTACCAGCTTGCCGCCGCGGGTAGCCGCAGATACTGGCGTGACGCAGGCCAGCCCGTTGGTGCCACTGATGTTCATGCCGTCGGAGCCACACACCCCTTCCCTGCACGAACGACGATAGGTGATGGAAGGGTCCTGGCGCTTCAGCAGCTCCAGAACGTCCAGTACCATCAGGTCCTTGCCAGCCGGCAACTCCACCTCGTAGTCCTGCATGGTGGGTTTGCTGTCGGTCTCCGGGTTATAGCGATATAGACTCACTAACACGTTGTTCTACCTTTCCTGAGCGTCTCAGGTCCTGCCTGCACTGAATTAACAGGTTCGTAATTAATAGGGTCGTAATTAATAGGTTCGTATTTTCGGTTCGAATGTCTCGACGGTCTTCGGTGAGAAGTTCACCGCACGCTTGGTGATGCTCTTCGATGTCGGGAAGTAAAGGGAATGGCACAGCCAGTTCTCATCATCCCGTTCCTGGAAGTCATCACGCGCATGTGCGCCGCGGCTTTCGGTGCGGGTTTCCGCAGCGATAGCGGTTGCCTCGGCCACCTCGAACAGGTTCTCCAGCTCCAGCGCTTCAATACGCGCGGTGTTGAAGGCGTTGCTCTTGTCGGTCAGGTGCACGTTCTGAACGCGCTCGCGCAGGCCCTTGAGCTTCTCGATGCCGTCCTGCATGAAGTCGCCACGTCGGAACACGCCGAAGTGGTTCTGCATGATGCTCTGCAGTTCCGTGCGTAGATCCGCCACACTCTCGCCGCTGGTGCTGTTGTTCAGACGGTTCAGTCGTGCCATGGACTGCTCGATATCCGACGCCGATGCCGCACGCTGGTCGATGCCCTGACGCAGCATGGTTTCGATGTGCAGGCCGGCCGCACGACCGAACACCACCAGATCCAGCAGCGAGTTGCCGCCCAGACGGTTGGCACCGTGCACGGATACGCAGGCCACCTCGCCTACCGCAAACAGACCTTCGATGATACGGTCGTTACCATTCTCATCCTGGGTCAGCGCCTGACCGTTGATGTTGGTGGGAATGCCGCCCATCATGTAGTGACACGTGGGCACTACCGGAATCGGTTCCTTGACCGGGTCGACGTGAGCGAAGGTACGTGACAGCTCCAGGATACCCGGCAGCTTCTCGTTGAGCACCTTCTCGCCCAGATGATCGAGCTTGAGCAGCACGTGGTCGCCGTTCTCGCCGCAGCCACGTCCGCCGAGAATTTCCAGCACCATGGAGCGGGCCACCACGTCGCGGCCGGCCAGATCCTTCGCGTTGGGCGCATAGCGCTCCATGAAACGCTCGCCATCCTTGTTGATCAGGTAGCCACCCTCGCCACGACAGCCCTCAGTGACCAGCACCCCTGCCCCATAGATGCCCGTGGGGTGGAACTGCCACATCTCGATGTCCTGCACCGGATAGCCGGCACGCAGCGCCATGCCAACACCGTCGCCGGTGTTGATCAGTGCGTTGGTCGTGGAGGCATAGATACGCCCTGCGCCGCCGGTGGCGAACACAGTGGCCTTGGATTTGACGTAGACGGTCTCGCCGGTCTCGATGCAGATCGCGATGACGCCGACCACCACACCGTCCTGGTTGCGCACCAGATCGGTCGCATACCACTCATTGAAGAAAACAGTCTTGTTCTTCAGGTTACCCTGATAAAGCGCATGCAGCAGTGCGTGACCGGTACGGTCTGCCGCCGCGCAGGTGCGCGCCGCCTGGCCGCCCTTGCCGAAATCCTTGGACTGGCCGCCGAACGGGCGCTGATAGATACGGCCATTCTCGGTGCGGGAGAAAGGCAGCCCCATGTGCTCCAGCTCGTATACGGTCTGCGGACCGACGCTGCACATGTATTCGATCGCGTCCTGGTCGCCGATGTAGTCCGATCCCTTGACGGTATCGTACATGTGCCAGCGCCAGTCATCGTTCGGATCCGCACTGGCGATGGCGCAAGTGATGCCGCCCTGGGCAGAAACAGTGTGGGAACGGGTCGGGAATACCTTGGTAATAACCGCAGTCTTGTAACCGGACTGCGCCAGTTGCAGGGCCGCGCGCATGCCGGCGCCGCCTCCACCGACAATTACTGCATCAAAGGAAAGAGTCCGCATGCCAGACATTTAAACACCCCACAGAATCTGGATACCCCAAACGAGGTAAATGAAAATCAACAGGCCGCAGGCTACCTGGAACAGGAAACTGATGAGTTTGCCTTTGGGTCCAAGCATCGCCGGGGTCAAATAGTCGGTAGCAATGGTCCACATGCCAACCCAGGCGTGCGCACACAGCGAGAGCAGTGCCAGCAGGCTGGCGATCCGCATCCAGGTGGCGCTGAACAGTTCGCGCCACTGCTGATAATCAAGATCGGGGGTCATGACCAGGTAGCCCAGCAGGAGGATACTGTACACGGCAAGCACCACTGCACTGAGGCGTTGTACCACCCAGTCGTAGACGCCGTTGCGACCCAAATTGGTGACCTGAGTTACCATATCCACACTCCTGCCAGAACGATGGCCACTGCCGAAAGGATGATGATCAGGCGGGCGCCGAGCAGTCCGCCCTCCAGGCTCTCGCCAATGGCCATGTCCATCAACAGGTGCCGGATACCGGCAATGAGATGGTACAGAAGCCCGGCAACCACAGCCCAGACCAGCAGCTTCACCCACAGGGTATCGAGCCATTGACCGGTGCGGGCAAAGCCCTCGGGGGAAGACAGGGATTCGCCCAGCAGCCAGAGCAGCACGGCGACGCCGACGAAAATGAATGCGCCGGAGGCCCTGTGAAGGATGGAAGTATATGCCGGTAGCGGCAGACGGACGGTCATGAGATCCAGATTTACAGGTCGTTTGTCTTTCACGGATTCGTTATTTTCTTGAGGCTCGCGAGGGAGCGTGGTTGGAAAAATGACAAGACGCCAAAAACAGCTGACTCGCACGATTTGTGCGAGACTTGGCCTTGCCGCAATTGGTCGGTGAGTATATGCCCATCACCCTCGGAATACAATAAAGGTCACAGGGGCACCTATGAATTTTGACAATACAATGTCACTTTTTGGACGATGGGGAGTCTGGAAGAAAAAATTCAGGAAAAATCGCAGGTTGGCAGCGTGTTATATGCCTTATAATGCGTTTCATCGTATCCTTCTGGGCAATCGCCGCTTGTAGCGACATCGATTTAATTTTATCTTAGCAACCCAAAATTCGAGTCAACGTATCAAATCAGGAGTTATTCATGACCAATAAGATCGCCAGGCTGACCCTAGCGGGCTCCGATGAAGCCATTGAGCTCCCCGTACGCCAGGGCAGCATGGGGCCGGACGTCGTGGACGTCGGTGGGCTGACGGCAAAAGGGTTTTTCACCTACGATCCTGGGTTCATGTCTACTGCTGCCTGTGATTCAGCAATCACATATATCGACGGTGATGCCGGTGTTTTGCTGCACCGCGGCTACCCGATCGAACAACTTGCAGAGAAGTCGAACTTCCTTGAGACCTGTTACCTGCTTCTGAATGGCGAACTCCCGGATGAAGCACAGAACAGCCAGTTTACCAATGACATCCGCTACCACACCATGGTGCAGGAGCAGTTCCACGATTTCTTCAAGAGCTTCCCCCGTGACGCGCACCCCATGGCTATCATGGTCAGCGTCGTAGGCGCCCTCGCCGCCTTCTATCACGACAACCTCGACATCACCAACGAAGACCATCGCCGCACCGCCGCCTACCGCCTGATTGCCAAGATGCCGACCATAGGCGCCATGTGTTACAAGCACTCCATCGGCCAGCCTTTCATGTATCCGCGCAATGACTTCAGCTTCGCTGAAAACTTCCTCCACATGATGTTCAGCACGCCCTGCGAAGAGCCCAAGGTCAGCCCGACTCTGGTCAAGGCCATGGACACCATCTTCCTGCTGCACGCCGACCACGAACAGAACGCTTCAACCTCTACCGTGCGTCTGGCCGGCTCCACCGGCGCCAACCCCTTCGCCTGCATCGCCTCCGGCATCTCCGCACTGTGGGGCCCCGCACACGGCGGCGCCAACGAAGCCGTGCTGACCATGCTCGACCAGATTGGTGACGAGTCCAACATCGACGAGTTCATCGAGCGCGCCAAGGACAAGAACGACCCCTTCCGCCTGATGGGCTTCGGCCACCGCGTCTACAAAAACTTCGATCCGCGCGCCAAGGTCATGCGCCAGATCTGCGACGAAGTCCTGGAAGACCTGGGCGTCGAGAACGATCCCCTGTTCCGCATCGCCCGCCGCCTGGAAAAAATCGCCCTGGAAGACGACTACTTCATCCAGCGCAAACTCTACCCGAACGTGGACTTCTACTCAGGCATCATCCTGAAGGCGATCGGTATCCCCACTTCCCTGTTCACGGTGATTTTCGCCATCGGCAGAACGCCGGGCTGGATCTCCCACTGGAACGAAATGCTGAGCCAGCCGTACAAGATTGGGCGTCCGCGTCAGTTGTATACCGGGCACACCAAGCGGGATTATCCAGCGAAGTAATTTTCGTTCGATATGAATTGAGAGCGCCTCTGATGGAGATTCTGTCGGGGGCGTTTTTATTTGCGGGGGCGCACTTTGTAGCCGAGCGGTGCGGTGCGCGGGCCGGTGTGGGACACGCCGTGAATACATCCCTGTAGGCTCGACGGCCGCATCGACCGCCATGGATGGCGGGAATGCCGGAAATGCAGGAGCATTTTCCGGCCATGTCGCTCATGGTCCCACGCCGGCCCGCGCACCTCACCGCTCTGACAATGTGCGTCCCGCAGATAAAAGCGCCTGCCAGAAACTCCACATCAGCGCTTGTACAGTAGCGCTAAATCGATTTTTAGTTGGGTAAGATTTGACTCGGGAATTGAACACTCTAATCCCAGGGCTAGAGGATCTGGCTACAGAGCCCACACGGATTCTCTTCAACTGCTACATGGTGAGATTGCCGATCCCGCTTTGCAGGCGGAGAGGCTAGTGGGAAGCTCTTGAGCGTACGCCAAATTCACGCGGCCAGAGACTGAGTTAGAACATACTCAGGAAAAACGCCGCGGACTTTTCAGCTACTACGCAGCGAGAGTTCCGGCTTCCGCAGGGGGATTCTGGACCGTCGTCCGCATGGATGCGGACGTCGAGCCTACAGGGACGTATTCACGGCGTGTCCAGAAGCCCCCTGCGGAAGCCGGAACTCGCACTACGAAGTACTGAAAAATCCAAGAATTGGTGGAGCCTATCGGGATCGAACCGATGACCTCAACGCTGCCAGCGTTGCGCTCTCCCAGCTGAGCTAAGGCCCCATTTAGGGTGCTGCAAATCCCGGAATGTCGGGTTTCTACAGCCTTGAAACAGCCCACTGGAAGGGGCCATTTGCAAAAGTCCGCGCATTCTAAGCACCGTGCCCCGCCCTGTCAATGACAAAGACGGGGTTGGTGAAAATCACTGCCTGCGGACTAGTCGGCTGTGGTCGCTGTCGAGGATGCGGCGGCGTCGAGATCACGGAAGTCCTTCTCCCAGGCCTTGGCCTCCTTGTTGGAGATGCCGCCCAGCACGGTGATGGCGTGGCGGACGCGGGCGCGGCAGACATCAAGGCCGAGGATGCTCATGGAGTCGATCACCGAGGTCGATACCGCCTTACCGGACATGGCCACGAACAGCGGGAACAGGAAGTCGCGGATCTTGTATTCCATCAGGCCAGCCAGGCGCATGCAGGCCTGCTCGATGGACTCTCTGTCCATGCGGCGGTCCTGCTCCAGTGTCCACAGCGTGAACTGCAGAATGCGGCGACAGGCCTGGGCATCGAGTTTGTTGTGCTTGAAGGACTCTGGCGTCAGCTCGGGCACGCCGGCGAAGAAGAAGCCGGCGAGCGGCAGCACGTCGCTGAGGCGCTCGACGCGGTCCTTGACCAGCGGCACGATGCTTTCCAGGCGGCCCGGTTTGAGGGCCCAGCGGGCGAATTCGTCGATGAACTGCTGGGTATCGAGATCTTCGCGCAGGTACTTGCCGTTGAGCCAGTCGAGCTTGGTGACGTCGAAAATAGGGCCGCCCAGCGATACCCGGGTCAGGTCGAAGTGTTTGGTCATGTCCTCCAGGGAGAACTTCTCGCGCCCGTCGGGCATGGTCCAGCCCATCATGCCCAGATAGTTGACGACGGCCTGTGGCAGGTAGCCCAGGTCGCGGTAGTAGCCGATGCTGGTCGGGTTCTTGCGCTTGCTCAGCTTGCTTTTGTCAGCATTGCGCAGCAGCGGCATGTGGCAGAACACCGGGGCTTCCCAGCCGAAGTATTGATACAGCAGCAGATGCTTCGGTGTGGAGTTGATCCACTCCTCGCCACGGATGACGTGACTGATCTGCATGTGGTGATCGTCCACGACGTTGGCAAAGTGGTAAGTGGGCAGGCCGTCAGACTTGATCAGCACCTGCATGTCGACCTGTTGCCAGGCGATGCGGATCTCGCCGCGCAGCAGGTCCTGGAACACACAGTCGCCCTCGGTGGGAATGCGCATGCGGATCACGTGCTCTTCGTTGGCGGCCAGCTTGCGGGCGACCTCTTCCGGGGTCAGCCCGGTACAATGGCCGTCGTAGCCAGGCGTGAGTTTTTCTGCCATCTGGTGGGCGCGCACTTCCTGCAGGCGTTCGGCGCTGCAGAAGCAGTGAAAGGCGTGACCGTTGTCCAGCAACTGGTGGATTTCGCGGCTGTACAGCTCGCTGCGTTCGCTCTGACGATAAGGCCCGTGCGGCCCACCCACATCCGGTCCCTCGCTCCAGCTCAGGCCCAGCCAGTTCAGGGCATCGAAGATGTCGCGCTCGGACTCGGCGGTGCTGCGCGCCTGATCGGTGTCCTCTATTCGCAGGATGAACTCGCCGCCATGCTGATGCGCGAAGCAGCGATTGAACAGCGCGATGTAGGCGGTGCCGACGTGGGGGTCACCGGTGGGGGATGGGGCGATGCGGGTTCTGACCTGTTGCATGGGTTTCCTGCTGACGATGTGAATAGGGTTGAGAGCGGCGATTATACGCCATTCAGGATTGTGACAGACAGTCGCCCGGCGGCCTGCGGTGTATCACGGCAGTCGCATCGGCTATAATTGCGGGCTTTTCAGCGACGATATCCCGATTGGCCATGTTGACATCCACGCTCGCCCTTGCCGCCGCCCCTGCTCCTGACACTGTCCCTCAGGGCAATAGCCCGGCTGTGCCTGACTTTCACCGCTTCAGCGTGGCCCCCATGCTGGACTGGACAGACAGACATGAGCGGTATTTTCTGCGGCTGCTGACCCGACACGCGCTGCTCTATACGGAGATGGTGACCAGTGGCGCCCTGCTCCACGGCGACGCTGCCCGCCACCTGCGCTTCGACAGCGCGGAGCATCCGGTAGCATTGCAGCTGGGTGGCAGCGATCCGGCAGAGCTGGCCCGATGCGCGGAGATGGCGGTCGAGTGGGGCTACGACGAGGTCAATCTGAACATCGGCTGCCCGAGTGACCGGGTACAATCGGGACGCTTTGGTGCCTGCCTGATGGCGGACCCGGGGTTGGTCGCCCGGGGTGTGCGCAGCATCGCCGATGCGGTGGATATTCCGGTGACGGTCAAATGCCGCATCGGCATCGACGACAAGGACAGCGACGACTACCTGATGCACTTTGTGGAAACGGTGGCCGAGGCTGGCTGTGACACCTTCATCATCCATGCGCGCATCGCCATTCTCAAGGGGCTGAGCCCCAAGCAGAACCGGGAGGTTCCGCCGCTCAACTATCCACGCGTCTATCGGCTCAAGCAGCGCTTCCCGCAGCTGCGCATCGTCCTTAATGGTGGTCTCCGCACACTCGAGCAGGGCCTGGAAGTGCTGGAACATGTGGATGGCGTTATGGTCGGGCGGGAGGCCTACCAGAACCCCTGGCTGCTGCAGCAGGTGGATGCACGGTTCTTCGACGCCGAGCCACGCTTCACCACTCGCATGGAGGCGCTCAGTGCCTTTCTTCCCTACGTCGAGGCCCAACTGGCCGAGGGTGCGTCCCTGCAGCACATGACGCGCCATATCCTTGGCCTGTTTCACGGCATGCCGGGAGGCAAGGCCTTCCGCCGTCATCTGAGCGAAAATGCCTTTCGCAAGGAGGCCGGTATCAGCGTGCTGGAAGATGCCATGGCCTGTGTTCACAAGGGCGGCGAGACACCCCTACATGATTCTGACAGGAGGCTGGAAAGATGATTCTTGCTATCAGGAAATTCTTCGAGACAAACCTCAATCCAGCAGGCATGGGTTCCAACGACGACTCGCGGCACCGCATCGAGCTGGCAACCGCCGCCCTGCTGTTCGAGCTGATGAAGACAGATTCCCACATCGATGAGCGGGAAACCCGCGCCGTTGCCCACGCCCTGGAGTCGACCTTTGGGCTGAGTGGGGAGGAACTGGAGCAGATCATTGCGCTGGCGGAGCAGGAGTCGCGGGAATCGACTTCCCTCTACGAGTTCACCAGTCTGGTGAATTCATCCTACAGCTATGAGCAGCGGGTGCAGTTGCTGGAGAATCTGTGGCGGGTGGCGTTCGCCGACAACCAGGTGGATCGCTACGAAGAGCACATGATCCGCAAGGTTTCCGACCTGATCTACGTCAACCACAGCGACTTCATCCGCACCAAGCTGAAAGTGCGGGACTCGCTTCAGGGTTAAGGAGCCTCTGAATAACTCTGTTATGTCTCTGCGGAGTGGGCTCAGAAGTCGTCGAAATCGTCGTAGTTGACTTCGCCGTCATTGACCAGAAATTCACGTTGCTGCAGATAGGCTTCGCGCATGAACAGGTATTCGTCGCCGGTAATCAGCCCTTCCATCTCCAGCACCGATGCGCGGTTATCCAGTTGTTCGACCAGCAGCAGAGTCGTCTTGACTGAATCCTCGTCGTGATACTGGATAGGGTTGAACATCGTGTCCAGGACCAGGCCGAAGGAATCCCTGACCGAGCTGGGGCCAAAGAAGGGCAGCATGACATAGGGGCCCGCCCCTACTCCCCAACGGCCGAAGGTCTGGCCAAAGTCTTCTTCGTTCTTGGTCAGGCCAATGGATGAGGCCACATCGATGATGCCCGCGATGCCCACGGTGGTGTTGATGAGGAGGCGTCCGGAGTCGGAAGCGGCATCGCGGAACTTGAGCTGCAACAGGTCGTTGGCCAACACATTGATGTCGTCGATGTTGCTGAAGAAGTTGCCCACGCCCTGACGCACAATATCTGGCGTGACTTTGTTATAGGCGACGGCCACCGGACGCAGCATCCAGCGGTCGAGAAACTTGTTGAAGGCATAGATGCGGGTATTGGTGCTCTCCCATGGGTCATTGGTCTGGGCAACCGCGTCGACCGAGAGCATCCCAAGAAAGATCGCCGCAACGATCGCTTTTGAATTCAAAGTCATTCCAAATGCCAGTTCGCAAAGGTGGTGTGAGCAGGGAGAATGGCGCGCATTATGCGCCATTGCCCTTTTACTTCATAGTATGGAGGTCTCACTTCTCTCAGGATTTCGAGCTTTGGCACGCTTTGGTCAGCTTTGCGCCACAATCACCCGACACGAAAACCCTGAGCCTCGAGTTCAGCAAGCTTCTTCTCCAGCCGCCTGACCGACACCGGAACGCGGGTGCCCAGCGTTTGCGCGAACAGAGACACTCGCAGTTCCTCCAACATCCAGCGGAATTCTACCCCTGCCGGGGAGTCCGCACAGGACGATTGAATCACTTTTTTGACGATCGACTGCAATTTGGCAAGGCTGTGCAAATTTTCCAGGTCGCGTGCGCTTTGCTGCGGCAATTTCTCAAGACGCTGCGATATCCCTTTGAAATATCTGGGGTATTCTAATAACCATTGAGGCGGTGTCGTGGCCAGATAACCGGGATAGATCAGGCCACTGAGCTGTTCTTCAATGTCCTGTCGAATCCCTGCCATGTCCTTGCCCTGCAGGCTGCCGAGCTTGCGTCTGGCCTGAAACGCGGCTTCCACCACCTCGGCCAGCAGGCGTTCGAAGCGTTCACCGCTGCGCAGCAACTCTCCCTTGCCCTCGTTCAGCTGGGCGTCAAAGGCAAGGCGAGTGCGAGGGATATCGCGTTCGGGGATCTCGAAGGCAATCTGGTAAATTGCCAGCAGGCATTCTTCGCCAAAGTCGACGCTCGCTGCTGGCATCTTCAGCATGAGCTGTTTTTCCAGCTGCTTGAGTCGCTTGAGGATGGCGCTTCGCTGCTGGGCGGTCCGCAGCATGAACAGGCGCGCCAGACCCGCACGGGAGAGCCGGTTGGCCACATCCCTGTCGTCCTGCAGCAGGATGGCCACGCTGCTGCCCTGATCCACCAGCGCGGGATAGCGACGGAGGGTTATGCCAGCGTTGATGCTGACCTCGGCCGGCAGGTCGCCAAAGCTCCAGTCGATAAGCCCTTCCTGTTCGAGGGGATGCTGTGAGCGTTGGTCGTTGTCGGCGCTCGTCAGCACGGGGCTGCTGGCAAACTGCTGCTTGAGCTCGCTCAGGGAATGGCTGCGGGCCACCAGGCTCCCCTGCTCGTCCACCAGCTGTATTACCGGACGCAGATACTGCGGGAGTTCCACCTGCTCGAGGGTAGCCCGGTCCAGCTCCACGTTGCGGTAGCGCCGGGCATACTCTCGCAGGTGGTCGATCAGGGCACGTTGCCGATGCTGCGCATCCTTCTGCAGGCTGGTCAGGAAGGCATCCACGAACTCGGGAATCGGAATGAACAGCTTGCGCTGCCCCTTTGGCAGGCCCTTGAGCAATTGGATACAGCGCTCGCGCAGCTGGCCCGGGATGCTCCAGTCCAGATCGGCCTCGCTCATGGCGGAAACAATGCCAACAGGCACTTTGATGAGCGCGCCGTCGTCTTCCTGCCCCGGCTTGAAACGGTAATTGATCGGCAGAACGTTGTCCTGGATGCGCGCCTGGTCCGGGAAATTGCGTTCCGTGTCGGCATCCAGCTCGCGTTGCAGCAGATCTTCGCGATCCATGTGCAGGACATTTGCGCTGTCGGCGGGCAGTGTGCGCAGCCAGCGCTCCAGGCTGCGGCTATCACTGATCCCTGGCGGAATGCGGCTGGAATAGAATTCGTGCATCTGGTCCTCGCCAACCACGATGTCCGGGCGGCGATGTTTTTCCTCCTCACGGCGCAGTGTCTCCAGCAGCGTCTGATTGTGCGGGTAGAACGCAGCTCTGGTCTGCAGTTGGCGTCCCACCAGCGCCTCGCGGATGAATATCTCCCGGCTCAGCACCGGGTCGATCTGGGCATAGGACACCCGTTGTTTCTCCACCAGCACCAGGCCGAACAGGCTGATCCGCTCAAAGGCAACCACCTGTCCCCGCTTCTTCTCCCAGTGGGCCTCGAAATAGTCCCGCTTCAGCAGGTACGGCGCGGCATCCACAGCCCAGTTGGGTTCGATACGGGCGGCCAGGGTGGCGTAGAGCCGACTGGTTTCGATCAGCTCGGCGGTTACCACCCAGCGTGGCGGTTTGCGGTGGAGGGCCGAAGTGGGAAACAGAGCGAACTTGCGGTTGCGACTGCCCAGAAACTGGCCTTCGGGCGTGCGGGTCCCCAACTGGTTGAGAGAGCCGCGAATGATGGCGCGATGCACCTGTTCATAGTCGATATCCTCCTGCGGCAGCGGCAGGTCGCCCCTGTTGTGCCGCAGTCCCAACTGCTGGCACGACAGGTGGAGCTGGCGATGGGTCTCCCGCCATTCGCGCATGCGCAGGAAGGACAGGAAGTGGTTTCTGCAGTACTGACGCAGCGCGTTGCTGCCCAGGCTCTGGCGCTCCTGCTCGAAGGTGGTCCACAGGATCACCCACGACAGGAAATCGGATTCCGCGTGTTCGAACAGCCGGTGCTTTTCGCGCGCCTGCTGCTTTTTGTCCGGGGGATTCTCCCGCGGGTCCTGAACGCTAAGCGCGCTGGCGATGATCAGCAGCTCCTGCAGGCAGCCCCGTCGCTCCGCTTCCACCAGCATGCAGGCCAGGCGGGGATCGGCAGGCATGGCCGCCATCTTGCGGCCATTGGCGGTGACCTGGCGCTCGCGATCGATGGCACCCAGTTCGAACAGCAGTTTGAAGCCGTCGTTGACGGCCTTGCGCTCCGGGCGCTCAACAAAGGGGAAGGCGTCGATGTCTCCCAGCCCCAGCATTAGCATTTGCAGGATGACCGCGGCGAGGCTGGTGCGCTGGATTTCCGGGTCTGTGAACAGTGGGCGTGACAGGAAGTCCTCTTCGCTGTACAGCCGATAGCAGATGCCGTCCGCAACCCGGCCGCAGCGCCCTGCCCTTTGGTTGGCACTGGCCTGGGAGATGCGTTCTATAGGCAGCCGCTGTACCTTGCTCTGTACGCTGTAGCGGCTGATGCGGGCGTAACCGGCATCAATCACATAGATGATGCCCGGCACGGTCAGCGAGGTCTCTGCCACGTTGGTGGACAGAATGATGCGGCGGCCGGTATGGGGCGCGAAGATGCGGGCCTGCTCGGCGGGGGTCAGCCGCGCGTACAGTGGCAGCACCTCGGTGTTGCGTGGCGGGTGCTTGCGCAGCTCCAGCGCCAGGTCGCGGATCTCCCGCTCGCCGCTGAGAAACACCAGCACGTCTCCTGGTGCACGGCGTTCGCGCCGCTCGGTCTGCTCGATCTCTGCCAGCACGGCCAGCACCGAGCCCGCCAGGGAATCGTCCGTGCGGCTGTCGCGGTTGTCGTCGTTGCCTGCGGCCTCCTCTGTTGGCCGGTAGAGGATCTCCACCGGCCAGGTGCGACCGGATACGGAGATCACCGGCGCCCCGCCGAAGTGAGCGGAGAACTTCTCCACGTCGATGGTGGCGGAGGTAATGATGACCTTCAGGTCAGGGCGACGCGGGAGCAACTGTCGTAAATAACCCAACAGAAAATCTATGTTGAGGCTGCGCTCGTGTGCCTCGTCGATGATGAGGACTTCGTACTTCCTCAGCAGCCGATCGTGCTGGATCTCTGCCAGCAGGATGCCGTCTGTCATCAGCTTGACCAGGGTGCCGGGCGCCGTGTGATCGCTGAAACGCACCTGATAGCCCACCTGGGCACCCAGCGGCACCTGCAGCTCCTGGGCGATACGGGTAGCGACCGAGCGTGCAGCCAGTCGTCGG
>Ga0233380_1001035_pt1 | contig 13190 bp, 9 predicted proteins | sample ElkDunMinimDraft_9_FD_191541 | JGI IMG/M metagenome (GOLD analysis project Ga0233380, IMG submission 191541) | Fecal eukaryotic communites from dung pellets of Tule Elk in California, USA - Elk Dung F36 | ecosystem: Host-associated > Mammals > Digestive system > Large intestine > Fecal | place... | reverse complement strand
CCGAACGGACGCGGCGATTGCCGAGGTTATCGATATCGTCGATATCGCCCTTGCCGTCCTTGAGGTTCACCAGCTCCTTGACCACGGCGAGGATGTCCTCGACGCGCAGGGTGGTCACGGTGTCCTCAGCGTCCAGCTCCAGACGCATGTTGAGCTTGACGCGACCCACCGCAGACAGGTCGTAGCGTTCCGGATCGAAGAACAAACCGGCGAACAGCGCTTCGGCGGTTTCCTTCGTCGGCGGTTCGCCAGGGCGCATCACGCGATAGATGTCGGACAGCGCCTGGTCGCGCTCTTCCGCCTTGTCGGCCTTCAGCGTGTTGCGGATCCACGGACCCGTCGTGACATGGTCGATGTCCAGCAGTTCAAGCCGGTCGATGCCAGCCTTGTCGAGCTTTTCGAGATTTTCCGGCGTAACTTCGTCGCCAGCCTCGATATAGATTTCGCCCGTGCTCTCGTTGATGAGGTCATAGGCGCTGTAGCGGCCATAGACTTCTTCGGTGGGGATGAGCAGCGTTTCCAGGCCATCCTTTTCCGCCTTGTTGGCGGCGCGCGGCGTGATCTTCTGCCCGGTCGCGAACACGACTTCGCCCGACTTGGCGTCGACGATGTCGAAGGCGGGCTTCAGGCCGCGCCATGCTTCGGCGAGGTAGGGAATCTGCCAGCCGCCTTCGCCGCGGACATAGACCACCTTGTTGTAGAAGTGGCCGAGAATTTCTTCAGGCGTCAGGCCAAGAGCGAACAGCAGCGCCGTGACCGGCAGCTTGCGCTTACGGTCGATGCGGACGTTTACAATATCCTTGGCGTCGAATTCGAAGTCGAGCCACGACCCGCGATAAGGGATGACGCGCGCGGCGAACAGATACTTGCCCGACGAGTGGGTCTTGCCACGGTCATGGTCGAACAGGACGCCCGGCGAACGGTGCATCTGGCTGACGATGACGCGCTCGGTGCCGTTCACGATGAACGTACCGTTGCCGGTCATCAGGGGCATGTCGCCCATGTAAACGTCCTGCTCCTTGATATCGAGCACGGAACGGGTTTCGGTATCGGCGTCCACTTCGAACACGATGAGGCGCAGGGTAACGCGCATCGGCGCTGCATAAGTGATGCCGCGCTGACGGCATTCCTCGACGTCATATTTCGGGTCTTCTAGCTCGTAATGGACGAAGTCCATTTCGGCCGTGCCAGCGAAATCGCGGATCGGGAACACGCTGCGCAGGGTCTTTTCAAGGCCCGACACATAGCCAACCGACGGATCGGAGCGCAGGAACTGCTCATAGCTTTCCCGCTGCACCTCGATGAGGTTGGGCATCTGCACCACTTCGTGGATGTCGCCGAACACCTTGCGGATGCGCTTCTTCGCGCCTGTGTTGCTGATCGTGGGAAGAGCCTTGGTCGCCATGTGCGTTCCTGCCTGTCTGTAACGTCATTTATTTCCGCATCGCAGCGGAAATTCAGCCGATTCGCGAGGGTGATCCCACGAAAAAAAGTGCGGGTCGGGACTGTCCGAACCGCACTGCCAGCATCTGGGGAAACCCACAAAGCCGCCCAATTCCGCCGAAAACCGTGAGCAACGCGGTGTCCGGACCCCGAGCAGCCGGGGCGCGATCGACACGAAACCAAAGGCTTCGCCCGACCGACTTGATGGGCGCGATATAGCGTGTGCTGTAGGATTTGTGAAGGCCCGAAGCCTCGTTATTTCAGGAAGGTGGAGACGCTTCGGCCGGAGTGGGCGCGGGTGGGGGAGCGATCTTCACCGTCTCGAACCTGTCTCTCCGCCTGATGCCGTCAAGGGCAGGGGGCACATCACTGGCTGCGGCTGCATTTGGAAGAGGACGGCGACGCATGGCGACGGGGATACGCTGCGCCATGCATTCGCTCTGGGCCGCGCGCGGCGTGGTGGCGCAGTTCCACAGTGCCCGGCGCAGGCCGATTGCGGCATTCTGAATATAGGCGAAGGTCATTCGGTCGAGGTGAGTCTGGCTGAGCGGAAAGGCGCCTGGGGCAGCGCCGGTGGACCACGCCATGACGCGGCATACCGGCCGCCCCGCACACATTTGCCGGGCGATGTCGGTCCAGCTGTCGGGCGACGTTCGCGGGGTAAGCTCCACCAGGAAGCTTTTGCCGCCCTGTTCGATCGCGACGAGCCGACCCGGACCGAAACGCTTGCCGACAGCAGCGCTGTCGATCGTCCGCGCGGGCAGGGCGGCGAGCCGCGCGAGGGCATCATCCTTGCCGGGCAGGATGGGCAGGCCGCTGTCCGAGGCGCGCGCTGGCTTAAACTGATGCGACGGAGCGAAGCGGGCAATCCGGGCGATGACTGGTTCACCGGCGGTCCGACCGCCGCGAAAGGCCGGTGGCGTGCCCCACCACCCTTTCCACCGGAAGAAGAGGTGGGTGCCGACCGCCGTGATCTTGTCCAGACTGCTGCTCCAATAGGGGACCACCCAGTCGGTGTGATAATGGGTGGCGTGTCCGACGGGCGCATAGACCGCGCCGGCAAGCGCCGCTTGTGCAATCGTTCGCGCCCTGGCCCAGGCGGCGACACCGGGGGTACGCGCCAAAGCGCCATCGCAGGTGAAGGTGAACTGGCAGCCGGTAACGCGCTCCTGCCCCTGAAACACTACGCCGCAGACCGTCTTCGGGAAGGCGGGATGGCGCACGCGGTTGAGCACGACCTGCGCAACTGCCTTCTGCCCCACGGCGTCGTCACCTGCCTCATAAAGCTGAGCTGCAGCGAGGCAGTCGGTGGCGCGGGCAAGGTCGTCGGGCGAACCTGAGAAACTGAAGGGGCGGGCGGCCGGATTAGGCGCCTTGGAAAAAGGCAGTTCGCTGTTCAGCTCCTGTGCCTGTGTACGGTCCAACGCCAGCAGCTCGACGGGCGCGACAGGAGGCGGTGGAGCGGTCGGACGCGCTGCCGTTCGTGCCGGCACCGTCGCGATAGAGCCGGATGCCACCGGCCGCCTACCTGTTTCCCATGTCGCGACGAAGACGGGCAGGCCAGCGAGGATCGCCAGCCACAACAGCGCCATCGTCGGGCGAATGCCATCCTTGTCCGTCATGCGGGGCGCGACATAGGGTCGGCAGGGCCGAGCGGCAAGCGGAAGGCCGATGAGGAGTGTGACCGTTCCGCTTGCCTGCGCGCCTTATTCCGGCAGGAAGTCGGGGACCGACAGATAGCGTTCGCCCGTATCATAGTTGAAGCCAAGAACATGGCTGCCAGCCGGCAGCTCCTTCAGCTTCTGCGCGATTGCCGCCAGTGTAGCGCCCGAAGAAATGCCCACCAGCATCCCTTCTTCACGCGCGGCGCGGCGGGCATATTCCTTGGCGTCCGCCGGATCGACCTGGATCACCCCGTCGAGTAGCTGGGTATGGAGATTGGCCGGAATGAAGCCTGCGCCGATACCCTGGATCGGGTGTGGACCGGGCTGGCCGCCACTGATGACCGGCGATAGCGTCGGTTCGACCGCGAAGACCTTCAGGCTCGGCCATGCGTCTTTCAGCACCTGCGCGACGCCGGTGATGTGACCCCCGGTGCCAACGCCCGTGATGATCGCATCGAGCGGCGCATCGGCGAAGTCGTTCAATATTTCCTGCGCTGTCGTGCGGACATGGACGTCAATGTTGGCCGGGTTCTCGAACTGCTGCGGCATCCACGCGCCCGGTGTCTGCGCGACCAGTTCGATCGCGCGCTCGATCGCGCCCTTCATGCCCTTTTCGCGCGGCGTGAGGTCGAAGCTTGCGCCGTAAGCGAGCATCAAACGGCGACGCTCGATCGACATGCTTTCGGGCATGACGAGCACGAGCTTATAGCCCTTTACCGCTGCAACCATGGCAAGGCCGATGCCGGTATTGCCCGAGGTCGGCTCGACGATGGTGCCGCCCGGCTTGAGATCGCCAGATGCTTCTGCCGCCTCGATCATGGCGAGCGCGATACGGTCCTTGATCGAACCGCCCGGGTTGGAACGCTCCGACTTGATCCACACCTGCGTACCCTCAGGCGCATCGCTGAAGAGGCGATTGACCCGGATATGCGGGGTGTTGCCGATCGTTTCGAGTATCGAGCCAGTTTTCATGGGGCCTTCTCCTTAATGACGTCCGCCTCGCCGATGTCGGGTGGGTCGAAGGTTCGTGCAAGGCGCAGCTCGGGAAAGAGTCGCGCCCAGATGAGGGTGATGACGATAGCACCGATCCCGCCGCCAATCACGGCCGCGACGGGGCCGATCAGCGCGGCCAGGAAGCCGCTTTCGGCCTCGCCCAGCTCATTGGAGGCGGAGATCGTAAGCTGCGACAGGCTGGACACGCGGCCCCGCATCGCATCGGGCGTGTGCAACTGGATCAGCGACTGGCGGACATAGACCGATATCATGTCGGTACAGCCCAGAACCACGAGCGATCCCAGCGCGACGATCATCGCGGTGTCGTGCGGCATGAAAGCGGTGAGACCAAAGAGGATGGTGCAGAGGCCAAACAGGATGACGGCCCCCAGCATCTTGAGCCCCACTTCATTTTTGAGCGGGCGAACCGAGAAATAGAGCGCGGTGAGGCCCGCACCAACGCCGGGCGCCGCCGCCAGATGGCCAAGACCCGTCGATCCCACATGCAGGATGTCGCGCGCATAGACCGGAAGCAGCGCCGTCGCCCCGGCCAGCAGAACGGCAAACAGATCGAGCGTGATCGCGGCCAGCACCAGGCGGTTGGAACGCACATAGGTAAAGCCGTCTATCATCTGCTTTAACGGATGGCGGCTGGCGTCGCGCGGCGGTTGCGGCACCGGGCCGATCAGCAGCATGCCAAACAGCGCGAAAGCGAAGAGAGCTGAAGCAAGCGCATAGGCGCCCCAGGGCTGCGCGGCATAGGCATAGCCGCCAAGAGCCGGCCCCATGATCATGCCTGCCTGCCAGGCGACGCTCGAAATGGCGATGGCGTTGGGCAACATCTCGCGGGGCACGAGATTGGGTGCTAGCGCGCCATAGGCCGGGCCATTGAATGCGCGTGCTATGCCCACGATGGCGGCAATGCCGAAGATGAGCGGCAAGCTGATCCACCCTTCATAGGTGGCGAACGCGAGCAGGCCGGACGCGCAGACGAGAACCGACAGCGTTACGCGCGCGATATTGCGCCGGTCGAAATGGTCCGCGCACCAGCCCGTGATGGGCGTAAGAAGAAACAGGGGCAGGAACTGCGCCAGGCCGATCAGGCCCAACTGCGCCGCCGCGCCCGAGGGCGTCATGGTCTCGCGCGCGACATTATAGGCCTGCCAGCCCAATATGATCATCATGCCATATTGCGCCAGCACGGCGGCAAAGCGGCCGAGCAGATAGGCGCGGAAGTTGGCAATGGTTAACGGATGGGGCGCGGCGGCAGCTGTCATGCACCCTTCCTTAGCCGGTCGGCATCGCGGAGCAAGCGTGTCGTCACCGCAGTGCGACGTGTCCCATTATTTAAAAAGGCCGCCCAATATTCCGCGAACCAGTCTGCCCGCGAGACCTCCCGTATCCTTGCGGCGCGATCCGCCGAACACGGCACGGCCAAGTTCGTTGGCGACCTGCCGGCCGACCGATGATGCGGCCGACCGGGTCGCCGACTGCACTGCTCGGTCTAGCGCGGAAGGTTTAGCCGCGTCGCGCGCCGTGGCGGCATCGGCACGGGCCTGCGCACGCAATTGCGCCTCCCTTTCCTTGGCTTCGACCTTCGCCCGTGCCGCGGCTGCCTTTTCCTCTTGTGCGGCGGCGGCGTTGGCCTGCGCCGATGCGGCGGCGACCTGTCCGCGTGCGGCGAGCAGTTCTTCGGCGGATTCGCGATTGACTGCGTCGTCATATTTGCCCGCGCAAGGGGATATCGACTGAATGATAGCCCGCTCCTTCGCGTCGAGCGGGCCGAGCCGCGAGCGGGGCGGCGCGATCAATGTGCGCTGGACGATGCCGGGCGCGCCATCGTCTTGCAACAGCGAGACGAGCGCTTCGCCGACGCGCAGTTCCGTAATCGTAGTCTGAACGTCCAGATCGGGATTGATACGGAAGGTTTCGGCCGCTGCCTTGATCGCGCGCTGATCGCGAGGGGTGAAGGCGCGCAGCGCGTGCTGCACCCTGTTGGCGAGCTGTCCCGCCACTTTTTCCGGCACGTCGATGGGGTTCTGCGTCACGAAATAGACGCCCACACCTTTCGACCGGATCAGGCGGACGACCTGCTCGATCTTTTCGCCGAGCGCTTCGGAGGCGTCGTCGAACAGCAGATGGGCTTCGTCGAAGAAGAAGACCATCACCGGCTTGTCCGGATCGCCCACCTCGGGAAGGGTTTCAAACAGTTCGCTCAGCAGCCAAAGGAGGAAGGTCGCGTAGAGCTTGGGGCTCTGCATCAGCCGGTCGGCGGCGAGAATATTGATATAGCCCCGACCCTTATCGTCGACTTTGAGGAAGTCGTGGATATCGAGGGCGGGCTCGCCGAAGAAATGGTCGCCGCCCTGGCTCTCCAGTTGGAGCAGTTGCCGCTGGATCGCACCCACGCTCGCCTTGGTGACGTTGCCGTAGCGCGCCGTCAGACTGGCGGCATTCTCTGCAACCCAGACCAGCATTGCCTGAAGATCGCCGAGATCGAGCAGCAGTAAGCCTTCCTCGTCGGCGACGCGGAAGGCGATGGAAAGCACGCCCTCCTGCGTGTCGTTTAGTCCCATCAGGCGCGCCAGCAGCAGCGGTCCCATCTCGCTGACGGTCGTGCGGACGGGGTGGCCCTGCGCGCCATATAGATCCCAGAATATCACGGGATTGTCGGCATAAGCATAGTCTTCGAGGCCGATCTCCTTAGCCTGCGCGGCCAGCCTGTCGGCATTTTTCGCGGTCGGCGACCCGGCCATGGCGATGCCGGAGAGATCGCCCTTAACGTCGGCAAGGAAAACTGGAACGCCCGCTGCGGAAAAACCCTCGGCCACGCCCTGCAACGTCACCGTCTTGCCCGTGCCGGTCGCGCCCGCGATCAGGCCGTGCCGGTTGGCCAGGCGCAAGCTCAGTGTCTGGGGAATGCCGCCGTCGCGCTCAGGCGCGCCCAGCCCGATAAATATGCCGTCGCTCATTGAAACGCCTTTCCCCAAAGGAAAGGCCCGTCCGGACCAGCCTGGCTCGGGCGACTCCTCTCTTAAAGAAAGAGGAGCCCGGACCAGGCCCGCGCCAACGGGCCACCTGAACCTTGGCGATTAGAACAGCAGCCACTGTCCCTCGCAAGTCCGCATTATTTGTCGCGCAACCGGATCGGCACGAAGGTCGCGGGCTGGCCGCGTCGCAGGACCTGAAGCAAGATCGCGTTACGGCCCTGCGATGCTACGGCCTTGGCCTGCGCATCAAGATCAGCCTGCGTCGCAACCGGGCGATTGTTTGCGGTGATGATGACGTCACCGCGACGCAATCCCTTGGCGCCCGCATCGGTCGCGCTATCGACAGAGGTAATGACGACGCCGCGCGTATCCGCCGGCAGGCCGAGCTGACGCGTGATGTTCGGTGTCAACGGGATTGCCGACAGGCCGAGCGCCTGCTGCGCAGCTTGCCCATTATCCTGGCGGCCGCCCTGGGCACCGAAATCCTCATCCTGCGTCGGTGCGAAATTCGCCAGTTCCTCTTCCGAGGGACGTTCACCGACGATGGCGGTTACGGTCTGGCGCTGTCCGTTGCGAATCAGGACGATAGGTACGCGCGAACCAATGGGCTGGGTCGCGACGATCGACGAGAGATTCTCGTCCATCGTGACTTCACGGCCATTGACGCTGACGATCACGTCGCCGGGCCTGATGCCGGCTTTGTCGGCACCCTTGCCGGGCTCGACGCCCTGCACGAACTCGCCGCGATTCTTGGCAAGGCCCAGCGATTCGGCGAGATCTTCGCCGAGCGGACTGATCTGTATGCCAAGATAGCCGCGCCGGACGCTCTGGCCCTTACGCAACGTCTCGACGATCGGGGCCGCCTGTTCGGACGGGATAGCAAAGCCGATGCCGACATTGCCGCCCGACGGCGACAGGATCTGGCTGTTGATGCCTATCACGTTGCCGCGCATGTCGAACATCGGGCCGCCGGAATTGCCCTGATTGATCGACGCGTCGGTCTGAATGAACTTGTCGTAGCTGCCGCCGGTGCCACGATGCAGCGCCGAGATGATGCCTGCGGTCACGGTACCGGACAGTGCAAAGGGATTGCCGATGGCAACTACCCAGTCGCCTACGCGCGCCTTGTTGCTGTCGCCGAACTTGACGAAAGGCAGGGCCTTTTTGGCGTCGATCTTGAGCACGGCGAGGTCAGTTGCCGGATCACGCCCGACGAGGCGCGCGGTATATTCCTCGCGGTTGGTAAGCGTTACCGTAATCTGTTCGACGCTCGCGCCTTCCGCGCCCGCCGACACGACATGGTTGTTCGTGACGATATAGCCATCGGCCGAGATCAGGAAGCCGGAGCCGAGCGACTGCGCCTGCCGCGTTTGCGGTCGACCGCTGCCGCCGCCAAAGCCGAACATCTCGCCAAAGGGCGTACCCTGGAACGGGTTCTGCACGGTGACACGCTGGCGGGTCGAGATGTTGACGACGGCTGGCTGAAGTTTTTCGACCATGTCGGCGAGGCTTGCGGGCGCACCGGCCGGGGCGGCGGCCTGCATACCTTCATTCTGCGCGGTTTGCGCGCCTACGTTAGAACTGGTCGTGACCGCGATGGCGGTACCGCCCAACAGAAGGGCTCCGGTGATGGCATAAGCGTAACGCACTCGTGACGGTCCTCTCTTGAACTGCGAGCGGGAAGTCGGACTGACGGTGCTAGACCTGCGCCGCGCTGCCTTAACCCTCATTGAATGACGCGGTTCCGCGCGGTGGCCGGGGACCCTCCGCGCGGCGCGGTTGCCTTATCTGTTTCCCCGAAACTGGCGCAGGAACTCATTATCAGGCGTCAGCACCATATTGGTCTGGCCTTCCCGATCTGCCGCGAACGTATAGCGGTAGCTCTGCATCGCCCGATAGAAGTCGTAGAACACTGCATCCTTGCCAAAGCTTTCAGCATAGATGCGCGCGGCATTCGCGTCGGCTTCGGCGCGAATGATCTGCGCCTGCTTGGCGCCCTGCGCGCGGATGGTCAGCGCCTCCTGCGAACGCGCGGTGCGCATCCGGTTAAACGCGCTTTCCAGCGGCGTGCCGTCGGGAAGGTCCGTGCGTTTGATACGGACGTCGACGATCTGCGCGCCATATTGCCGTGCCACGCGGTTAAGGCCGGCCTCGATATTCTCCATCACCTGGCCACGCTCGGGCGACAGCAGCGCTGCAAAGGGCCGTTTGCCAAGCTCGTTGCGAAGCGCCGAGCCCAGGATCGGGCGGAGGGCGTCGGAAACGCGCTCTTCGCTGCCCGCCGCGATATACATGCGCAGCGGATCGACGATGCGATAGCGCGCGAAAGCGTCGACCTGAAGGCGAAGCTGATCGGTCGAAAGCACCTGCTGGCGCTCCATTTCCACCGAGAGCACGCGCTTGTCGATCCAGACGATCTGATCGACGAACGGCCAGCGGAAGATGACGCCGGCCCCGGTCTTGCCGAAATCTTCATTGGGCAGATAGCGGTTGATGATCTTCTTGGGATCGCCAAAGCGCACGATCACGCCCTGCTTGGTTTCCGGCACGATCGCGACCGTGCTGCCGATCAGGATCAGCAGCGCGATCAGCGCGACCGCGAGCGTCATGGGATTGCGAAGAGCAGAGGGCATCAGCGGTTCCCCTCGGTCCGGCGGGCGCTGGCAGCGGGCTGCTGTGCCGTGGGTTCCTGCGCCGCCTGGGCGCGACGCTTGATTTCGGGAAGCGGCAGATAGGGGGTCACGTTTCCACTCTCAACGATGGTCTTGTCGACGGTGGACAGAACGCCCTCCATGGTTTCGTAATACATGCGGCGACGCGTAACTTCGGGCGCGAGCCGATACTGCTCATACACCTTGTCGAAGGCAGCGGCTTCACCCTGCGCCTTGGCGGTCACCTGCTGAGCGGCCGCGCGCGCTTCGTTGAGGTAGGTCTGCGCGGTCTGCTGCGCAGCCGACACTTCCTTGAACGCATCGTTGACGGCGGTTGGCGGGTCGGCCTGCTTGATGGCGACGCCCTGGATGCGGATGCCCGACTTATATCCGTCCAGAATCTCCTGCATCTTCTGTTCGGTCTGTTGCTCGATGGCGGTACGGCCGGCGCCCAGCGCATCGTCCAGGCTGACGCTGGCGATCACCGCGCGCATCGCGCTTTCGGCAACTTCGCGAACGGTGGCGTCAGGGTCGGACAACTGGAAAAGATAAAGCTCCGGATTGCGGATATTCCAACGTGCCGAATAGGCAAGGTCGATGATATTCTGGTCGCCCGTCAGCACCAGATTCTCGCTCTGCGCGCTGGCAGAGCCGACGTCGATCGTGCGGATTTCCTCCACATCGACTGCGCGCACGCTCTCGAACGGTGCGGGCAGCGTCAGGCTGATGCCGGGCGAGAGGGTGCGGCTATATTTGCCGAGCAGAGTGACGACGCCCCGCTCCTGCGGGCCGATCCGGTGGAAGCAGGTGAACAGCAGCCACAATATGACCAGTATGCCGATGGCGATGGGCCAAAGCGCACGCCCATTAGCGCGCGGCGGCAGACCGCCGAAGCCGCCCCCGCCATTGCCACCGCCCTGACCGAAGCTCTCACGCCCACGCCGAAGCAACTCGTCGATCGCCGAGGGGCCCTTGGGCGGATTGGGCCGATTGGGCTGCGTCCAGGGATTACGGGGACCGCCGTCGCTGCCGCGATCGGGCTGTCCACTGCCATCCCCTCCGTCATTCTTCCCGCCCCAGGGGCCCTGCGCCATGGGATTTATGAGTGCCGGCACCCAGCCAAAAATTCTCTTCATGCCCACTCTATAGGAAGGACGGCCGCTGAAAAACAGTGCCCATCGCTGCGAATTTGCTTAGGAGGCTGGCGTTATGACCGATCTTGCTGATTTTACCGCCCGCCTCGAAGCTTTGACAGATGGCCGCGCCAGTGCGCCGCGCGTCAAGGACGGGGTCATGAGCTTGAGCCTGGATGTCGGTGGCCTGACGGCTGAACGACGCGATGCGGTCGCTGCCGCGATCCGTGAAGGCGGCCTTGGCGTGCCGGGCGTAAGCGACGTACGCATTGCTATGACGGCGGAACGCCGCGCGCTGCGCATCGTGGCGGTCGCGTCGGGCAAGGGCGGCGTCGGGAAGTCCACCTTGTCCGCCAATCTCGCGGTGGCGTTACATCGGCTGGGAATGAAAGTCGGACTGGTCGACGCCGATATCTACGGGCCAAGCCAGGCGCGCCTGATGGCGAGCGAGGATCTGAAACCCCAGGCGAGAGAGAAGACGCTGATCCCGGTGATGAGCCCGCTCGGCCTGCCGATGCTGTCGATGGCGCATCTGGTCGCTCCGGGGCAGGCGCTGGCCTGGCGCGGCCCCATGGTCGGCAATGCGCTGTCGCAGTTGATCGACGCGGACTGGGGTGATGCAGAGATATTGATCGTCGATATGCCTCCGGGCACCGGCGACATTCAGTTGTCGATGATCCAGAAGCATAAGCCGGTCGGCGCGGTCATCGTGTCGACGCCGCAGGATCTGGCACTTATCGACGCCCGGCGCGCGGTCGATCTGTTCGGGAAGGCACAGGTGCCGGCTATTGGGTTGGTCGAGAATATGGCGGGCTATGCCTGCCCGCATTGCGGCGAGATTTCCGATCCGTTCGGGCAAGGGGGCGCGGAAGCCGCGGCAAAGGAAATGGACATGCCGTTCCTGGGACGCATCCCGCTCACGATCGATATCCGCAGCCGCTCAGATGCCGGTGATCCGCCTGCCGCAAGTGACGACGCAAGCGGCGCGCCCTTCCGAGATATTGCGGCCAAGCTTGCCGCATGGCTTCGGCCATAAGGCGGTAATATTCTGCTGCCATGGGCTTTTGAGGGAACGTCTTGCGCGCCGCTGCGTCATGGATGTGTGAGCTATAGTTCGGAGTTTATATGCCGCTGACCGCCGACCAGGATATCGCCGACCTTCTCAGCGAAACGCGCACGGTCGCGCTGGTCGGCATATCGGATCGCCCCGACCGGGCGAGCTATGGCGTAATGCGTACCCTGCAGGAGCATGGCTACCGCGTGTTGCCGGTTAACCCGCAGCTTGCCGGCGAACATGTCCATGGGGAGTTCGTCTGGGCGCGCCTCGCGGATATCGGGGTGCCGATCGACATGGTCGATATATTCCGTCGCAGCGAGGCGGCTGGCGAGGTGGTGGATGAGGCGATCGCCGCCGGGGCCAAGGCAGTGTGGATGCAGTTGGGCGTCATTAACCCGGAAGCGGCCGAACGTGCGGAAGCCGCTGGCCTCAAGGTGGTGATGGATCATTGCCCCGCCATCGAACTACGCCGGCTTCAGGTTGCGCCTATCGCGCCCGAATAAGGCCGCGCACCGCTTTTTCGTTTCCTGCCTCTCGCGAAGACAACCGGCCTAGTCAGCCGGAGCGCGTCACTCTATCAGGTTATTCATGGCGCGCGCATCGCGGAAGCAAACAGAAAAAAGCAAGGGCGTTGATCGGCGGACGCTGCTGATCGGAGGCGGAGCGGGCGCCGGGCTGTTGCTCGCGTGGGGCCTGTGGCCGCGTAGCTATCGTCCGAACCTTAATGCCACCGACGGCGAAACGCCCTTCAACGCTTTTTTGAAAATCGACCGGGCGGGGCAGATCATCGTCATCGTGCCCCAAACGGAAACGGGGCAGGGCGTGACTACGCTCCTGCCACAGATATTGGCGGATGAGCTTGGCGCGGACTGGCGTACTGTTGCCGTGCAAAGCGCCCCCATCTCGCCACTCTATGCCAACACGCTGCTCGCAAGGGAGTGGCTGGCCAGTCCCGCCAGCCGCGGAGCCGGGCCGGTCGGCGACTGGGGGATCGACCAATATGCCGTCCGACGCGCGCTGATGCTGACCGGTGCGGGTACGTCTGTGCGGATGTTTCGCGACGCATATCGCGACGCCGGGGCCGCCGCGCGCATCTTGTTGTGCAAGGCGGCGGCCGCGCGCTGGGATGTGCCTTGGGAAAGTTGCAGCATCGAAGGCGGGCTCCTGACGGACGGGGCTGAGCGGCGGCTAAAGATCGGCGAAGTGGCCGCCGAGGCCGCAGGCTTCGACCTCCCCGAGATACTTTCCTATCGCCAAGG
>Ga0233380_1001032_pt1 | contig 13220 bp, 10 predicted proteins | sample ElkDunMinimDraft_9_FD_191541 | JGI IMG/M metagenome (GOLD analysis project Ga0233380, IMG submission 191541) | Fecal eukaryotic communites from dung pellets of Tule Elk in California, USA - Elk Dung F36 | ecosystem: Host-associated > Mammals > Digestive system > Large intestine > Fecal | place... | reverse complement strand
TAATCAATCAAGGGCTGTTCTACCTGGACTGGCTGCTGGACCACCAGGCCGAGTTCCGTTGGCTGGTGATGGAGCGGCTGGGCAAGGAAGTGGCCGATGCGATCGACTGGGCCGGCACGCGTCTGCTGTGCATTGCTGCCGATTTCACCCGGTACGACCAGCATGCGGTCCAGCAGATCCCGCGCAACGTCGAATTGATCCGCTACAAGCTCTTCGGTGACGACCTGCTGTTGCTGGAGCTGGTGAATGCGGTGAGCGTGGCCGATGCAACTGCGGGCAAGGCCGAAGCTGGCGGCTCACTGCCGGGAAAATCGCGACCGGTGGGCAAGGACAAGACAGCGCAGGAGCAGCTTGCAAACGCGCAGCCGGCAATCCAACAGCTGTACGAATCAGTGGCGGCAGAGCTGAACGCACTGGGCGACGATGTGCAGGAAAAGCATCTCAAGCTCTACGTGGCATTTCGGCGGCTGAAGAATTTCGCTTGCGTCATCCCGTATCGCGACAAGCTGCTTGTCATGCTGAAACTCAACCCGGACAGCGTGTTGCTTGAGGACGGCTTCAGCCGGGACGTGCGGAACATTGGCACCTGGGGCACGGGTGATCTCGAGCTCACCCTCCGCACGCCGGCAGACCTCGAAAAGGCCAGGCCGCTGATGGAGCGCAGCTATCAGGAAGGCTGAGCCTCCTCGGATCGGCGGGGCAGGGCCGCTGGCCGCACCTGCGTACGCCAGGTCTGCCGAGCGCCGGGCCTACCCGGACGGTAGGCCCGGTCGCATCCGCAGTCGGCAATTAGAAACATGCAGTACGCGACCTACTGCATAAAAAAATTGTTGACAGCCCAAATTCTCCGTGTAGGATTCTCAGTACACGAGCTACAGAGATTTTTATGAGGCTCTCTCAGGTCTGCGGAATCCACTCCGGCTACACCGCGCGAAGCAGGCTCGAACTTGCGCCGCAAGGCGGCGTGCCCGTGCTGCAGCTCCGCGACGTCAGCGCGGGCGCGGACGTCGCCGTGCCCGAACCCCTGCGGTACGACCTGCCCGCCGCGGAGCGTTTCCAGGTCGCGGATGGCGATCTGATCTTCCGCTCCCGGGGCGAGCCCAACACCGCCGCTGTCGTCAGAAGCGCGCTGGCCGAACCGGTCGTCGTCATCGCGCCCCTGATGATCCTGCGGCCCGACAGGCGGAAGCTGCTGCCGGAGTTCCTGGCCTGGTCCCTCAATCGGCCCGAAGCGCAGCGAACGCTGAGCAGCGAGGCCCAGGGCACCAGCCTCCGGATGATCTCGGTGGCCACCCTGGAAAAGCTCCAGATCGCAGTGCCTGATCTCGCAACGCAGAAACAGATCGTCGAGATCGATGCGCTCGGCCGGCGCGAAGCGCGCTTGCTCCAACAGCTTGCCGCCAGCCGCACCCAACTCTTGACCACGCTGCTCGGCGAAGTCGCTGAAGCACGTCGCTCCTAAGGAATCCAACGCATGTCGAACCACGTCACCCAACAACAGATCAACCAGGCCGCCTGGGCCGCCTGCGACACCTTCCGCGGCGCAGTCGATGCGGGGCAGTACAAGGACTACATCCTGGTGATGTTGTTCCTCAAGTACATCTCGGACCTCTGGAATGACCACGTCGAGGCCTACCGCAAGAAACATGGCGGTGACGAGGCCCGCATCCGTCGCCTTCTCGAACGCGAACGTTTCATTCTTCCCGAGGGTGCGAGCTTCTATGACCTCTATGCGCAGCGAGCCGAGCCGAACATCGGCGAGCTGATCAATATCACGCTTGAGCAGATCGAAGATGCCAACCGGGCGAAGCTTGAGGGCGTGTTCCGCAACATCGACTTCAACTCCGAATCCAATCTCGGGCGCCCCAAGGATCGCAATCGGCGCCTGAAGAACCTCCTGGAGGACTTCGCCAAGCCAGCCCTCGATCTGCGTCCGTCGCGGGTCACCGAAGACATCATCGGCGAGTGCTACATCTATCTGATCTCACGCTTCGCCTCCGACGCCGGCAAGAAGGCAGGTGAGTTCTACACGCCCGCCGCCGTGTCCCGCCTGCTGGCCAGGCTGGCCGCGCCGCAGCCGGGCAACACCATCTGCGACCCGGCCTGCGGCTCGGGCTCGCTGCTGATCCAGGCGTCCCAGCAGGTCGGGTCCGAGAACTTCGCCCTCTACGGGCAGGAAGTCAACGGCGCCACCTGGGCGCTGGCCCGGATGAACATGTTCCTGCACGCCAAGGATGCCGCCCGCATCGAATGGTGCGACACGCTCAACAGCCCCGCCCTGGTCGAGGGCGATCACCTGATGCGCTTCGACGTGGTGCTGGCCAACCCGCCGTTCTCGCTGGACAAGTGGGGTGCGGAAGATGCCGGCAGCGATCAGTACAAACGTTTCTGGCGCGGCGTGCCGCCCAAGTCCAAAGGCGACTACGCCTTCATCACCCACATGATCGAGATCGCCAAGCGCCAGACCGGCCGCGTGGCGGTGATCGTGCCGCATGGTGTGCTCTTCCGTGGTGGCGCCGAGGGGCGCATCCGGCAGCAGCTGATCGAAGAGAACCTGCTTGATGCGGTCGTCGGGCTGCCGGCCAATCTGTTCACCACCACCGGCATTCCGGTCGCCATCCTGATCTTTGATCGCTCACGCGAGGCCGGCGGCGCGAACGAGGAACGGCGCGACGTACTGTTCATCGACGCCAGCAAGGAGTTCACGCCGGCCAAGACCCAGAACGTGATGGACCCGGCGCATATTGATAAGGTGCTCGACACCTACGCCGGGCGGGCAGAGGTCGAGAAGTACTCGCACCGCGCCAGCCCGGAGGAGATCGCCGAGAACGACTTCAACCTCAACATCCCCCGGTACGTGGATACCTTCGAGCCGGAGGAAGAGATCGACGTGGCCGCGGTGCAGAAGGACATCGTGCGCATCGAGGCCGAGCTGGCCGAGGTGCGCGTCAAGATGGCCGGCTACCTGAAGGAGCTGGGCGTCGATGTCTGAGGGCGAACTCATCCTTTACAGCACCGAGGACGGTGCCGCGACGATCGGCCTGCGGGCCATCGATGGCACGGTCTGGCTGACCCAGTTGGAGATGGCCGAGCTGTTCGACACCTCCAAGCAGAACATCAGCCTGCATATCAGCAACATCCTGTCGGAAGGCGAGCTGGCGGCAGAGTCAGTTGTCAAGGAATCCTTGACAACTGCCGCCGACGGCAAGGCCTACCGCACCAAGGTCTACAATCTGGATGCCATTCTGTCGGTCGGCTACCGCGTCCGCTCCCCGCGCGGCACCCAGTTCCGCCGCTGGGCCACCACCGTCCTGCGCGAATACCTGGTCAAGGGCTTCGCCATGGACGATGCCCGCTTGAAGCAGGCCGAGCAATGGGATTACTTCGACGAGTGGCTTGCCCGCATCCGGGACATCCGCGCCTCGGAGAAGCGCTTCTACCAGAAGGTGCGCGACCTCTACACCACCGCCATCGACTACGACAAGACGTCCGAACAGGCCCAGGCCTTCTTCAAGAAGGTGCAGAACAAGATGCTCTGGGCGGTCACCGGCAAGACGGCCGCCGAGCTGATCGAGCACCGCAGCGATCCAGTCGCGCCCAACATGGGCCTGACCAGCTGGAAAGGCGCGGTCGTGCGCAAGGGCGATGTCGGCACCGCCAAGAACTACCTGAAAGCCGAGGAGGTCGAGGAGCTCAATCGCATCGTCGTGATGTACCTCGACTATGCCGAGGACCAGGCGAAGCGTCGTCGGCCTGTAACCATGGCCGAATGGGCCGACAAGCTCGACGCCTTCCTGTCGTTCAACGAACGCGACGTGCTGACCCACGCCGGCCGGTTGAGGATGGACGTGGCACAGAAGCTGGCAGTGGAGCGATTCGAGGTGTTCGATGCCAACCGCCGGGCGGCCGAAGCGCTGGCGGCGGATGAGGCCGATATTGCCCAACTGGAGAAGATGGAGAGGGCCGCGAAGGCTCGGAAGGGGCGCGGCGATGCTTAAGTCAGCCCCTCCAGTCGGTTGGAAAAAAACAGCGCTGGACCACCTGGCGGAGGTTCAAACTGGCATCGCAAAGGGCAAGCCAATCAATGGAGCGGCGGTAACGGTTCCATATCTTCGGGTGGCAAACGTCCAGGATGGACATGTTGATCTCTCAGTCATTAAAGAGATCTCATTGAAACCCTCTGAGGTAGATCGCTACAGCCTTCGAAAAGGCGACGTCCTTTTCACCGAGGGCGGGGACTTCGACAAACTTGGTCGAGGAACTGTCTGGAACGGCGAGATTGAACCTTGCCTGCACCAGAACCACGTGTTTGCGGTGAGGCCGAATCCGGATCGGCTGCTCCCTGAGTTCCTCGCATTTCAAGCAGCGTCCCAATACGGGCGACGGTATTTTCAACTGTCTTCGAAGCAAAGCACTAACCTGGCGAGCATCAACTCGACGCAGCTGAAGCAATTTCCGGTTCTGCTTCCTCCAATCCCCGAACAGCGCAAGATCGCCGAAATCCTGCAGACATGGGACGAGGCGCTCGTGAATCTGGAGTCACTGCTTGCGGCGAAGCTGCGTCGATACCGCGCCTTGACCCACGCTCTGGTCTTCGGAGTCCGCCAACTGGATCGCTTCCGCACCACGGACGAGGTGGCCGCGCATCGCTGGTTCACGCTTCCCGCAACCTGGGGCATCAAGCCCATTGGCAAGCTGGCGCGCGAGATTTCCGAACGGAACGGCGACGGAGTGCAGCATGAAGTCCTATCCTGCTCGAAATACGACGGGTTCGTCCGGTCGCTTGAATACTTCAAGAAGCAGGTCTTCAGCGCCGATCTCTCCGGCTATAAGAAGATCTGGCGTGGCGACTTCGGCTTTCCCAGCAACCATGTCGAGGAAGGCTCCATCGGCCTTCAGAACCTGACGGACGTCGGCGTCGTCAGCCCCATTTATACGGTCTTCCGTTTCGCGCCGGAGAAGGTGGATGCCGACTACGCCTTTGCCGTGCTCAAGACTGGGCTCTATCGGCACATCTTCGAGGTCAGCACCAGCGCTTCCGTGGACAGGCGCGGCAGTCTGCGCTGGAGCGAGTTCTCGAAACTACCCTTCCCGCTTCCGTCGCTCGCCGAGCAGAGGGCCATCGCAGAGGTGTTGCGTACGGCACAGACCGACCTCGACGCCCTCAATACCGAAATCGAAGCCCTCACCCGCCAGAAACGCGGCCTAATGCAGAAGCTGCTGACGGGCGAGTGGCGCCTTGTGGCGGACCCTATCGATGCCTAGGCCAAAGTCCATCAAGACTCTGAACGTTCGGCTCCTTCGAAAGGGCTGGGCTCCGGACGCAGCATTCTCACCGAGTTTTCTCGTTGGGCAACCGCGCGCGCTGGCCCAGCGTCCGTGGGATGGCGTCAATGGAGCTGCCTTGTTCATCGGACAGATCTACTCGAACGCGCCGACTTGGGCAGACTTTCTCGCCAAGGGTAGCGCCGATCTGCCGACGGATATGATCACGAGCGGTGCCGGCGCCGTCCTGTTCCTGCCTGTAGAGGGGCGCACGGTGGCTGTCTGCTTTGGGCACGTGCACCTCGCGTTGAATGACGATGCGTTTGAGCGGCAGTTTGGTCTCAAGGTCACATTGAACACCGTGCCCAGAGGAAATCTTCGCACATTGGACCTGGCCACCCCGGATGCAGTGACATTCCAGAAGCGAGTGCAGGCCAGCAAAGATAGCGATGTCCAAGCATTCGGCGTGGACATGCTGCGTGATCTGGCGCGCGTTGCGGGCGGCACACCAAGGGACCGGCTATTCGCGAACTTCGTGGCAGGCAAGGATGCCGTCTCCATCACATGCGAAGTCGATCCCGCCAACGTCCATGAAAAGTGCGCTGAAATCGTCCGTGCCTACAGGAAGAGGGAGTATCGCAAAGAGTTCGATTGGGTTGACAACATGCGTGTTGTTCACGAGCAGGATGTCATCGATAAGCTCGACGCTCGTTTGTTTGAGGCCGTCGAAGACCTGCGAGATGGAAATGTCTCCGATCTGCACATGGCGCCACCGGAGATCGTCAACTACACGGAAGGAAGCGAGCTGCATTACAACGGATTCGGTAGCCACGGGACGACCTTCCATAGCCTGTCTATCGACGACTATGTGTCCGAACTCGAGCGATGTGGGTTTGACGGTGGGATTGCTGACATCAAAGCGGGGCACCGGATCAAGGCAAAGCGCAGTGGAGAAGAGCAATTCTCGGAGAAGTGGCGCGTGTACGACTGCTTCGTACTCGAGACCGCGATGGGCGCCGGAGCTTCGCAAAAGCACTACGTACTCTTTGCTGGGGAATGGTATCAAGTAGAAAAGAAGTTCAAGAGCCAGATCGAAAACTTCTTTGATGCAATTGATAAGGTCGAGATCATCGGAGCTACTGCGTGCAGCAATGAAGAGGAGCTGATTGCTGATCTTCATGCGAATCGGGGGGATCTACTCAAGCTGGACCGGGAGAAAATCAACCCGGCGAGAACGCGATATGCAAATCTCGAGCCTTGCGATTTCTTCTCAGACGAAAGGGATTTCATACACCTGAAGGACGGACATTCTTCGGGCCCAATCAGTCACCTGTGGTCACAGGGCGTGGTAAGCGCAGAAGCGTTCATAAGTGATGGAGAGTTCCGGAAGAAGCTGAGGGCCAAGGTCAAGTCCTTCGGCCGAGGGTTTGAAAAGTATCTTCCCAAGAGCGCTGATAGGGTGGTCCGAGAGGATTTCAGGGTTGTGTTCGGCATCATGCGCAAACCATACAAGGATGGCTCTTTGGGGCTGCCGTTCTTCAGTAAGGTGAGTCTCCAAGCTTCCGCGATCCGAATCCGGGACCAGTTCGGAATTTCCGTTGCGATTGAGCTGATTGAGAAGCCGGCGTCGGATGCCATTGATGAAGAAGATGGAGGGGAAGAGTGACGTTCGACGCCACAGAGAAGTACCAAGCCCAGGTTCCGGCACTTCAGCTGCTGGTTGCACTAGGCTTCACGCCGCTCTCGCAGGCAGAAGCCCTGCGCCTGCGCGGCGGTAAACGTCGGAACGTGGTACTCGACGACGTGCTGGCCGAGCAGTTGATGCGCATCAACCGCTTCACGCATCGCGGAAGCGAGTACGCGTTCGACCTCGAAGACGCGCATGAGGCGATGCGGCGGCTCAAGCCCACGCCTGACCGGCTGAAGGGTCTGCGTGGCACGAACCAGGACATCTACGACACCCTCTTGCTCGGCACGACGATCACCAAGGCGATCGACGGCGACTCGAAGAGCTATTCGTTGCGCTACATCGACTGGGAGCGGCCTGAAAACAATGTCTTCCACGTCACTGCAGAGTTTTCGGTGGAGCGCACGGCGTCGAGCCAGCTGAAACGCTGCGATATCGTCGCCTTCGTCAACGGCATCCCGATCCTGGTGATGGAGAGCAAGCGACCGACCGAGAACCTGCGCAAGGCCGACAGCCAGCTGATCGGCTATCAGAGCGAAGACAACATCCCGCAACTGTTCCATTTCGCCCAGCTGCTGATCGGCATAAACCGAAGCGAGGCGCGCTACGCCACTGTCGGCACGCCACGGCAGTTCTGGCAAACCTGGCGCGACGAGGAGGATACCGACGCTGCCATCGCGCCGCTGGCAAACCGCGTGCTCACGGCGGAAGAGAAGGATGCCATCTTCTCCGGCGACTTCGCCGCCGCACGCGGTTACTTCGACGAGATGGCCAGGGAGGGCGAACGCGCGGTCACCGCCCAAGACAGGACCGTGTACGCGCTGTGCCGCCCCGAGCGGCTGCTCGATCTCATTCGCCGCTTCACCGTGTTCGATGGCGGCACCCGCAAGGTCGCGCGGCATCAGCAGTTCTTCGGCATCCGTCGTGCGATCGAGACGGTCAAACAGCACGAGACCAGCGGTAGCCGCAAGGGGGGTGTGATCTGGCATACGCAGGGCTCTGGCAAGTCCCTCACGATGGTGATGCTCGGGCGCTCGCTGGCGCTTGAACGCAGCATCGCCAATCCCCGCATCATCATCGTTACGGATCGCGATGACCTCGATAAGCAGATCAAGGACACCTTCAAATCCTGCGACCTGGATCCCGTTCGCGCCACGAGTGGTGCGCACCTGCTGGAGCTTGTCCGCGACAAGGCGCCACTGATCACGACGATCATCAACAAGTTCGATACGGCGGCGAAGAACGCGCAGTACGCGGATGAAGATCCGAATGTCTTCGTGCTCGTCGACGAAAGCCATCGGACACAGACGGGCCGCTACGGCGGGCACAGCCAGTTCGCCGCCAAGATGCGGCGGCTCCTGCCGAAGGCCTGCTACCTCGGCTTCACCGGCACGCCCCTGCTGAAGGAGGAGAAGAACACACTCTCGACGTTCGGTCGCCTGATTCACCGCTACGCCATCGACGAGGCAGTGGCCGACGGGGCAGTGGTGCCGCTGCTGTACGAGGGGCGCTTGGTCGAGCAGGAAGTGTCCGGGAAGGTGATCGATCGCTGGTTCGAGAAGATCAGCGAAGGCCTCACTGACAGCCAGAAAGCCGATCTCAAGCGGAAGTTCTCCCGCATGGATGCCTTGTCGAAGACCGACCAGGCCATCCGCGCGAAGGCGTTCGATATCTCCGAGCATTTCCGCCAGCATTGGCAGGGGACGGGCTTCAAGGCACAGCTGGTGGCGCCGTCGAAGGCGGCGGCCGTGCGCTTCAAGTCGGTGCTGGACGAGATCGGACACGTCACCAGCGCCATCATCATCTCTCCGCCGGACGAGAACGAGGGCAACGACGACATCGATGATGCGTCGAAGGATCTCGTGCGCGGGTTCTGGGCGAAGATGATGCATCGCTACAAGACCGAGGACGAGTACAACCGGCAGATCATCGAGGCATTCAAGGGCTCCGGGAATCCCGAGATCCTTATTGTCGTATCCAAACTGCTGACCGGGTTCGATGCGCCGCGCAATACGGTGCTCTACGTGTGCAAGGCCTTGCGCGAACACAACCTGCTGCAGGCGATTGCCCGCGTGAACCGTCTCTACGAAGACGAGGATGCGGAAAAGCAGTTCGGCTTCATCATCGACTATGAGGGACTGCTCGGCGAGCTCGACAGTGCGCTGACGGCTTACACCGCGTTCGAGGGCTACGACGGCGCGGATCTGGCAGGCACGGTGCACGATGTCCGCGAGGAGATCCGCAGGTTGCCGCAGCTGCACGAGCAGCTGTGGGACCTGTTCAAGCAGGTGCGGAACAAGAAGGACATGGAGCAGTTCGAGCAGCATCTCGCGGATGAGTCGCTGCGGAGCGAGTTCTATGCCAGGTTGCGCGCCTACACCCGGTATCTGCACATTGCGCTCTCGTCAGACAAGTTGTGGGATGTTTTCGATGAGACCAGGGTCAGTGCGCTGAAGCGGGACTGGAAGCAGTTCTCGGAACTCAAGCGGTCGGTCCAGATCCGCTACCAGGAAACCGTCGATCTCCACGAGTTCGAACCGAAGATCCAGAAGCTGCTGGACGATCACGTCGTCGCGATGCCCGCCGAGATCATCATCGAGAAGGTGAACATCAACGACGCGGCCGCATTGAACGCCGTGCTTGAGGAGGCCGGGGTATCGCAGGCCTCGAAGGCGGACCGTATTGCCAGCGCAACCAGCCGCACCATCACGGAGAGGATGGAAGAGGACCCGGCGTTCTACAAGCAGTTCTCGAAGCTTCTGGAAGAGGCCATTCGCGCTTACCGTGAGAAGCGGCTCTCCGAACGCGACTACCTGAGCAATGTGGTCGACCTTGCGAGCAAGGTAGCGCGAAGGGATCGCGGGAAGAAGGTGCCTCAGGCGCTCCACGGCGATGAGGACGCGCAAGCGTTGTTCGGGCTTCTCAATGGGCAACTGATGGCGGGAGAGGACAGCCCGGTACCGGCCGATGACGTTGCGAAGGTAGCCCTCGATCTCATCGGCATCATCAAGGCCCATTTGATCGTCGACCTCTGGTCGAACGACGTGGCGCAGAACAAGTTGCGCAATGCGATCGATGATTACTTCTTTGACGTGCTTCGCGACAAGAAGGGCGTCAAGCTGACCGACGATGTGCTCGACGATCTGGAACTGAAGATCATCAGCGTCGCCCGTGCCAGGTTTGATGTATGACGCGGCCGCTTTACAGCTTTCAGTATGGCGAGCGGGAGATCCGCTACGACATCGTGCGCAGGCCGCGCAGGACGTTGGAGATCACGGTTGCGCCTGATAGCTCAGTCGTGGTCGCAGCTCCACAAGATGTGATCCACAGCGCGATCGAAGCCAAGCTGCGGAAGCGGGCCAGGTGGATACTGGGCCAGCAGCGGTACTTCTCCCAGTTTCTGCCGAGGACAGTCGAGCGACGCTATGTCTCCGGTGAGACGCATCTCTACCTGGGCCGGCAGTACAGGCTGAAAGTTATTCAGGGAGCCGAGGAGGGTGTCAAGCTGATCCATGGCTACATTCTGGTGCACACCGAACGTGCGAAGGATCAGGCAGTAGTCCGTGATCTGGTCAACGGATGGTACCGCCAGCGTGCCTTGATCAAGTTCCCGGAACGGATTGAGCACTGCCTCGGTCTCTTTGCGAATGCCGAGAGGTTCCAGCCTGAACGGCTCACTGTGAGAGTGATGACCAGGCGTTGGGGCTCCATGTCGCCAGCTGGGCACTTGCTTCTCAACTCGCGCCTCGTGCAAGCGCCAGTGCACGCTATCGATTACGTCATTGCCCACGAGCTGTGCCATCGGGCGCATCCGCATCATGGGCCAGCCTTCTACGCGCTTCTGGACGGAGTGATGCCGGACTGGAGGCTGCGGAAGCTGAGATTGGAGCGCTCAATGGTCTGAGGGCTGCGGCCACTGTGTCGTCGTCAATGGAATGGCGACGGACGGGTAGGGTCTTCCCGTCGATCGCCATCATAAAGAGCAGGGAGGCTCTTCCGTGACTGCTATTGGCATTGCGAGAGGCCTCACGATCTCCACCCATCAACGGGTTGCATCGTTGCTATGGCAAGCGGAAGCGTTCGAAATCTTCGTGTCGTAGTTGCTGCCAGATCATGGTGGCACGCGCGAGTTTGCGACCAGTTGCGCCGCCGGCGTGCGCTATTGGAGTTGCAGCGAACATGAAGCCGCGCGACTACTCTGCGGCACTGGACGGACAGGGCTCTGTCGAAGAGGCAGAACGGCTGCGGTCGCAGTTTGACGAAGCCATGACCGCACACAGACAGGAACTGTTCGCGTATCTCCACCGACGCACTCGCGACCAGGACTTGGCGTCTGATCTCACCCAGGAGACGCTGTCGCGCATGATGGTGTATCGCGACACCTCCAGAATTGAGAGCTACGAGCTCCTGATGTACCGCATCGCCCACAATCTGGTGCTCGAGCACCAGCGGGCCCGGCACCGGCACCGGGCATCGGACCATGTCTCGTTGAGTGTTGTGGGCCCGCTCCAGGCAGAAGACGCTGCAGTGGAGGACATCGCAGACGCCCAGCTGTCATTAGAGTTGCTCAAGCGCGCGCTGATCGATCTGCCACCCAAGCGTCGAATGGCGTTCATGCTCAGCCGGTTCGAGGGCCTGACGTACCCGCAGGTGGCTTCAAGGATGGGTATCTCGGTCAAGATGGTGGAGAAACACATCAGCAGCGCCTTGCTGGCATTTCGCGCGGCCGTTGGGGATCCTGACGACTAGGCGGCCTGGCGCCCCATTTGGACGGCATTGCCGCCACGATGTAGTATCGAGCGCTCTTCTGGACGGGGGCGTCGTGGGCATGGGCGTCAATTGGCAATGAGGCAGGAGCGCGAGCGGATTGCGCGGCAGGCGGCTGCCTTCCTGGTGCATAGCCGGGAAGAGACTTCGGCCCAGCGGGACGAAAGAGAGGCTTGGCTGGCGCAGGATCCGCGGCATGCCCAGGTCTATCAGAAACTGCAGCGACTGGATGAGGAGGCGACGTCCCTGCTGGACGACCCGGAGTTGCGCAAGCTCATCGCAGACCTGCGGCAATCCCCGTAGAACCGCTGACCTTGTACCCAGCCGGTCGCGACCGGGGTGGAGATATCTTCACGGTCGGTGCGGGCCAGACTCGCGTCTGCTGATGGGTTCGCGCTAATCTGCGTGAGCCGCCCTGGCCGTAGGCGTCATGACCACCGACTCTGAGCGTATTGCGCAGCGCGCCGCAGACTTCCTGGCCCGCAGTTGGGACGAAACTCCCGATCAGCGCTTGACGCGGGAAGCGTGGCTGGCCGCGGATCCCCGGCACGCGCGGGCCTATCGCTATCTCCAACGCTTGGATGAGAAAGCGCGTCGCCTTGGCCAAGACCCTGACCTGCGTGCGCTTCTCGGGAAGGGTCCTGAATCCGAATAGAGCTGGCGATTCGTCGGGCTGGTGATGCGAACGGACCACGAGCGCACGCACACTGCTTGCGTGAGGTAGGGGGCTTCGCCCGCCCGACATCAATCCCTTTGACGAGGCGTAACGGCACTGTCGCCGCGCCGAAGAGGGGAAGAATGACATGCGGATTCTGCTGGCCCGCCAGAGCGGGCGTCGAGCTCTTCTGACGTGGGGGCTGATTGCTATCGCCGTGATCGCGCTGCTGCCCCTTCCCAGTGCCGCGGCACAAGAGCCGGAAGAAGCATCGGAGGACGAGTCCCCTTTGAGGCCACGTGAGAGAGAATCGACTCCCGTCCAACTCGATTCCGTGCAGGTCACCGGCACCCGCATCCGCGGCGGCACCTCCCCCTCGCCGGTGATCACCATCGGCGCCGAGCACATCCGCGAGGAAGGCTTCACCGACCTGGGCGAGGTGATCCGCAGCGTGCCGCAGAACTTCTCGGGTGGGCAGAACCCGGGCGTGGTGTCCGCCACCGGGTCCGGCAACGCCGCCAACCAGAACGTCACCGGCGGATCGGGCCTGAACCTGCGGGGCGCGGGCGCGGATGCCACGCTTACCCTGCTGAATGGCCGGCGCCGGTCCTACGGCGGCATCTACGATTCGGTCGACATCAGTGCGATCCCGCTGGACGCGGTGGACCGCATCGAGATCGTGGCCGACGGCGCCTCCGCCCTCTACGGGTCCGACGCGGTGGCCGGGGTGGGCAATGTCATCCTGCGTCGCGATTTCGATGGCGTGCGCGTGGGCACCCGTTACGGCGGCACGACGGATGGTGGCCTGGTCACGCGCGAGTACAGCGGCACCACGGGGGCCACCTG
>Ga0233380_1001028_pt1 | contig 13272 bp, 15 predicted proteins | sample ElkDunMinimDraft_9_FD_191541 | JGI IMG/M metagenome (GOLD analysis project Ga0233380, IMG submission 191541) | Fecal eukaryotic communites from dung pellets of Tule Elk in California, USA - Elk Dung F36 | ecosystem: Host-associated > Mammals > Digestive system > Large intestine > Fecal | place... | reverse complement strand
ATAAGGATCAGGTGCTGGCTGGCTTTGCCGGGGGCACGGCGGATGCCTTCACCCTGTTCGAACGCTTCGAGGAACAACTGGAGAAGCACCACGGCAAGCTGGTGCGTTCCGCGGTCGAGCTGGCCAAGCTGTGGCGGACCGACCGCATGCTGCGTCGTCTGGAAGCCCTGCTGATCGTGGCCGATCGCGAGGCTTCGCTGATCATCACCGGTAATGGTGACGTCATCGAGCCGGAAGACAGCCTCATGGCGATCGGCTCCGGCGGTCCTTTCGCCCTCTCCGCCGCCCGCGCCCTTTATCGCCACACCGAGCTGGACGCCCGCACCATCGTCGAGAACAGCCTGGGCATCGCCGCAGATATCTGCGTCTACACTAATCAGAATCACACGATCGAAGAACTGGAGTTCTAAGCATGTCCAGCATGACACCCCGAGAAATCGCCTCCGAACTGGACCGGCACATCGTCGGCCAGCAACAGGCCAAACGCGCCGTGGCCATCGCCCTGCGCAATCGCTGGCGGCGAATGCAGCTGCCCGAGGACATCCGGCAGGAGATCACTCCCAAGAACATTCTCATGATCGGGCCCACCGGCGTGGGCAAGACAGAGATCGCGCGACGCCTGGCCCGGCTCGCCAACGCGCCCTTCATCAAGGTGGAAGCGACCAAGTTCACTGAAGTGGGCTATGTCGGCCGGGATGTCGACTCCATCGTCCGCGACCTGGTCGATATTGCGGTAAAAATGCTGCGCGAAGAACAAATTCGTAAAGTACAGCACATCGCCGAGAACGCGGCTGAGGATAGAATACTGGACGCCCTGCTGCCGCCCGCGCGCGGCAGCGAGGGAGAGGCAGCCACCGAGCAGAACAGCAGCACCCGACAGATCTTCCGCAAGAAGCTGCGCCAGGGTGAGCTCGACGAGAAGGAGATCGAGGTGAAGGTCTCCGATTCCGTCGGCGTGGAAATCATGGCACCGCCCGGACTGGAGGAGATGACCAGCCAGCTCAAGAGCATGTTCTCCAACATGAATTCCGGTCGCAAGACCACACGGCGCATGCCGGTGAAGGCCGCGCTCAAGGCGCTGAAAGAGGAAGAGGCCAGCAAACTGGTCAACGAAGAGGAGATTCGCAACCGCGCCATCGAGCTGACCGAGCAGACCGGCATCGTCTTCATCGACGAGATCGACAAGGTGACGGTCCGCAATGACACCGGCAGCAGCGGCGTGTCCAGAGAAGGTGTGCAGCGCGACCTGCTGCCGCTTATTGAGGGTTCGACGATCACCACAAAATACGGCAGCGTGAAGACCGACCACATTCTGTTCATCGCCTCCGGCGCGTTCCACCTGTCCAAGCCATCGGACCTGATACCGGAACTGCAGGGGCGTCTGCCGATCAGGGTAGAGCTGGAGGCGTTGACTGCCGATGACTTCGAACGCATTCTGGCTGAACCCAACTGCTCGCTGACCGAACAGTACCAGGCCTTGCTTGAGACCGAGGGTCTGCGGGTCCGCTTCACGGCCGACGGCATTGCGCGTATTGCGCAAACGGCCTGGCAGGTGAACGAGAGCACCGAAAACATCGGGGCACGCCGGTTGCACACCATCATGGAGCGCCTGCTGGAAGAGGTGTCCTACACCGCTGCCGACCTGGCTGTGGACCACGAGGAGCTGGTGATCGATGCTGCCTACGTTGATAAGCAGCTGAGTGAGCTGGCGCAGGACGAGGATCTCAGCCGCTTCATCCTGTAATGCTTGACCCCGGCTCCGACAGGAGCCGGACCGCATCGATACCGAGACAGATAAGGAGAACTCCCGCGGCACCATGGCAAACCCACCTGTAGATATCCAGTTGCGCCGTAAATCGGCGGTGCTGACCCTGATTTACTCGGACGGCAGCCGCTACGACCTCAGCGCGGAGTTCCTGCGCGTGCACTCCCCTTCCGCCGAAGTGAAGGGGCATGGCGAGGGACAGGCAACGCTGCAGATCGGCAAGCGCAAGGTGAGCATTGTCAACGTGGAGCCGGTAGGCAACTACGCCGTGCGGCTGTATTTCGACGATCGTCACGACTCCGGCATTTACAGCTGGGACTATCTGCAGCATCTGTGCAGCGATCACGACATGCTCTGGCAGGATTATCTGAAGAGGCTGCAGGAGGCCGGCGCCAGCCGCGATCCCCAGGCTCCCGGCAGGGCTGCGTTGTCAGAGCACACGCAAGTGATTACCATACAGCCCCTTTCCCCGCCACGATCCTGCGGATCATGAGAGAGCGATATGGCCGGTGATGCACAATCACAAGAACCTCAGTCACATGAACCCCAGTCACATGAACCAGAGTCACAAGACCCTCAGTCACAAGACTCTCAATCACAAGACAAGGGCACAACCCACTTCGGCTACGAACAGGTACCAGTAGCGGAAAAGGTAACCCGCGTCGGGCAGGTATTCCACTCCGTCGCCAACAAGTACGACGTCATGAACGACCTGATGTCGCTGGGCAGCCACCGCATCGTCAAGCGTTTCACCGTCGAGCTCAGCGGGGTCCATGAGGGCCAGCAGGTACTCGATCTGGCCGGCGGCACCGGCGATTTCAGCATTCGTTTCTCGTCCCTGGTCGGCAACAGTGGCCATGTGGTGCTGGCCGACATCAACGATTCCATGCTCCGGGTGGGCCGCGACCGCCTGATCGACAAGGGCATTACCCGCAATGTCACCTACGCCCAGGTCAATGCCGAGCAACTGCCCTTCGCCACCGATAGCTTTGACTGTGTCTGCATTGCCTACGGTCTGCGCAACGTCACCGACAAGGACGCGGCACTTCGCTCCATGCTTGCCGTGCTCAAGCCCGGCGGGCGCGCCCTGGTGCTGGAGTTCTCCAAGCCGCGCAACCCGCTGGTGGGCAAGGCCTACGACGGCTATTCGGCCCTGTGGCCGGTAGTCGGCAAACTGGTGACAGGGGATGCCGCCAGCTATCGCTACCTGGTGGAGTCCATTCGCATGCACCCGGACCAGGAGACCCTGAAGGGAATGATGGAAAACGCGGGCTTCGAGCGCTGCCGTTACCATGACGTCATGGGCGGTGTGTGCGCCATCCACATTGGTTTCAAACCCCTGGCCAGCCATTGATGCAACGGGCATTGATGTCATCTGCGGCATCGAAGCCATAAAAGGTATCACCATGAATCCGCTTCTGATCTCTGCCCTGAGTGCGCCTGTCGAGGCGTTGATCAACGCCGTGCTGGCGCAGGACCCCGTTGCCGCCAACCGACTGACCCGCCATCACGGACGGACGCTGCGCGTGCAGTGCACGCAGCCGTTGCAGTGGAGCATCACGCTGGCGGTGCGCGAGCAACGCATTGCGCTGCAGGCGGTTTCCGAATCCGAGGCAGATGCCACCATCAGCGGGAGTGCCGCCGCCTTCCTGCGTCTGGTACTCAGTCGCCGGCAGACCGAGGGGTTGTTCTCGTCCGATATCGTCCTGAGTGGCGACACCCAGTTGCTGCAGGAACTGCACAGCATACTGGGCAACCTGGATATCGACTGGGAGGAGCATTTCGGCCGGATTTTCGGCGACATCCCCACCTGGCAGGGCAGCCAGGTACTGCGACAGGGCCGGGATTGGGCCCAAAGCACCACCTCATCGCTGCTGAAGGACGTGGAGGAATACCTGCACGAGGAATCCCGTGTGCTGCCCACCGCCACCGAGCTGAACCGCTTCAGCGACCGCATCAGCGCCCTGTCGCTGGGACTGGACCGGATTGCCGCCCGCCAGTCGCAATTGCGCGATCGCCTGGACTCCTGATACCCGGCTGAATTCAGGCCCGGAACAGCTGCGACAAAAGGCCGCAGACGGCTCCGTAAGCTTGTATTCCGCGGGGATAGCGGGATAATCGAAGCATACCGGATGTGTCCAAACGCCATCCCACTCATTGCGCCAGCGCGCCCGATCAGGAGACATACACATGAGAACGACAGACGGCTTCAAACTGGCTTCTTCCGCTGCCGCATTACTGGTGGCGGGTGCTGCTTTCGCTGCCAACGCAGACGGTACCGGTGAAGGCCCCGTCAAGATCAGCCAGTGCGCTGGTGTTGCCGCTGAAGGTCAGGGCTTCGGTGCCGACAACCTGGTGAGCTTCTCCAGCGGTCACGCCATGGTGTCCAAAAGCTTTTGCGACAAGCTGGGTGGCAGCGAAGTGGCGACCGTCTCCGAGCCGCCCGCTACGCCAGCGGCTGCGGGCATCGAAGTGGCCTATTGCAACGACCTGTTCAGTTGCAACACCTTCAGTGCCTGCAAAGGCAACGGCAACGATAACTGCGCGGGCATCAACACCTGTCACGGCATCGGCTTCGTGGGTATTGCCAGCGCGGACATCTCACTTTCCGAGCAACTTTGCAGCAAACTGGGCGGCAATCTCATCTCCGAACTGTAAGGCCGCACCGGATTGGCTGCCTCATCAGGAGTCAGACAGATGCTGGGCTATGGGTTGGGCTTACGCAGTGCGCACTACCCGCATGTGCTGACGCACTGGCCAAAGGTTGACTGGTTCGAACTCATCACCGAGAACTATCTTGCGCCCGGGGGACGCCCCCGGGCGATCCTGCGCCAGATCCGCGAACACTACCCCGTCGTTCTCCATGGCCTGTCCTTCAACATCGGCGAGGACAGCCCGCCTGATTATGACTATCTCGACCAGCTCAAGTCGCTGATTACAGAGACCCAGCCGGAATGGGTGTCCGACCATCTCTGCTGGACCGGCCTCGACGGCTACACCTCCCACGACCTGCTGCCCATCGCCTACACCGAGGACAACCTGCAGCGCGTCAGTGACAAGGTCTCCCGCATTCAGGACTACCTGGGAAGGACAATCGTCCTCGAGAATCCTTCCATCTACATTGGTTTCCGCTCCAACACCATGACCGAGGCCGCGTTCATCAACGCTCTGGTCCAGCGGACCGGCTGCGAGATCCTGCTCGACGTCAACAATGTGTTCGTCAGCGGTTTCAACCTGGGCTTTGATCCCTACGACTACGTCAATACCCTGAACCCGGCAGCCATCCGCCAGTTCCATTTGGCTGGACACACCCACAACGTCACCCACATCATCGACACCCACGACCATCCGGTAAGCGCGGACGTCTGGGATCTGTATCGACACGCCTGCGAACGTTTCGGCCCGGTGGCGACCCTGCTGGAGCGGGACGACCACATCCCGCCCTTCGAGGAGCTGGAGGCCGAGCTGGCCCAGGCCAGAGCCATACAGGAAGAAGTGCTGCGGGTAGGTGACCACTCGCCAGCGCGGACGGTTGGGCACCCGGCATGAGCTGGCAGCACGAACAACAGCAGTTCTGGCAATGGATCAACCAGCCACGCAATCTCGCGGACGATGCCGACGACATTGCACAACTGCTGGCTCCCCACAGCCATCTGAGCCAGGCCGAGGCGCTGGCCATCTACAACAACGCCTATCACCAGCGCATGGTGGAGCTTTCCAGTCAGCTCTTTCCCGTACTGTTCCACACGTTAGGCTCCGAACTCTTCACTACCCTGTGGATTGGCTACATAGGCCAGTTTCCACCGCGCATGGGTCCGGCGACCCGAATTGGCGACCATCTCAGCGAATACCTGACAAAACACCAGCGCTTCGGCAAGCTGCCCGCCGCCGCTGACATCGCCCGGCTGGAATACCTGCTCACCAGCCTCTTCGACAAGGCCGACGAAAGTGTGTACTCACTGGATCAGCTGCGCACCCTGCCTCCGGAGGCGTGGCCGACCATGATCTGGCCTCCACGCCAGGACTGGGCGCTGATGCGCACGGTGTTCGACCTGGAGCAGTACTGGCAGGAAGTGAAGCCCTATATCGAGGCGGGTGGCACGCCGGGAGAGACGCCGTTCAGCATCACCCTGCTGGCGTCACCGCCCCTGCCCGGCGTTCCCAACCTGCTGGTCTACCGTCTTCAGCACACCATGCACTTCCTGACGATCTCCCCGGCGCTCGGGGTGATGCTGGCAGGCATTCAGGAAGGCAGGAATTTCGCCCACATCTGCGAAGAGCTGGCAGCGCATTTTCCCGACCAGGATATCGCCGCCCTGAGCCTGCAAACCCTGCTGGCGGCCCTCGAACTGGAACTCCTGACTTGTCCCGAATAGGGGACAATGCTATCTTTTCCCGCCGTTGCGAAGGCGTACTCCGTGTCCCACTTTCCCAGACTACTCAAGATTCTTAGCATTGCTGCGCGCTACCGTCTGGATAAGGTGTCGCCGCAACTGCGTCCTACCGGGGCAGCCGCAGCCATGTTCGGTCTTTGCAGCCTGCCGTGGCGCATGCATCCCGCCGGCCGTCTGGCGCCGGAAATACGTCTGCGGCTCGCGCTAGAAGAACTCGGCCCGATTTACATCAAGTTCGGGCAGTTGCTTTCCACCCGCAGGGACTTCCTGCCGCTGGCGCTGGCCGACGAGCTGCAATCGCTGCAGGACAAGGTGCCAGGTTTCACCACGCCGGACATCTACAGCATCGTGGAGACCGCACTGGAGCGACCCTGGCAGGAAGTGTTCAGTGAGCTTTCCCCCACAGCGCTGGCTTCGGCCTCCGTGGCCCAGGTCCATGCCGCACGCCTGCATAACGGTGACGAGGTGGTCGTGAAAGTCCTCAGGCCGGGGATAGAGAAAACCATCGCCCAGGACATCCGGCTGCTGAAGTGGTTCGCAGGGCTGATCGAAAAGTACCTGCCGGACGGCCGCCGACTGCATCCGCGTGAGGTCGTTGCAGACTACGAAACCATCATTCTGGACGAACTCAACCTGCTGTCCGAGGGGGCCAATGCCACCCAGCTGCGGCGCAACTTCGAGTTCTCTCCGCAGCTTTACGTGCCCCGCGTTTACTGGGACTACTCCCGCAGCAACATGCTGGTGATGGAGCGCATCTATGGCACGCCGGTGACCGACATCGACACCCTGCGCGCCCAGGGCGTCAACCTCAAGCGCCTGGCCGAGACTGGCGTGGAGATCTTCTTCACCCAGGTCTTCAACCACAGCTTCTTCCACGCCGACATGCATCCGGGCAACATCTTCGTGGCCAACCACAGCCCCGAGAACCCCCAGTACATTGCCATCGACTGCGCCATCATCGGCTCGCTCAGCCGCAACGACCAGCAGTACCTGGCGCGCAACCTGCTGGCCATCTTCCAGCGCGACTATCGCAAGGTAGCCGAGCTGCACGTCGAGTGTGGCTGGGTACCCAAGTGCACCCGGGTGCACGAGTTCGAATCCGCCATGCGGGCGGTCTGCGAACCGGTGTTCGAGAAGCCGCTGAAGGACATCTCCTTCGGCTATCTGCTGGTGCAGCTGTTCCGCACTGCCGGGCGCTTCCAGATGGAGGTGCAACCCTCCCTGGTGCTGCTGCAGAAAACCCTGCTCAATGTGGAGGGGCTGGGTCGACAGCTCTACCCTGACCTGGACCTGTGGACCACCGCCCTGCCCTTCCTCGAAGACTGGAATCGCCGCCGCATGCACCCGCGGACGCTGTACAAGGCACTCAAGGAAAATGTCCCCGACTGGATCGAACAGCTGCCCTACCTGCCGCAGCTGGCCATCGACACCCTGGCGCAATCCCGCCAGCTGTCCGAGATCCGCGCCGCACTGGAGATCGACGTGGCGGCCGAGCAACTGCGCCGCGCGCGCCGACGGTCCAGGGCCCTGAAGGGCGGTCTCATCCTGCTGCTGGCTGCCGCGGCAACCTTTATCCCCCCGCTGGAAGGAATCGCCTCGCAACTGCCGCTGGCCGGGGTTTTGCTGGGCGCCGCTGCGGTATATCTTTTGTGTTTTAGAGAGTGACGTAGCATACTAGCGCGCATGAAAATTGCAGGAGAAGCAGTGTTGACGGGGGATTGGCTGGACGCGGTAAAGTGGAACCAGGACGGGCTCGTCCCGGTGATCACCCAGGACTTCCGCAGCGGGCGCGTTCTCACTCACGCGTGGCTCAATCGCGATGCCCTGTCCCTTGCCGTCAGCGAACAGCGGGCAGTCTATTGGTCACGTTCACGCCGTAAGCTGTGGCGAAAGGGTGAAGAATCCGGTCATATACAGAAGCTGCACGATGTGCTGCTCGACTGTGACGGGGATACCGTGTGCTATCAGGTCGAACAGATCGGTGGCATCGCCTGTCACACCGGCCGCGAGAGCTGCTTCTACCGCCGCCTGGATGGCAACAGCTGGCAAGTCACGGACGCCGTGATCAAGGACCCCAGCCAGATCTATGCAAAACCGGGACATGGCCATGAGTGAGGTGCTGATCGAGCTGGGCAGGATACTGGAACAACGTAAGCAGGCAGATGCCGCCGAGTCGTATGTCGCCAGTCTGCACCGCAAGGGCCTCAACAAGATCCTGGAAAAGGTCGGCGAGGAAGCCACTGAAACAATCATCGCCGCCAAGGATGTCGGCAGCAGCGGCGACACGGAATCGCTGATCAAGGAAACCGCGGACCTGTGGTTTCACAGCCTGGTCATGCTGAGCCATCTCGATCTCGGCCCCGAGGACGTCCTGGCTGAACTGGAAAAACGATTCAACATTTCGGGCCTGGTGGAAAAAGCATCCCGCCAGCAACCGGACTGAACATACAACCTGGAGGCAGTAATGGGTATCGGTGGAATAAGTATCTGGCAATTGCTCATCATCCTGGCGATTGTCGTCATGTTGTTCGGCACCAAGAAGCTTCGTAATGTCGGCTCCGATCTGGGTGGCGCGCTCAAGGGCTTCAAGAACGCCATGAAGGATGAGAACGCCATGAAGGACGAGAATGAGCCTGTGGCGAAAGTTGAAGACAGCGCAGCCCTGAAATCCGAGCAGCCGAACAAGGACTGAGTCGCGTTCGCGCCCGGGTCTCGTTCGTCCTCCTTTAATTCATACTGACGCCGGATCGACAGATGTTTGATATTGGTTTCATGGAACTGGTGCTGATTTCCATCGTCGCTCTGCTCGTGGTCGGTCCCGAGAAACTGCCGGGAGCGATCAGGACTGGAGCACTGTGGGTTGGGCGCGCCAAACGCAGCTTCAACCAGGTGAAGGCCGATATCGAGCGCGAGATCAATGCCGATGAGATCCGTCGGCAATTGCACAATGAATCAATCCTGGCCGATATCGAGAAGGCCAAGCAGGGTGCGGACAAGCTGATCGCAGACACCCAGAAAGACCTCGACTCCCTTAATGGCGAGGTGAACACCACGCTGGGCAAGGAAAAGGAAGAACTGGAGAAGGCACTGCAAGAGCCGAAGCCAGCACCCAAACCCGGACCGCAGCCAGAACAGAAGCCGGCAGCGACACCAGACCTGAAGCATGAGGCTAACGCGCCGGAAGAACAGACACCTGCCGCCGAAGCCGCTTCAGTCGAGTCCGCCCAGACACCAGCCGAATCCGGCGCTCCCCTCAACCCGACAGTAGCCCCCCAACCCCAACCGGTAGAGGATTTCTACAACAATCCTCCAGCGGGCATCATCCGGCTGCAGGGCGGCGTGTTCCAGCAGGTGGTTGCCGATGAAGAAGAAAGTGACCAGGAACCACAGAGAAAATCATGAGTGAGCCGACAGATTCCGGAACCGGTGCGGAGCTTAGCCTCGTCGGCCATCTCATAGAACTGCGCAACCGCATCATGAAATCGCTTGCTGCGATAATGATTATCTTCCTGGGGTTGTTCTATTTTTCCAACGATATCTATACCTTCGTGGCCCGGCCGCTGCTCGACGTATTGCCCGAAAACATGGGGATGATTGCCATCGATCCCACCTCCCCCTTCTTCGCACCATTCAAGCTGACTTTCTTCGTCTCCCTTGCCGCCGCGGCGCCCTACATCCTTTACCAGATCTGGTCGTTCATCGCGCCGGGGCTGTACAAGAACGAGAAAGAAATAGCGATCCCGCTGTTCATTTCCAGCGTGGTGCTGTTCTACGCCGGCATCGCCTTCGCCTACTACGTGCTGTTCGGTTTCGTGTTTGCCTTCTTTGTATCGGTCGCCCCGGAAGGCATCCTGGTGACGCCAGACATCAACAGCTTTCTCAGCTTTGCCCTGACCATCTTCTTTGCCTTCGGCGCCGCCTTCGAGATACCCGTAGCAGTCTTCCTGCTGATCTGGACTGGCATGGTGGAACCGGAAGACCTGGCGGGCAAGCGCCCCTATGTGATTGTGGGCTGCTTCGTTGTCGGCATGATGTTGACGCCACCGGACCCCTTCACCCAATCCATGCTGGCCATTCCCATGTGGATGCTGTTCGAGCTGGGGATCTTCTTCGGCAAACTGATTCGCAAGCGGCAGCGCAACCTCGAAGCAGCCGAAGCAAACCCTGAGCCTGCCTCTGAGTCAAACCCTGAGTAGAAAGGTCACCGGGCCGTCATTCTCGAGCGCGACCTGCATGTCAGCGCCGAAGCTTCCCGTTGCTACATCAATGCCCGGCTGCGCCAGTGCCCGTGCCACCATGTAGTCATAGACCAGCTCGGCTTCGTCAGGGGGCATCGCCGCAGAGAAGCTCGGCCGCAAGCCCTTGTCGGTGCTGGCAGCAAGCGTGAACTGTGATACCAGCATCAAATCGCCTGCAACGTCTTTTAGCGAGCGGTTCATCCTGCCTGCATCGTCCGCGAATACCCTGTACGACAGCAGGCGCTGCAGCATCCGGTCAGCCCTGCTCTCGTCGTCATCCTTCTCAATGCCAAGCAGCACCACCAGCCCTGAACCGATGCGGGAGTACTCGTGGCCATCAATGCGCAACGTGGCATGTGTCACGCGTTGCAACAGTGCAATCATGACGCCTGTTCCGGCCGGAACATGCGCGCCATTTCGGCAGTCGCGCGCACCAGCGCATCGGTATTGCCGGGCTCACTGGCGGAGTGCCCGGCATCACGAATGATGCACAGCTCCGCTTCGGGCCAGCGTTGGTGCAGCGACAGGGCGTTGTCGAGGGGGCAGACGACATCGTAGCGGCCATGCACGATGATGCCCGGAATGCCCTGCAGGCGGTCAGCATTGGCCAGAATCTGGTCGGCCTCCAGAAAGGCCTCATTGACGAAGTAGTGAGCCTCGATCCGCGCCAGCGCCACCGCCAGGTGCGGATCGGCGAAGTGGTCCACCACCTGGCTGTTGGGACGCAGCGTCGAACAGCTTCCCTCCCAGGTAGACCAGATCTTCGCGGCAGACATGCGCGCAATCTCGTCCTGCCCGGTCAGGCGGCGGTAGTAGGCCGCCATCAGATCATGCTGTTCCTCTGCGGGGATATGGTCGCGGAACTCTTCCCAGTAGTCGGGGAATATCCGGCTGGCCCCCTCCTGATAGAACCACAGCAGGTCCTGCCGGCGGCACAGGAAGATGCCGCGCAGGATCAGTCCCATCACGCGCTCCGGATGGGTTTCCGCGTACACCAGGCTGAGGGTGGAACCCCAGGAACCGCCGAACAGGACCCACCGGTCGATTTTCAAGAACTCGCGAATCGCCTCCATGTCTGCCACCAGCGCCTGGGTGTTGTTGTCCTTCAGTTCAGCGTGAGGCGTGGAGCGCCCGGCACCGCGCTGATCGAAGACGATGATGCGGTAGATCTCGGGATCGAAGTAGCGCCGGCTGTTGCCGTCGGTTCCGCCACCTGGCCCACCGTGCACGAAGAGCACAGGAATACCGTCCGCATTGCCGGATTCTTCAAGGTAGAGTTCGTGGATGTCGGAGACCTTGAGACGCCAGGTCGCGGAAGGTTTTATCTCAGGATACAGAATCAGCATGCAATGTCCTCGGCATCAGCTGGCTGGCGCCACCTGTCGGGACATCTTAGGACAGAATGCGGGCGATGGCGACATCACCCGCACCAGAGTGCCTGCGGACCACAGCGCTCAAGCTGCCGTCCGCAGAGGCGGTGCTAGCTGCGGGCCGGACGACCGGCGCGCTTACGCTCGTTCTCTGTCAGCAACTTCTTGCGCAGACGGATATGGTTTGGCGTGATTTCTACCAGTTCGTCATCTTCAACGAACTCCATCGCCTGTTCCAGCGTGTGTTTAACGGGAGTGGTCAGCACAATGTTCTCATCTGTGCCGGAGGCGCGCACGTTCGTGAGCTGCTTGCCCTTGGTCGGGTTGACCACGAGGTCGTTGTCGCGGCTATGCAGACCTATGATCATGCCTTCGTATACTTCAACGTTAGGCTCAATAAACAGACGGCCGCGCTCCTGCAAAAACCAGAGCGCATAACCCAACGCCTTGCCCTTCACCATCGACACCAGAACGCCGTTCTTGCGCGCTCCAATGCTGCCCTGTTTGACTGGGCCATAATGATCAAAGACGTGGTTCATCATGCCGGTGCCCGAGGTCATGCTCATGAACATCGAGCGGAACCCGATCAGGCCACGGGTGGGAACGACATACTTCAGCCGCACACGGCCTTTGCCATCCAGCGTCATGTCCTGCAAATCGGCTTTGCGCATACCAAGCTCTTCCATGACGGAGCCCTGGTGTTGCTCATCACAGTCGATCACGAGAGCTTCATGCGGCTCCTGCAGGATGCCATCGATTTCCGTCTGGATAACTTCCGGACGCGATACCGCCAGCTCGAAGCCTTCGCGACGCATGGTCTCGATGAGCACAGACAAGTGAAGTTCGCCACGGCCGGATACCTTGTACTTGTCCGGCGTGTCGCCTTGCTCAACCCGCAGCGCCACGTTATAGATCAGCTCGCGCTCAAGACGGTCCTTGATGTTTCGCGTCGTCACGTACTTTCCATCCTGCCCGGCAAACGGAGAATCGTTCACCTGAAAAGTCATGCTGATGGTTGGCTCATCGACCGTCAGCGGCGGCATGGCCACGACGTTGTCTGGGTCACACAACGTATCGGAGATATTCAACTTGTCGATGCCGGTGATGCAGACGATTTCGCCCGCTCGCGCTTCCTGTACATCCACGCGCTCAAGACCCAGGTGACTCTTCACCTGCAGGATCTTGCCTTTACGCTTGTTGCCTTTGGCGTCGATGATGACAACCTGCTGGTTCACCTTGACGATACCGCCGGTGACGCGGCCGACGCCGATGACGCCGACGTAGCTGTTATAGTCCAGGGCGCTGATCTGCATCTGGAACGGCGCATCCACCGCAACGGGGGGCGGCGGCACACGATCGACAACAGTCTGGAACAATGGGGTCATGTCATCTGCCAGTTCATCGAGCTCCAGCCCGGCAAAGCCGTTGAGCGCCGAGGCATAGATGACCGGAAAGTCCAGTTGCTCGTCGGTGGCGCCGAGACGGTCAAACAGGTCGAACACCTC
>Ga0233380_1001026_pt1 | contig 13277 bp, 13 predicted proteins | sample ElkDunMinimDraft_9_FD_191541 | JGI IMG/M metagenome (GOLD analysis project Ga0233380, IMG submission 191541) | Fecal eukaryotic communites from dung pellets of Tule Elk in California, USA - Elk Dung F36 | ecosystem: Host-associated > Mammals > Digestive system > Large intestine > Fecal | place... | reverse complement strand
CCTGGGCAAGCGCGCACCGGAGTTCACGGACAAGTGAGCGAGGACAACAGCAAGCCGAGCGGTCCGCTCGCGGGCCTTACCGTGCTCGACCTGTCGCGCGTGCTGGCAGGGCCGTGGTCGACGCAGATATTGGGCGACCTGGGCGCGCGCGTCATCAAGGTCGAACAGCCCGGACAGGGGGACGACACGCGTCGCTGGGGCCCGCCCTTCCTCGACGACGGGTCGCGCGACGCGGCCTATTATCTGTGCGCCAACCGCAACAAGGAATCCGTCGCGATCAATCTGGCCGACCCGCGCGGCGCCGACCTTATCCGCCAGATCGCGGCGAGCGCCGACATCGTGGTCGAGAATTTCCGCGTCGGCGGCCTCGTCAAATATGGGCTCGACTATGCGACGCTCTCGGCGGTTAATCCGAAGCTCATCTACTGCTCGATCACCGGCTTCGGACAGGACGGGCCGTACAAGGACCGGGGCGGCTACGACTTTCTGATCCAGGGCATGAGTGGGCTCATGTCGATCAACGGCCGCAAGGATGGCGAGCCGGGCGCGGGGCCGATGAAGGTCGGCATTCCGATCAGCGATCTGGTGACGGGCCTCTATGCCACCATCTCCATCCTCGCGGCGCTCGCCCATCGCGATCGCACCGGCGAAGGGCAGCATATCGACCAGGCGCTGCTCGACACGCAAGTGTCGCTGCTCGCCAACCAGGCGTCCAATTACATGAATGGCGGCATGATCCCGCGCCGCCTGGGAAACGAGCATCCCAACACCGTGCCGTACCAGGATTTCGCCTGCGCCGACGGCGACATCCTCGTCGCGCTGGGCAACGATCGCCAGTTCCGCGCCTTCTGCGCGCTGATCGGCCGCCCCGACCTGCCCGACGATCCGCGTTTCGTCGACAATGGTCACCGCTCCCCCAACCGCGCCGCGCTGCAGGACGAGCTGCGTCCCGCGATCGCGCAATGGAAATCGGACGATCTGATCGCGGCGATGGAGGCGGCAAAGCTGCCGGGTGGACGCGTCAACGAAATCCCGGACATCTTGGCGGACGAGCATATCGCCGCGCGCGGCGTCATCCGCGACATGGTCCGGTCGGACGGGACAGCAGTCAAGGTGCTGGGATATCCCGGCAAATTGTCGAAAACGCCCGCTGACTATCGTATCGCCCCGCCCCGATCGGGCGAGAATACGCGCGCCGTGCTGGGCGATCTGCTCGGCGTGGGCGAGGACGAGCTGGCTGCGCTGGTCGAGGCCGGCGTCATCGCGGAAAAGCTGCATTAGGTTCATCGGCGGTCCCGACCGGACCGGCATAGCGACACGAGAGGAATGAGCATGAGCACGAAAGTCGGCTTCATCGGCCTGGGCGCCATGGGCCTGCCCATGTCGTCGAACATGCAACGCAAGGGCTTTACCGTCACCGTCTATGACATTGACGAGACGAAGATGGACAAGGTCGCCGCGCTCGGCGCGACCAAGGCGGCCAGCGTCGCCGAGGCGAGCCGTGGGCAGGATATCGTCATCACCGTGCTGCCCGCCACGAGCCATGTCGACGCGGTCGTGCTGGGCGAAGACGGCGTGCTCGCCAATATCGATGACGGCGCGGTGCTGATGGACCTTTCCACCATCGACGCCAAGGGCACCGACCGGGTCGCGGCCGCGTGCAAGGCGAAGGGCATCGGCTTCGTCGATGCGCCGATCGGCCGGCTGGCGCTGCACGCCGAGCGTGGCGAGTCGCTGTTCATGGTCGGCGCCGAGGATGCCGAATTCGCGCGGGTCGAGCCGGCGCTCCGGGCCATGGGCACCGACATCTTCCGCTGCGGCGGCCCCGGCATGGGCAGCCGCATGAAGGTGATCAACAATTTCATGCTGCTGTCGACGGCGCAGGTCGTTGCCGAAGCCCTGACGCTGGGCACCAAGCTGGGCCTGGACATCCAGACGATGCATGACGTCACCGGCAACACCACGGCGCGCAACGGCCAGTTTCATGTGCTGATGGTGAACAAGGTGCTCAAGGGCGACGTGGAGCCCGGCTTCACCATCGACTTGGCGTTCAAGGACCTGTCGCTCGCCATGAACGCGGCGGCGGAAAATCGCGTCGGCCTGCCCATGGGCGCGGCCGCCCATGCCGTGTTCGGCGGGGCGCGGTCGGGCGATTACGCGACGAAGGACTATTCGTCCCTGCTTGACTATGCCTGCCATAATGCCGGAGTAGAGCCGCCCAGAATGGATTGACATAGCGGGAGAGGACATGACCGACAGGCTGGCGGGCAAGCGTATCATCGTCATCGGATCGGCGACCGGGATCGGCGCCGCGACGGTGCGGCGGCTGGTCGCGGAAGGCGCGCGCGTCTGCGCGGCGGACATCAACATCGACCGGGCGGAGGCGGTCGCGCGCGAGGTCGGGCAGGCGTGTTTCGCGCTCCCGATCGACATCGCCGACGAGGCTTCGGTGAAAACAGCCGTCGATGCAGCGGTCGCGCGGCTGGGCGGGCTGGACGGCGCGCATGTGAACGCCGCCGACATGCGCCAGCTGGCTCATGATTCCACCGTGCTCGACGTCGAACTGGCGGTGTTCGACCGCACGCTCGCCGTCAATCTGCGCGGGCATGTGCTGTGCACCCGCGCCGTGCTGCCGCATCTGCTGGCGAGCGGAGACGGCGCGATCGTCTATACCAGTTCCGACGCCGCCGACTGGGGCGAGCCGGTCCGCCCCTGCTACGCCATGGCCAAGAGCGGGCTCAACGCGCTGATGCGTCATGTCGCGGCCGCCTATGGCAAGCAGGGCATCACCGCCAATTGCCTGGCCCCCGGCTTTACCGTCACGCCCGAAATGGCCGCGCACGGCATCACCCAGCAGACGATGGACCATTTCATCGGCCTGGGTCACAGCCCGCGCGTGGGCGAGGCGGAGGATCAGTCCGCCATGGTCGCGCACCTGCTGTCGCGGGATGGCCGCTGGATCAACGGGCAGGTGTTCCACGTCAATGGTGGGCAAATGCTGTGAGCGATGCCGCTCCGCGCCTGATCGCTACCTGCTGGACCACTGCTGGCGACGTTCGCCCGGATCGGCCCGACAATCTGGGCCGTTTCCCGCTGCGCGACCGGATCGAGGCCGCCGCGCGCGCTGGCTATGCCGGCACCGGCTTCTGGCTCGGCGACCTGCTGGCGTGGCGCAATGCAGGCCATGACTATGCGACGTTGCGGCGCCATCTGTCCGATGCAGGACAGGATCTGGTCGAGCTGGAATTCCTGTCGGACTGGCACGCGTCGGGAGAACGGCGGGTGCGGTCGGACGCGGCGCGCGCGGCGCTGTTCGAGGCGGCCGACGCGCTGGGCGCGCGGCATGTCAAGGTCATGCCGCCCTTCCTGCCTGACGACCTGAGTGGCGCAGGCCTGTCGGAACAGTTTGCCGCGCTGTGCGACGATGCCGCCGCGTACGGCCTCCAGATCGGCCTGGAGATGCTGCCGTTTTCCAACCTGCCCGACCTGCCGAGCGCACTGGCGATGGTGACGGCGGCCGATGCGCCCAATGGTGGGCTGCTGGTCGATATCTGGCATGTCGTGCGATCGGGCGGCGCGGTGGGCGATGTCGCGGACATCCCGGCGCGCTTCCTGATCTCGGTCGAGCTGTGCGACGCGATGATGGCGATGCAGGGCAGCATCACCGACGACACGATGTGCCACCGGCGACTGTGCGGCGAGGGCGAATTCGACGTGCCCGGCTTCATTCGCGCTCTGGACGCGGCGGGCTATGACGGTCCCTATGGCGTCGAGATATTGTCGGACGCTTTCCGCACCCTGCCGCTGGACGAGGCGGCGCAGCGCAGCTTCGCGACCAGCATCGGCTGCTTCCCCGCACAATAGGCGATTGCACGCGCCGCAATCATGATTGCGAAAAGACCGCTCCCACAAGCCGGGCACAGTCGCTAGGAGGTGCTGGGGGCCGCCGGCTCATCGCTTTCCCACGGACCGCCTGCCATGACCATGACCATCATGGGCACGATGATGCCCGTCTTCGGGCTGATTCTGGTCGGCTATGCCTGCGGGCGCTACGACATATTGGGGGATCGCGCGTTCGAGGTGCTGAACCGCTTCGTCATCACCATCACTTTGCCGATCCTGACCTTCCGTTCGATCGCCCATATGGACCCGCGCGGGCTGGCGGTGCCGGGCATGGTTCTGGCCGTGACGCTGGGATCGCTGCTCACCTATGCGATCGGCTTCGCGATCGAGCGGCGGAGCGGCCGGACGGCGGCCGAAGCCAATATCGCGGCGCTGTGCGCCTGTTTCAGCAATACCGGCTTCATCGGCCTGCCGATCGCCCTGCTGGCGTTCGGCCCGGACAGCGTGGCTCCGGTCGCCGTCACGATGCTGATCTATTCGGCGATCATCTTCACGCTGGCGGTGCTGATGAGCGAGATCACGGGGACGCAGGGGCATGGCATGCGCGCCGGCGTCTGGCTGGCGATCCGGGCGACGGCGCGCAGCCCGCTGATCATGCTGGCCGTCGCTGGCGTGCTCTGGTCCATGCTGCGGCTGCCGCTGTCGGGGCCGGCCGACGTACTGCTTTCGACCCTGGCGCAAGCGACGGCGCCCTGCGCGCTGACCGCGGTCGGCATCTTCATCGCCTTGCCCCGCCGCAGCGCCAGCCCCGGCCCGATCGGGCGCGTGGTGGCGCTCAAGCTGGTGGGCCAGCCACTGATCACGGCCGGGCTCATCCTGCTGCTGCCGCCGATCCCGCCGCTCTGGGCCAAGGTCGCGATCCTGATGGCGGCCATGCCATGCGGCGCATCCAGTTTCGTGCTGGCGGGCAAGGCGGGCCGCTGGGCGATGGAACTGAGCGCCTGGGCGGTGGCGCTGACGACCAGCCTCGCCGTACTGACGCTGGTCATCGTGCTCGCATGGCTGGGCGGCTGAGCTTTTCTCCGAATTTTCCGCCTATGCGATGCGGCGGTCTTTCCGCGATGACGAAATCTCCATTAAGCGTGGTCGCGTGACGCGCAGACAAGGGAGACCGAAGATGAAGACGCATGCGATCGTGACCGGCGCCGCCGGTGTGCTGGGCCAGGCGGTGACCACCGCCTTGCTGGATGCGGGCTTCGCCGTGACCGGCATCGATCGTGCGACCGAGACGGGCGCCGCGGGCCGCAATGCCTATATGGGCGATGTCGACCTGACCGACGCAGCCGCCACCGGACAGGCGGTGGAGGCGGCAATCGCCGCGCGCGGGCCGCTGGTGGCGCTGGTGAATGTCGCGGGCACCTTCCGCTGGGAGACGGTGGGCGACGGCGATGTCGCGACCTGGGCCATGTTGTTCGACGTCAATGTGCGCACCGCCGTCAACGCTGTGCGCGCGGCGCTGCCTTCGCTGCGCGACGGGGGCGGATGCGTCGTCAGTATCGGCGCGGCCGGCGCGATCAAGGCAGCGGCGGGCATGGGCGCCTATGCCGCCAGCAAGGCGGGCGTGGCCAAGCTGACCGAGGCGCTGGCCGAAGAAGAGAAAGACAGGGGCGTGCGCGTGAACGCGATCCTGCCGTCGATCATCGATACGCCTACCAATCGCGCGGATATGCCCGATGCGAAGTTCGACCGATGGGTCGCGCCCGAGCAGATCGCCAGCGTCGTCGCGTTCCTGCTGTCGGACGGCGCATCTGCGGTAACCGGCGCCTGCATCCCGGTGACCGGACGGGTCTGACGCGACGGCGCGCCGGACCCGGCCGCCGCGGATCAATCGCCGGTCGCGGCCGGGCCGGCGCATGGCGTGATCTTGGCCACGCCCGGCTCATATTTGAGGTTATGAACGGAAATCGCGATCTGCACCCGCTGCACGCCCGGCAGCGGGCGGATCCGCTCGGCGATGACGTCATCGAGCTGCTCGATATTGGTGAACAGGCCCATCGCGAGCAGGCTGAACCGTCCGAGCAGCACGACGACGCAGTTGATCTCCGGGATCTCGCGCAGTTGCGCGGCCAGGTTGGGGACCTGCGCCGGGTCGGCATCGATCCCCAGCATGTACAGGTTGGGCGACCCGGCCATGCGAAAATCCTTGACCACGGTGAACTGGATCAGCCCTTCGCCCTGCAACCGCTTGATCCGGGTGCGGATGGTCCCTTCGGTCACGCCCAGTTCCGCCGCGATGGCGCGGTTGGAAATGCGCGCATCGCGCGACAGCTTTTCGACGATCTTCTGATCGAGATCGTCCAGCCGCTTGCCCTTGCCCCCGCTCACAGCGGCGCCACGTTGAATTCGAATTTCACGATGTCCGCCGCGATGCCCGCGTCGATATGGGCGACGCCTTCGACCTGGGCGATATGGTCATAGAGAAATTGCTGGATTTCCGCAAAATCATGCAGCGCGACCAGCAGTTCCAGATCGTTGGAGCCGTTCATGATGTTGACGCTGAGCACTTCGGGAAATGCCGCCAGATCGCGGCCTACTTCCCGCACCGCCCGCCCGTTTACGCGTACTCCCAGCGCGATGATGACATTATAGCCCAGCGCGGCGAAGTCGGTGACGGCCACCACCCGCATGGCGCGCGCATCCTCCATCTTCTGGAGCCGGGCCGAGACCGTCGCCGCCGTCACCGACAGCTGCTTGGCGATATCCTGGTTGGTGGCGCGCCCGTCCGTCCGCAAAATGTCGATGATGCTCGTATCGAGAGCATCGAGCGAAGGAGGCGTCATCGTTCGCCCGCTCCTGATCTGCATCCCCCGGTCGCCTCCCCTGCCATGCTGTCAAGGACATAGCGCGAGGCGATGCCGACCGCCAGCCAATATGCAGCGCGCCGTTGCGATGCGCATTACGCCGCCCAATCTTCCGCAGGCAAAGAAAATCTCTGCAAATGATCGAAGTCACTTTCCATATCCCGCCGCAATGCGTAACGGCTGGACCTGCCCAAATCCGGGCCAGACCCCGCCGATCGAGCAGCGCCGCCATGCGCGCCGTGCACGGACGGGGAAAGAAATGGACCATGGTCCGTCCGCCCGGGGCGGATCCCTGCAGGAGACAGCCATGCTATCGAAAGTCACGCTCGCCAATACCGACCTCTCGGTCAGCACGCTGTGCTACGGCACGAACATGCTCGGCTGGAACATCGACCAGGATCGCTCCAACGCCATCCTCGACACGTTCGCGAAGCTAGGCGGCAACTTCATCGACACCGCCCGTTCCTATGGCGACTGGAAGCCCGACGCTCCGAAAGGCGCAAGCGAGCGCGCCGTTGGCGCCTGGCTGAAGGGCCAGACCCGCGACGACTTCGTGGTGGCGACCAAGGGCGGCCATTTCGACATGCGGGCCGGCGACTATCGCAATCGCGTCAACCCCACCGATGTCGGCAGCGACCTCAACGAGAGCCTCGACCATCTGGGCGTCGACACGATCGACCTCTACTGGCTGCACATGGACAATCCCGAAACGCCGGTCGCCGAACTGATCGACTTCCTGAACGAGGCGAAGGACGCCGGCAAGATCCGCTGGTTCGGCGCGTCCAACTGGACCGACGCCCGCGTGCTGGAGGCCAACGAATATGCCAAGGCGAACGGGAAGACCGGCTTTGTCGCGGTCGAGCCCTTCTGGGGCCTGGGCAAGCCCAATGAAGCGAACGCGACGCAGCAGGGCTATCAGCTGTTCTTCGAGGATCATGCCGGCAAGCTCAAGGACTCCGACCTCGCGGTCATCCCCTATTGCGCCCAGAGCCGCGGCTATTTCGGCATGCTGGAGAAGGGCGAGGACGCCGTGTCCGAGCCGCTGAAGGCCTTTTACGATCACCCCGCCAACAAGGCCCGGTTCGAGGCCGCCAAGACCGTGGCCGCGCGCCATGGCGTGACGGTTTCGGAAGTCGTCCTTGCCTATCTGGTCAACCAGCCGGGTCAGGTAATCCCGATCTTCGGCGCGTCGAGCCCCGCGCGCATCGAGGAAAGCGTGAAGGCCGCCGCGTTGAAGCTGAGCGCCGACGAGCTCAACGAGCTGAAAGCCGGCTGACGAGACGGGCGGGGCGCCGGTGCGCCCCGCCCCTACGCGCCGTGCAGCGCGCGGCGCATCGCCGCGATCGCATCGCGCTTCATGCGCAGGACCGGCTCCGCGTCGGGCAGCACATCGAAGCCGTGATAGGCGCCAGCATAGACATGCAGCTCGGTCGGCACGCCGGCATCGATCAGGCGGCGCGCATAGTCCATATCCTCCGCCACGAACAGATCGAGCGCCCCCACCGCGATGAAGGCGGGCGGCAACCCGGCCAGTGATTCCGCACGTGCCGGCACGGCATAGGGTGGCACATTCGCGCCCCCCGGCTCTGTGCCCAGCAGCGCACCCCAGCCGAAGGCATTGGCGCCCGGCGTCCAGACGAAAGCGCCCAGATGGTCGGCCTGCCCGGTGACGCAGGTGCGGTCGTCGAGCATCGGATAGATGAGGTTCTGATGCGCGATGGCGGGCCCACCCCGGTCCCGCACCAGTTGGCACAATGCCGCCGCGAGACCGCCGCCCGCGCTTTCCCCGCGCACGGCGATGCGCGCCGGATCGATGCCGAGTGCATCGGCGCGTTCCACCGCCCAGCACAGCGCGGCGTGGCAGTCCTCCACCGATCCGGGTGCGACTGTTTCCGGCGCCAGTCGATAGTCGACGGCGACGATCACCGCCTCGACGGCGGCGGCCGTCGCCAGATTGGCGGCGTGACTCAGCCGGTGCGACCCCATGACATAGCCGCCGCCATGAATCTGGACGATCAACGGCAGCGGCCCTTGCGCGCCAGAAGGCGTATAGATGCGCAGCGCCACATCATGGCCATCGGGCGCCGTGACGCGATCGTCGCGCCACGTCACGCCGTCGATAGCGGGTTCCGGCGCGGCGGCGATCGCCTCGTCCAGCCCCTGCCGGATGGCGGGCAGTGCGCCGGGTGAAAATTCGAACGCCTGCATGAGGTCCAGGCCGGGCAGCAAGCCAGGGTCGACGAGATGACGCACGATTAATCCCTTTCAATGCGATGATCGCGGGGCAGCGCCTCGAAAGCTCGAGGCTTCAATAACGCTGGCCGATCGCACCGTCATGATAGATGGACGCGCCAGTCACGAACCGCGCCTCATCGGACGCAAGGTAGACGAAGGCATGCGCGGTATCTTCAGGATCGCTACTGATGCCGAGCGCGCCAAGGCCTGCAATCTGCGCCTCCGCATCCGCGACATCCTTGTAACGGCCAAGCTGCACATAGTCCGCCAGACCCTCGCGGATCAGCGGCGTCATCGTCAAGCCGGGATGCACCGAATTGACCCGGATCTTCATTGGGCCGAATTCCAGCGCAGCACACAGGGTCAACATGCGCCCGGCGGCCTTGGACGTGTGATATCCAATATTGATGGCGCTGGGCATGTAAGAAGCCATCGAGAGATTGTTGATGATCGATCCGCCGCCAGGAAAGCGATCGACGCTTTGCTTCAGCGCCGGCAAGCACGCCTTCATACCCAGAAACAGCGCGTCGTGGTTGACGGCCATCACCTTGCGCAGTTCTTCCAGCGAACAATGTTCGATGCCGGCGTGGATCGCGATGCCGGCGTTATTCACCAATATGTCGAGACCGCCATGGCGGTCGACCACATGGGTCACGACACGCGTCCAGTCCGCCTCGCTGGTCACGTCCTGCTCGACCAGTTCGAATGCGCCCGCGACCCCCAGCGCGGCCATGCGCGCGGCGATCGCGTCGGCTTCTTCCTGCCGAAAATCCGTGCCGACGACGGCCTTCGCGCCCTCTCGCAGATAGGCTTCGCAAATCGCGACGCCGATATTTCCGTTGCGGCCTGCGCCGGTGACTATCGCAACCTTACCATCCAGCCTGCCAGCCATTTCACTCTCCTATGCTTATCATATCATTGCTCCTGCAAGGCAGGTGCGGGTGGCGTCCACGGCCGCCCGGGCGCGGTCGAGCGCAGGAACTCCGGCATCCATGGCGGCCTGCTGCGGCACCTCGACGCTGATCGGGACCCCTGGCGCGAGTGATCGGACGAAGGCGGGAATGTCGAACGCGCCCTCGCCGGGCAGCAATCGCTGAATCCCCGCTTCCCAGTCGATCCGATCCGCCGCCATGCTGGCGGGGCCGTCGGAAACCTGGCCGATACGCACGGCCGGACGGCCGAGCAGCGCCATGCTGGCCTGCGTATCGCCGCCGCGCATGACATGCAGCAGGTCCAGCGTAACGCCGATGTCGTCGCGCCCCGCCCGTTCAATCTCGGCCAGCGCTTCGGCAATCGTGCGTACCTGTGCGGGCGGATAGAATTCGATGGCGAGGCCGATGCCGAAGGACGCAGCGAGTTCGGCGAGTTCGACCAGTTTTTCCGTCCGGCGCGTCGGGTCGCGATCATAGCACAGCACGTTGGCGAGCGGAGCGCCCAGCTCCGCCCCGGCCTCCAGCGCCGGCGCGAAATCCGAAACGACGGTGCGGCCCGCCAAGGTGAAGGGATAGACAAGGTCGACGGTGATGCCATTGGCCGCCATCGCCGCCTTCGCCTCGCGTCGCGCCGTAGCGTCGCGGACCAGATCATAGGGCGGCATGGCGGGCAGCACCTCCATCGAGTGGAGGAACAGGCACACGCCCGAACAGCCCGTGGCGGCCGCGATCTCCGCGAGCCGCCCCGGCGCCGTGTCGGTGACGGTAATATGGTCGAGGGACAATTGCATGACGGTCAGGTCATGCTGCTGCCTCGCGCTCCCGCACCATGTCAAGCGCGACGTCGACGATCATGTCCTCCTGACCGCCGACCATCTTGCGCCGGCCGAGTTCCACCAGGATCGCACGCGTGTCGATCCCGTAGGTTTCGGCCGCCTTTTCAGCATGGCGGAGAAATGACGAATAGACCCCGGCATAGCCCAGGGCGAGCGTTTCGCGATCGACCCGGACCGGGCGGTCCTGGAGCGGACGGACCAGGTCCTCGGCCGCGTCCATCAGCGCGTTGACGTCGCAGCCATGGTTCCAGCCCTTCCGGTCGGCGGCGGCGACGAATACTTCGAGCGGAGCGTTGCCCGCACCGGCGCCCATGCCGGTCAGCGACGCGTCGATCCGCACCGCGCCGCATTGCGCCGCGATGATGGAGTTGGCGACGCCGAGCGAGAGGTTGTGGTGCGCGTGCATGCCGCGCTGCGTCTCGGGCTTCAGCACCCGGTCATAGGCCTCGAACCGGGCGCGCACGCCGTCCATGTCGAGCGCGCCGCCCGAGTCCGTCACATAGACGCACTGAACGCCGTAGCTTTCCATCAGTAGAGCCTGCTGCGCCAGCTGCTCCGGCTCGATCATGTGGCTCATCATCAGGAAGCCCGAAACGTCCATGCCCAGATCGCGCGCGATGCCGATATGCTGCTTCGACACGTCGGCCTCGGTGCAGTGGGTCGCGACGCGTACGGAACGCACGCCGATGTCATAGGCGCGGCGCAGCTCCTCGACCGTGCCGACGCCCGGCAGGATCAGCGTGGTAAGGACCGATTTCGTGAGGACCGAAGCCACTGCTTCGAGCCATTCCCAGTCGGTATGCGCGCCGAAACCATAGTTGAAGCTGGCGCCCGACAGGCCGTCGCCATGGGCCACCTCGATCGCGTCGACACCGGCATCGTCCAGCGCCTTGGCGATCGCCATCACATGGTCGATGCCGTACATGTGGCGGATGGCGTGCATGCCGTCGCGCAGGGTCACATCCTGGATATAGAGCTTGTCGCCCGCCTCGACGTTGAAAGTGCTCGTCATGATCAATGCTCCGTCGCGGCGAGCGCGGCTGCGGCGGCGCCCGTCTTTCCATCCATGATACGCTTGGCCATCAGTTCGCCGGTCGCCTTGGCGGCGGCGGTCATGATGTCGAGATTGCCCGAATAGCTGGGCAGATAATCGCCCGCGCCCTCGACCTCCAGCAGGACCATGGTCTTGATGCCGGTGAATTCGCCGCGACCGGGAATCTTCAGCTTGTTGTTGTCGCCGAACCGTTCGAACTGCACTTCCTGCTTCAGGCGATAGCCCGGAACATAGGCCTGCACCTTCTCCACCATCGCCTGCACCGAGGCGCGGATGGCTTCCTCGTCGGCGCCTTCGGACAGGGTGAAGACGGTATCGCGCATGATCATCGGCGGTTCGGCGGGGTTGAGGATGATGATCGCCTTGCCCTGCGCCGCACCGCCGACCTTCTCGATCGCGCGCGCGGTCGTGCGGGTGAATTCGTCGATATTGGCGCGGGTGCCCGGCCCCGCCGAGCGGGAAGAGACCGACGCCACGATCTCGGCATAATGGACCGTCGCCACCTGGCTGACGGCCGCCACCATCGGGATCGTCGCCTGCCCGCCGCAGGTCACCATGTTGACGTTGCCGGCGGCGAGATTCTCTTCCATGTTGACGGGCGGGATGGTGAACGGGCCGATCGCTGCGGGCGTCAGGTCGACGACCAGCTTTCCGTCCTTGCGCAGCGCCGCGTCATGCACCTTGTGGGCGTAGGCAGACGTCGCGTCGAACACTATGCCGATGTCGGGATAGACGTCCATCTTCATGAGCCCTTCCAGCCCCTCATGGGTGGTGGCGACGCCGCGCTCGCGGGCCATCGCCAGCCCTTCGGACTTCTCGTCGATGCCGACGACGGCGACGAGCTCCATATTTTGCGGATATTTGATCATCTTGATCATGAGGTCGGTGCCGATATTGCCCGAACCGATGATCGCGGCCTTCACCTTGTCAGCCATTGTCACTCCTCACAGCATCGCGAACGCGATGCGACCAGAAAAAATCAGATGAAACGGGCGGTGCAGCTGCCGACGCCGTGCAGCTCCATTTCGAACACGTCACCGGCTTTTGCCGGCTCAAGCGGCACCAGGCTGCCCGACAGGATCACGTCCCCCGCATTGAGCGTCACGCCATAGGCGCCCAGCGTGTTGGCGAGCCAGGCGACGGCTTCGGCCGGAGATCCCTGCACCGCATCCCCATAGCCTTCCGACAGCGGCGCGCCATTCTTAGTCACGGTGACGTGGAGGTTGGGCAGGTCATGGTCGCGCGGGTCGGCGCGCGCATCGCCCAGCACATAGACCCCACAGGATGCGTTGTCGGCAACGGTGTCGACGATGGCGATCTTCCAGTCCCGGATGCGGCTGTCGACGATCTCGAAACAGGGGACGATGGATTGCGTCGCGGCGATGACCTGCTGCGCGGTGACGCCCGGTCCCTTGAGATCGTCCTTCAGGATGAAGCCGATCTCCGCCTCGGCACGCGGAGCGATTAGGCCATTCGCCTCGACGTCGATATCGCCCTGCACATACATGCGATCGGT
>Ga0233380_1001024_pt1 | contig 13322 bp, 13 predicted proteins | sample ElkDunMinimDraft_9_FD_191541 | JGI IMG/M metagenome (GOLD analysis project Ga0233380, IMG submission 191541) | Fecal eukaryotic communites from dung pellets of Tule Elk in California, USA - Elk Dung F36 | ecosystem: Host-associated > Mammals > Digestive system > Large intestine > Fecal | place... | reverse complement strand
TACCGTTTCCATTGTTAAAATTAGTGTTCTGGTAGTTTTGTGGATCGTTTTGATTTTGATAATTTTCCATAACTTTTTTTTTAAATGTTAAAAATAAATTTGCTTGTAAATATAAGAAAATACCATAATAATGGCGTTTAGTATCGCTAAAAAAATAATTATTTTATGATATTTTCTCTTCTTATCAATAAAATGTAAAAAAATAAATACAAATAAAAGAATAGTGGTGTAAATTGCCGGAAACATTTTAAATGCATCAACAAAATTCCCTTGCAATACCATATAACCCGCACGTTGTGTGCCACAACCCATACAGTCAACTCCAAAAAGTTTTTTGTGCATGCAGGGTATCATGTATTCTTCCATAGCTGTAATTTTTACCGAATGTATAAATTTATTAATTTTGAAAAAAATATAAAATGAAATTTCTTATCTACATAGCCGTATTTGGTATAATGTTTTGGGCGTTGGTTGAACAAACAAAATCGCAGCCTAATATTTATATTCAAATAGTAGCGGTGCTTGTTTTTTTCTTTTTAATGATGTATTTAATGAACAAAACGCCAAGTAATTCCGATAAAAATAACAACCAACGTGATAATGAACATGAAAATTAATGTAGGAACTTTTGTTGAAGTTTTAGATGAAGATTTTAAAGGTAAAGTTGTTAAACTTCTTAATGATGAAGCGGTTATTTTAACGAGTGATGGTTTTGAATTAACCTATCCAATAAAACAATTGATTTTAATTGGTGATGATTTGCTTATAAAACAAGGATCAACTTACGGAGCAATAGAATCGGCAAAAACACAAAAAATCACGGTTAATCATCATAAAGTTAATTCCGAAAAAAAATCGAAAAAAGATGAGGTTGTTCTTGAAGTTGATCTTCATATTGAAAAATTAGTCAAGAATTTTAAACACATGAACAATTTCGATATTTTAAATATTCAGGTTGATACAGCACGGGGTCAATTAGAATTTGCTATTAAAAACCGTATTCCAAAAGTTGTGTTTATACACGGAATGGGTGAGGGCGTTTTAAAAGCAGAATTAGATTATTTATTTGGCAGATATCCCGAAATTTCTTACCAAGATGCTAATTACCGCAAATATGGTTTAGGTGCTACAGAAGTATATATAAAACAAAATCCGAATGTTTAATTTCGGATTTTGTTGTTTTATTCTGGAACATAAGTTCCTATAATTCGATCTGTAATAGTAAACGTACTTTCATCTTTTTTAAATTGGGCTTGTAGCAACTTTAAATTATGTCTGTATCCGGTTACTGTACCTGCATTATTTGTAACTACTACACTTTCTATCTGTAAAGATCCGTTGGTTACTTGCCATTCTTCTTTTATAGGAACATCTGGAAAATCACATTCAAAACCTTGTTCTACTGTAAATGTTTTTCTAAACACAAAATAACGCAACAAATTAGTATCATTTAAGTTTATGGTCTGTGTTTGATTTGCTGTTGGAAAAACAAAGTTTTCAGGAAATTGTATTTGTATTATTTCATTTGCTGTTCTGCCTACTAAAACATTGTCACAATTTGTGTAATTATTGTTAAAATTAAAAGTAATTTTACTGGTATCGTAAACGTAAGATCCGTATGGCAGTGTAGCGTATTTTATGTCTGATGTGCCATTGGTTAATGTAATATTTTCAAAATTTATGGTGTACATATAGTTAACGCTCACGCCATTTTCTGAAACAGCTGGAGTTATTGTTCGTGTATAAAACACTTTACCACCTGGAACCGAAGTATATTCTGATGTTACTTTTGGATTTGCAGGAGCTAATACCGAACAAATAGTGGCGCTATTAATTTTAGCATCATAAGTGCGGTAATACATTTTTGTTGTGTTTGATGTTTCAAAGTTTTGTTTAATGTTTAACGGAGCCAAAGTATCTAAAATTGATCCTTTTGTACCGTTTCTGTTATCAGAAAAATCTACCAACAATAATTCATTGTCCTTTGTTTTAAAATACAATTCATTGTCTTCGCATTTTTGAATTTGTATTCCATCAAAATTCAAATTTTCAAAAACTAAATCACCATCACTGCAAGCTGTTAAACTGGTTGTAACAAGTATCAAACCAACAATTTTTTTCATAGAAAAGAAACTTTCTTACAAAAATAACTTTTTTATATACAAAATAGCCGTTCTTGCGTCAAATTTTTATATTTGATAATTAATTCAACCGTGTATGAATCCTACTGTAAAAACTAACTATCCGGCATTATATACTTTAATTGTGGTCTTCTTTTTTTGGGGATTTATAGCTGCCGGCAACAACATTTTTATACCATTTTGTAAAGATTATTTTCATTTAGACCAGTTTCAGTCGCAATTAATAGATTTTGCGTTTTACACAGCCTATTACATTGGTGCATTAATTCTGTTTGCCCTTAGTAATGTTAAAGGAAAAGATCTGGTCACTTTTTGGGGGTATAAACGCAGTATTGTTTACGGTTTGTTATTTTCTACCATTGGTGCAGTTGCAATGATTTTAGCGGTTGAAGCCAATGTTTATTACGGAATGTTGATTGGCTTGTTTACTGTTGCGTTGGGATTTTCGTTGCAACAAACCGCGGCAAACCCGTTTGCTATTTTGTTGGGCGATGAAAAAACAGGAGCAAGCCGCGTAAATTTAGGCGGCGGAATTAATTCATTAGGTACAACAATTGGTCCGTTAGTAGTTGCTTTTGCTTTGTTTGGAACAACTGCGGCTGTAAGCGATAATCAGATAAAATCGTTAAGTTTAGATAAAGTAGTGTTGCTATATATTTGTGTAGGCTTGTTGTTTATTGGTGCTGCTGCTTTGTTTTACTTTTCAAAAAAATTACCCGAGGGAAAAAGCATCGAACCAATAGAAAAAGCTCCTAAAGCATTAAATATATTGGTATTAATGACGGTTTTGTTAATGCTATGTTTCAGTTTTGTTTTTTCTACTTATAGAGAAACGGAAGAATTAGTGAACAAAATTGATATTGAAAATACTCGTGTTATGTGGCTTTCAGTTGCTTTCACTGTTATTTTAGGCGGATTACTTTTTGCGTATAATCGTGCAAAGGCAAAACCAGAAGGTTGGGGCGCTATGAAATATCCGCAATTGGTGTTGGGAATGCTGGCAATATTTATGTACGTTGGAGTAGAAGTGGGGATTGGAAGTAATTTAGGAGAGCTTTTAAAATCTAAAGAATTTGGCGGTTTAACGTCTTCACAAATCGCACCTTATATTTCTATGTATTGGGGCAGCATGATGATTGGTCGTTGGGCTGGAGCCGTTAGTGCTTTTAATCTTTCACGGAATAAACAACTGCTTTTAACGGTAATTCTTCCAATAATTGCCTTTGGAATTATTATAACAGCAAATATTTTAGCAGAATACAACATGCAGTATTTCTATGCATTTATCGGGTGCGTAATTTTACAAATTGCTTTAATAATTCTAACCAAAAATACACCGGCAAAGACTTTAATGGTTTTTAGTTTATTTGGTATAATTGCTTTAATTGTTGGTTTGAATACCACAGGAAAAATTGCAATTTATGCATTTCTTTGTGGAGGACTGGCTTGCAGCATTATGTGGCCGGCAATTTATAACTTAAGTTTAATGGGGTTAGGAAAATACACCGCGCAAGGATCGGCATTTTTGGTAATGATGATTTTAGGTGGAGGTATTATTCCGCCAATACAAGGAAAAATCGCAGATATTATCGGTATTCATTCATCGTATATTGTATCGTTGGTATGTTTTATATATTTATTGATTTTTGCTTTTGTTGTGATAAGAATTTTAAAGAAACAGAATATTGTAATTGAATAATAAACTGTAGTGTATTATTAAATAACCACAGATTCACCGATTTCTTAATTAAAATATCATCAACATAAAAATTTATAGGTAATCGTTGAAAGCGACGCATTTTAATATCTGTGAATTTTAAGTTTTCACTGATTTAAAATATATCTGTGTATCTGTGGAAAAAAAATAAGATATTTATTTTTAAGTACTTGTGTGTAATTAAATTGTGCTCTATGAGGTGTTTAAAATATAATTATAAAATCGCATTGTAAATTAACAATGCGATTGTTTTTTGTACCTAAAACTAAACTACATTTGCGTTTTTATTTGTGAAATGCAAAATTTTAAATATTACTTAATTGCTTTCTTGGCTTTTATGTTGTGGGGTTTTTTCAGTTTGGCTTTAAAACCTATTTCTTACGTACCGTCATTTGATATTTTGTTTTACAGAATTACCTTTTCGGCAATTATCATTATTTGTTTTACGTTGCTTTTCAGACGAAAAATTTTTCTGAAGGATATTTATATTTTTAAAAATCTACCACAAAAAGAAAAACGAAAAGGATTGTATCTAACATTAATAGGTGGCGTTTTGTTAGGCATCAACTGGTTTTTATTCATTTATGTTGTTAATCAAATCAATGTGCAATCTGCGTCATTTGCTTATTTAGTTTGCCCTATTATTACTACATTTCTGGCAAACATCATCTTAAAAGAAAAATTAAAAAAAATACAGTGGATTGCCGTTTTAATAAGTTTCACAGGCTGTTTAATTTGTTTTATAAGTAATTCAAACAATCTGTTTTTTGCGTTAGTAGTAGCTTTTACCTATGCTTTTTACTTGATTTCGCAACGATCTAATATCTATTTTGATAAATTAAACGTACTAACTGTTCAAATTATACTTATATTCTTTTTATCATTGCCTTATTATTTTGTAAACGGTTTTAGCATTCCAGCTAATCCATCATTTTACATGTATGTTTTTGCAATAGCAACCTTGTTTACCTTGGTGCCTTTATACATGAATTTGTACGCATTAAAAGGTGCATCGGCATCAAATGTTGGGATAATGTTGTACATAAATCCGTTAATTGCGTTTATGCTTGCAATCTTTTATTATAATGAGCATATAAATGCTTTACAATTTGTATCATATTTCTTAATTTTGCTATCGGTTTTTATTTTTAACTACCAAATTCTAACACAACTTACTAAGAAACTATAAAGTAATGAACCAAATATATCTAGACAATGCCGCGACTACCTCTGTAAGACCAGAAGTTGTTGAAGAAATGGTAAAAATATTAACGAATGATTTCGGAAATCCGTCATCAACTTATTCAATTGGTCGTCATACAAAAGCATTGATCGAAGCATCGCGTAAAACAATTGCCAAGCAGTTTAATGTAACGGCAAGCGAGATTATTTTTACATCGTGTGGAACCGAAGGAAACAACTGGATTATTCGTTCATCGGTACGCGATTTAGGTATAAAAAGAATCATTACAACAAAAATGGAGCATCATTGTACCTTGTATTCTATCAAGGAAATGGAAAAAGAATACGGTACAAAAATCGATTATGTGAATGTTTTACCCAATAGCGAAATAGATTTTAGCCATTTAGAAGAGTTGTTGAAAGATTCGCAGCCAACTTTAATCAGTTTAATGCATGTTAATAATGAAGTAGGAACAGTTTTAGATTTGAAGAAAGTAGCTAATTTGGCACAGCAATACAATGCATTGTTTCATTCAGATACAGTTCAGTCTGTAGGAAAAGTTGAAATTCCTTTAGATGAAATTCCTGTCGATTTTATTGTAGCTTCGGCACACAAATTTCACGGACCAAAAGGTGCAGGATTTGTATTTATACGCAAAAAAAATGTGTTAAAACCCTTAATCGTTGGTGGCGAACAAGAAAAAGGAATGCGTGCAGGTACCGAAGCGCCTCATCAGGTTGTTGGTATGGCGAAAGCATTAGAATTATCGTATCAAGATTTAAATAAAGATCGTACAAAAATTACCGAATTACGTGATTACTGCAAAGCAAAATTACAAGAAACTTTTCCAGATGTACAATTTAACGGAAACGGATCGGCTTTCTACAATGTATTAAATATTCGCTTACCATTTTCGCCAGAGAAAGCTGCAATGATGTTGTTTCAGTTAGATATGAAAGGAATTGCGGTATCACGCGGAAGTGCCTGTCAATCGGGAAGCCAAAAACCATCGCATGTTTTAGCGGAATTTTTAGATGAGGTTGAAATTAAAAAACCAAGTTTACGTTTATCATTTGGTCACGAAAACAAAAAAGAAGAAATAGATTATTTAATTGATGTTTTAAAAAGTATATAAGATTCAATTAAATTGCAAAGTATAAAAAATGCCCCTAATTTTTTAAATTAGGGGCATTTTTATGTTGTTTACTTTATCTTAATTCAGCACCAACTTCGGTTTGTAACTGGTTTTGAATTTTACTCATAATTTTATCAATCTGTGCATCGGTTAACGTTTTGTCTTTGTCTTGCAACTTCATGCTAATTGCATAAGATTTGGTTCCTTCTGGTAACTTATCACCTTGATAAACATCGAACAAAGAAACATCAAAAATTAAATTTTTATCAACTTGTTTTACAATTTTGTAAACATCTGCAAACGATACTTCATTCTTTATCAATAAAGCCAAATCGCGTTTTACAATCGGATATTTAGAAATTTCGGCAAATTTAATTTTGCTAGAAACTACATTTAAAATGTTGTTCCAATTAAAATCTGCATAAAAAACATCTTGTTTAATATCGAAATGTTTTAAGATCGATTTTTTTACGTTACCAAATGTAACAACTTTTCTATCACCTAAATAATACGAAATTCCTTCAGAAAAAACGTCACTTTCATTAGGTTTAGTTTCAATGTTTTTAAGTCCTAAACGAAGCAATAACGCATCGATATATCCTTTAAACAAAAAGAAATCAACAGAATTTGCAGGTGTATTCCAGTTAATACCATTACTATTTCCAGTTGCAAACAAAGCCAAATGTTTGTATTCTTCGTAACCAGACAAGGTTTTTGCGTAAGTTTTACCAAATTCAAAATACTTTAAATCGGCTTTTTTACGATTAATGTTATAAGCAATAGATTCTAACCCGCCAAAAAGCAAAGTTTGACGCATTATTGATAAATCTTGACTTAGCGGATTTAAAATAGCAACTTGTTGGTTTTTATTGATATCGGTAATTAAATCGTTATAAGCTGTAGTTGTTAACGAATTCGACATTGTTTCGTAAAAACCTTGACTTACCAATTGATCTGCTGCAATATTCTGTACTTTATGATCGTCGGTTTTAGATCCGTAAGCAATTGTTGCGTTGATTTTAGATCCAACTTTTATGTTGTTGAAACCGTACACACGCAGAATTTCTTCGATCACATCGATCTCACGCTGCACATCAACACGGTAAGGCGGAATAGACAATCCTAAACCTTTATCGGTAATATTGGTGACTTTAATATCTAACGAAACCAAAATTTTCTTAATTGTTTCTTGCGGAATAGACTCACCTAATATTTTATGAACATTACTGTAATTTAAAAAAACTGAGAAATCTTCTATTTTTTTAGGATACAAATCAGTAATGTCAGATGTAATTTCTCCGCCAGCAATATCGGTAATTAAAATAGCCGCATGTTTTAACGCATAGGTTGTAATACTTGGATCAATTCCTCTTTCAAAACGGAACGATGCATCGGTAGAAATACCATGCGCTTTTGCAGTTTTACGAATACTTACTGGGTTAAAATAGGCACTTTCTAAAAATATAGCCGTTGTGTATTCCGTAACTCCTGAATTTAATCCACCTAAAACACCTGCTAAACAAAGTGGTTGATTTTCGTCGCAAATTACAATATCTTCTGCATGCAATGTACGTTCAACACCATCTAATGTTGTAAATTTTGTGCCTTCTGTAGCATTTTTTACAATAATCTTGTTTCCTTTAATGCGCGATGCATCAAAAGCATGTAATGGCTGACCCAATTCGTGTAACACATAATTAGTAGCATCAACAATATTATTTTTAGGCGTGATACCAATTGCTTTTAACGAATTTTGCAACCAAGCTGGTGACGGCTTCACTTCGATACCCGAAATTGTTACTCCTGCATAATGTGGCGCCAATTTACTGTCTTCAACAATAATATCGTATTTCAAGGTACGTTTTTCAACCTTAAACTTGCTTATACTTGGTGTAATTAATTCTGAATAAGTGTTTTGTGGCTTGTTTTGAATTAAACCTGCACGTAAATCACGCGCAACGCCCCAATGACTCATAGCATCGGCACGGTTTGGTGTTAAACCTATTTCAAAAACGGTATCGGTATACACTTCAAAAACTTCGGCAGCAGTAGTACCTGGTTTAAATTTATCATCTAAAACTAAAATTCCGTCATGACCTTCACCTAAACCTAATTCGTCTTCGGCACAGATCATTCCAAAACTTTCTTCGCCGCGAATTTTTCCTTTTTTAATAACAAAATCATTACCTTCTTTATCTGTTAAAACAGTACCAATAGTTGCGACAGGTACTTTTTGCCCCGCAGCCACGTTTGGTGCGCCACAAACAATTTGTACAGGCGGTTCGCCATTGCCTAAATCAACTTTTGTGATACGAAGTTTGTCTGCATTTGGATGTTGTTCGCACGAAATTACATGACCAACAACAACGCCTTTTAATCCGCCTTTTAAACTTTCGTAAGCGTTGATACCTTCTACTTCTAATCCTAAATTCGTTAAAATTTCGGCTGTTTCTTCCGGAGCGATATCTAATTTGATAAACTGTTTTAACCAGTTATATGATATTTGCATTGATTTGTTTTTTAAAGTACAAATATACAGATTGCTGTACGTTTGATGAAATTATTTGGTTTATTTATGATAAAAATTTTGATCGAACTTCTGCAGACGGAATCATACATTCCTCTTTTTTACCGTACCATTTGTAACGATTTTTTGCAATGTATCGATAAATGGAATTTCGTAAACTTTTTGTTGCAATTTTACCAATTTGCAACAACGGATAGTAACCGCTTAACTGTTTGGAAATTTCTAAAGCAGCATCGCTTTCTGTAAAATAAGCTACACCCGGATTGTACAGTATAATGGAATCAATAGACGGGTTGACACCAATATATTGAATGATTTCTTTACCAAAATTTGACTGTAAAGACGCAAAAACAAACACGTTGTTTTTATCTGCTTTTATTACTTTTTGAATGGTTTCATCGCAAAAATTACAAACGCCGTCAAAAAGAATCAACTGTTTATTTGGTGGTATTTTATCAATTATATTCATTTTTTATTGATATTTATTCAATAGATATTATATCGGGTAATTCTTTTAAACGAATAGATTTGTTTTTATTGTTGTTGATATAATTTATAATTAGATTAAAATCTTTAAACTTTCCAATTGTCTTATTATTAATACTATAATAACCAAATTTATCAAAACATATAACATCATTATTAAATTCTAATCTATATCTAACATCTATATAATTTGGTTTAAAATCTACACTGTCTGGATTATTACTTATAATAGTAATATTTTCAATTAATTCTTTGTCATAAATATTTAAATATGAAATACTCGATTCTAAGTTTTCAATAAAATCCTCACAATTGATACTTGTTATTGTTGTCACGCCTTGGTCACCATAAAAGAGTTTACCATAAAAAACTTTATCAATATTTGAATTTTCATGAATATTTTGTTTACATGATGTTGCCAACAGTAAATAAAATAAGACTAAACTAATTCTAATCATTTTTGATTATTTTTTTCGTTCAACCATTTCTAATTGATCCAAAGTAACTTTCGATGTAAAGAAACCGTAGTTTACCGTTGCTTTATTTTTCTCGATTGTATCTATGGTTCCAACCGATTTTCCATCGATCATACGAACCCGATCACCAACTTTTAACTCGAAATTTGTTTTATTTGCCTGTTGTTGCTGTTGTTCTTTTACTTTTTTCTCTTTCTTTTCTTCGCGAATTTTTTCCAGTTTTTCTTCCACATCAACCTTTAACTGTAAAACTTCCTGTTCTTTTACCTTTTTCTCTTTTACAGTGATTTTCTTGCGCTTAGAATTTTCAATTTCTACTGTTTTAAGCAATTCGCCAATAAGCGTTTTCTTGTCTTTATTGTTGAAATATTTTTCGGAAAGGTCATCAAAACGTTGTCCCAAATAAATCAATCGCTGGTTAGCATCGTACAATTCCTGATAACGTTCTAACTTATCCTGAATTTTTGTGTTGATGTTCGACATTTTGCTGCTTTCTTCGCGTGCACGTTTTTCTTCTTCTTTTAAATTTTCCGATGTTTTTTCTAATCGTGAACGTTCTTTTTGAAGATTCGCAATAGTTTTATCAAAACGGACTTTATCTGTTTCGATTTTCTTTTTCGCTCGATTGATCAATCCGTACGGAATTCCGTTTTTCTGAGCAACTTCAAATGTAAACGAACTTCCCGCTTGTCCTAAACTCAACTTATACATGGGTTCCAACGATTTTTCATCGAACATCATGTTGGCATTTGTAGCATTCGGCAATTCGTTTGCCAAAATTTTCAGGTTAGTGTAATGCGTGGTAATGATACCAAAAGCTTCACGATCGTAAAACTCTTCCAGAAAAACTTCGGCTAAAGCACCACCTAATTCCGGATCAGATCCTGTACCAAATTCATCAATTAAAAACAAGGTTTTGTCGTTACATTTCTTTAGAAAGTAATTCATGTTTTTTAATCGATAACTATACGTACTTAATTGATTTTCAATAGACTGATTATCGCCAATATCGGTTAAAATTCTATCGAATAAAAACGTTTCACTGCGTTCATGCACCGGAATTAACATGCCGCTTTGCAACATTAACTGCAATAAACCAATTGTTTTTAAGGTAATTGATTTTCCGCCGGCGTTTGGACCCGAAATAACAATAATTCGCTCGTTATTAGTTAATTCTATGGTTTGTGGATACGTTTGCTTGCCTTTAATTCGGTTGTTTAACAATAAAATAGGGTGGAACGCATCGCGAAAAAACAGTCTTTTTTCTGTTGATATATTTGGAAGTATTCCGTTTATTTTTTCGGCATGTTTTGCTTTAGCTGCAGCAATATCAATATGCGCCAAAAGATTTTGGAAAACAATCAGTTCTTCATGAAACGGACGAATGCTATCAGTCAGAACTCGTAAAATTCGCATGATTTCCTCGCGTTCTTCGTATTCTAAATTACTTAATTCCCTAGAAAACTTAAACGTATTTTCGGGTTCCATATAAATAATACTTCCTGTTTTAGACTGACCCAAAACCGAACCTTTTATTTTTTTACGGTGCATTGCCAAAACCGCTAAAACTCTGCGATTTTCTACAATCGATTCTTTAATATCGTCTAAATATCCTGCCGAATTATATTGTTGCAATGCAAAACCAAAACTCTGGTTTATCTTTCCGCGAACAATCTGAATATTTTGTCTAATTGCTTTTAAATCAACCGAAGCGGTATCTTTAATTTCGCCGTATTTATCAAGAACCTGCTCAATATTCTGTAAAATGATCTTATTGGGCTGGGTTATGGTTGTGGCATTGTATAAAGCGGTGTAATATTCTTGGAACTTCTTTAAAAAAGTTATTAATTCGTTGGTGGTTGATACCAATGAGGCAATTTTTTTAAAGCCAGATGCTTCTAAAAAACTGTCTTCAATGCGCAACATTTTTAACTCGTAATTAATCGGATCAAAATAGTGCGACGGTATAGCATTTTGGTTGCTGAAAGAAGACACGTATTCTGACGTTTGCTTTAACTCTTGTAACAGCTGTTCTTTGTTTGCAATTGGTTCTATAAGCAACGCATGTTCTTTACCAATTTCGGTAGTGCATAAATCGCTTATTTGTTCTAATATGGTGCTGAATTCTAAATCTTGTAATGTTTTTTCTGCAATCAATTTCATTTGTAAATTCTCTATCAAGTATCAAAGTTACAAACAAATTATCATTTAAAGGAATATGTGTTAAATTTGAATTTTAAAAATGAAAAAATGAATAGCTGGAAAGAATTTATCGCTTTAGAATCATCAAAAGATTATTATCAAAAATTAAAACAAATTATTGATACTGATTATGAAAAGGAAACTATTTATCCGCCAAAAGAGTCTATTTTTAACGCTTTTAAATATTGTCCGTTAGATAAAGTTAAGGTAGTGATTTTGGGTCAGGATCCTTACCACGGACAAGGTCAGGCACATGGATTAAGTTTTTCTGTAAATAAAGGAATTGCTTTACCGCCATCGTTACGTAATATTTACGGAGAACTGCAAACCGATGTGAATTTCACTAATCCAGGTCACGGCGATTTAACAGAATGGGCTAAACAGGGCGTTTTATTGTTGAACGATGTTTTAACGGTTAAAGCTGGACAGGCGGGAAGTCATCAAAAATTAGGTTGGGAGCAGTTTACAGAAAATGTAATAAGTTTTTTATCTAACGAAAAAAGCGGTTTGGTTTTTATGTTATGGGGAAATCATGCACACAAAAAAGGAAAAAACATCGACAGATCAAAACATTTGGTTTTAACAAGCGGACATCCGTCGCCCATGAGTGCTAATCAAGGCAAATGGTTTGGTAATAAACATTTCTCACAAACAAATGCATATTTAATAAAACAAGGTAAAAGTCTTATAGATTGGCAATTAATTTAAACTATATAAGTATTTTTAGTAAAAAAACAATAAATAATGTTAAAAACCAATTTTAACATGGCGCTTTTTTAATATAAATGTATATTTAGTAAATAAAATTAGTTTTTGTTTTAATAACAAAAATTTGTTTGTTGTTTACTTAAATTTTAAGCTATCTATCAACTTAGATAGCTTTTTTTTGTATTTAATTTTGCGATAATTAAAGTATAAAAAAATAAACACTTAAAATTTATAAAATTTTAAGTGTTTATAAATCGTATAAATTCTTTTTCAAAGCGTAAATTATAATTCAAACTATATTCCATTTTTTGACAAATGAATATTTATTTGTATTTAATTGATTATAAGCAGATTGTGTTTTATAAAAACAGAATGATTAAAGAAAAATTGTGAATAATATCTACACTATTGGTGATAAAAACTACAAAATGTAAGATAAAATAGTGGGGAAGAAGTTTAATGAAAAAAGGCAAGCGACCTACATCGCACCGCTACAACCACATACCTTTGCTGTGTTCCCACCCTGGAGGAGTCTGTAGGAGCTGGTCGTGTAGGACTTGCCAGTGCAAATATACAAACAAATTATATTATTGCAAGACTTTTGTCAAATAAAAAAAGGGTTGTATAATTGTATAAATAAAAATTTAAACCATGAAAAATTATAAATACTTAAGTTTCTTTGCTTTATCATTATTATTTGTTGCTTGCAAAGATGATAAAAAAGTTGAAAAGCTTGAATTTTCTACA
>Ga0233380_1001023_pt1 | contig 13326 bp, 11 predicted proteins | sample ElkDunMinimDraft_9_FD_191541 | JGI IMG/M metagenome (GOLD analysis project Ga0233380, IMG submission 191541) | Fecal eukaryotic communites from dung pellets of Tule Elk in California, USA - Elk Dung F36 | ecosystem: Host-associated > Mammals > Digestive system > Large intestine > Fecal | place... | reverse complement strand
CGCGACGGGCTCGCACGGGGGGACGATCATATCGACATCGAGCTGCTCAACTATCGCAAGGACGGCTCGACCTTCTGGAATTAGCTCACGATCAGTGCGGTTCACGGACCTGACGGCGAAACCATCTACCACTTCGCTTCGCAAAAGGACGTCAGCGCGCGCCGCCACTCGCAGAAGCTCGAGGCGTCGGAGCGGCTCCTGCTGATGGAAGTCGACCACCGCGCGATGAATGCGCTGGCCCTTGTCCAGAGCATCGTCAAGCTCAGCCGCGCCGACTCGATCCAGACCTATTCCGCTTCGATCCAGGGCCGCGTCGATGCGCTCGCGCGCGCGCACCGCATGCTGGCGCAGTCGAGTTGGAGCAGCGCTGATCTCGAAGAGATCCTGCGCGCCGAAAGCGCGCAGGACACCGTATCCTATTCGGGCCCCTCGGTACGGCTTGCGCCCCGGCTCGTCCAGCCGCTGGTCCTCGTCCTGCACGAGCTTTTCACCAATGCGCGCCAGCACGGCGCCTGGAAGTCGCCCGGCGAGGCCGTGGCGATTAGCTGGACCGCAACGCCGTCCGAGCTCATCCTACATTGGCGGGAGCCCGCGGCTGAACTGCAAGGCGCCCCGCCGTCAGGGATGGGGCTCACGCTCGTTCGCGGCATCATCGAGCGACAACTGAATGGACGCTTCGATCTTGCCTGGCAGGAGCAAGCCATCGAGGCCGTGCTGGTGATCCCCTTACAATTCGCGCCCTGATTATGGCGGGCGAGGCCGAGTTCAGCTTCGTTCTGCTGCGAAACATGGCGGTTACCGTCATCCGGTCGATCGCTGCTGTCGGGTCGAATGCCGTTCGTCAGGCCAACTGCCGGCGGTCCGGACGGCCCCGGAACCCGGCCCTCCAGGCTCAGTTGTACTCGGGACCGTGCGGGCCGTCGTGCTAGCCATTAGTTCATTGGAGGTAGGGGATATGCTGAACAATACGGCGCAAGCCGGACCGGATCCGGGCGGACCTGCCGGCACCGTCGTCGATCCCGAAGAGGCTGCGGTGAACGCGGGGCTGCGGTACGTTTCGGATGAAGAACCCGGCATCAGGCGCCAGAAGCGGGGCAAAGGCTACCGCTACCTTCTCCCGAGCGGGAAGCCGGTCACTGCGCCGGCAACCTTGGAACGCATCCGCAAGCTTGCCATCCCGCCCGCCTATACCGACGTATGGATCTGCGCGCGCGGGGACGGCCATATCCAGGCGACTGGACGCGATGCCAAAGGGCGAAAACAGTATCGCTATCATCCGCTGTTTCGCGAAGTTCGCGAAAGCACGAAATACGATCACATGCTCGAATTCGCCGCGACCTTGCCGAAAATCCGCGAGCGGGTCGATGCCCATATGCGCCTGCGCGGTCTGCCCCGCGAGAAGGTCCTCGCCACCGTCGTGCACCTGCTCGAAACGACGATGATCCGCATCGGTAACGCCGACTACGCCAAGCAGAACAAGAGCTTCGGACTGACGACTTTGAAGGATCGGCACGTCCAGGTCGACGGATCCGAGCTGCGGTTCCAATTCAAGGGCAAGAGCGGCAAGATGTGGCGCCTCAAGATCAGGGATCGCCGCGTCGCGAAGATCGTGAAGGCCAGCCAGGACCTGCCGGGACAGCACCTGTTTCAGTACCTGGACGATGACGGCGTGCAGCGCGAGGTGACCTCGAGCGATATCAATGCCTATCTGCGCGAGATCTCGGGCAGCGACATCACCGCCAAGGATTTCCGCACCTGGAACGGCACCGTGCTCGCGGCATTGGCGCTGTCGGAATACGAGAAGGTCGACAGCCAGGCGGCCGCCAAGAAGAACGTCCGCGCGGCGATCGAAGCCGTTGCCGCGCGGCTCGGCAACACCCCGACGATCTGCCCCAAATGCTATGTCCACCCTGAAATCGTCGAGAGCTATCTCAGCGACACGCTGAGCCTTGAGGCGCTGGACAGCGTCGAGGAGGAGCTTCGCGGCGACGTCGATCGACTGCGTCCCGAGGAAGCGCTCGTCCTTGCCTTCCTGCAACGCCGACTGTCGCAGCGCACCGCGACCGCCGCCGCCTGAGCGGCGACCGAAGGCCGCCCCGCAACCTAAGGATGTTCCAGCCTCGTCTCGACGCGCATCAGCGAGACGGCCGTACGCCGCGGCTGCGTCAGCATGAAATGGGTCGCAACCGCGAGATCTTCGGCGCGCAGCATACGATGCTCGTGGATGAGATCGCGCTGCTTCTCGGGCGGAAAGTCGGGATACTGGAAATCCGCCCCGGTGAAGCCGGGTTCGATCAGGCCCACCTTGATATCCTGCTCCGCTAGTTCCTGCCGCAGCGACGCGGCAAAGCCTTGTATCCCTGACTTGGCGGCAACGTAGATCGACGACCCGCCCTTGCGCGAGACGGCCGACATCGATCCGATAAAGACGATGTCGCTGCCCGCCTTCATCCGCTTCGCCGCTTCCTGGGCGGTGACGATGTAGGCGATGAAGTCGGTTTCGAGCTGATAGCGCGTGTCGTCCTCGGACGTCTCGGCCAGCGCGTCGGCGGGGACGGCGGCATTGATCACGGCGATATCGATGCCGCCGAGGTACTTGTCTGCAGCGGTGAAGAAGCGCTCGATATCGTCGGGCTTGGACAGGTCGACATCGACGCCGTCGCCATCGCCGACCTCGCGAATGCGCGCCAGCGCGTCGTCGAGATGCTCCTTGGTGCGGCCGCAGGTGAACACCTTCACCCCGTAACTCGCGAGCAGTATCGCAATTGCCCGGCCGATTCCGGTCGTGCCGCCCGTCACGATCGCCTTGCGGCCCTTGAGATCTGGATGCTCGGTGTGAGCGTCTGCGAGGTTCATCGTATCTGCGTCTGCCATTTCGGCCTCGTTCCTTCGGCTGCCATCGTCCCTCAGAAAAAACTTTGTCTCCGCGCATTCGTTCCAGGCTGAGATCGCCTGCGGTGGATCTCTGACGCGGCGGCCGGGAGCGAAAGCGTGCGGGCCGAGTTTGAACGGGCGGAGGTAGTCGTGACCCGGTCGAGCAAGCCAGATTCACCCGTCGGAAGGCCGCTCGAGGACTTTCTGTCGATCTACCGGCAGGGGTTCGTGCGCGTGGCCGCCTGTCAGCCGCGCTGCGAGGTCGCCGATCCCGATTTCAATCTCGCCCGCACGCTGGAACTCGCCCGCGCGGGCGATGCCCAAGGCGCGGCGCTCATGGTCTTCCCCGAGCTCGGACTCTCGGGCTACGCAATCGACGATCTGCTGCTCCAGCACGCCTTGCTCGACAAGGTCGAGGAGGCGCTCATCGCGCTCATCGCCGCATCGCGCGACCTCAATCCGGTCCTCCTGGTCGGCGCGCCGCTGCGGCGGGCCGGGCGTCTCTACAATTGCGCGGTCGCCATTCACCGCGGCGACGTCCTGGGCGTCGTGCCGAAATGCCATCTGCCCAATTACCGGGAATTCTACGAGAAGCGCTGGTTCGCCTCGGGCAGGAACACGAGCGGCGAGATCGAGCTGGCCGGGGTGAAAGCCCCTTTCGGCATGGATCTCCTGTTCGAAGCCGAGGACCTCGACGGGTTCATCTTCCACGTCGAGATTTGCGAAGACCTCTGGGCGCCGGCCCCGCCGAGCGACTTCGGCGCCCTGGCCGGTGCGCTCATTCTGACCAACCTCTCGGCCAGCAACATCGTCGTCGGGAAAGCGGACAGCCGCCGGCTGCTGTGCCAGACCCAGTCGGGCCGGTGCTGGGCCGCCTACATCTATTCGGCCGCCGGCTACGGGGAGTCGACGACCGATCTCGCCTGGGATGGCCAGGCCTGCATTTTCGAACTGGGCGAGAAGCTCGCCGAATCCGAGCGGTTCTCGATGACCTCGCAAATGATCGTCGCCGATATCGACGTCGAGCGTCTTAGGCTCGAACGCCTGCGCACGGGGACCTTCGACGGCGCCGCCGCCTTGCATGCTCCGCAAACCGCGTCCTTCCGGCGGATCCGGTTCGCGTTCGATCCGCCCGCGGGCGACATCGGCCTCAAGCGCTGCCTCGACCGCTTCCCCTTCGTCCCCGACGACGAGCGCCGGCTCGACGAGGATTGCTTCGAGGCGTTCAATATCCAGGTCAGCGGCCTCGCCAAGCGGCTCGAAGCAACGGGAATCAAGCGGGTCTGCATCGGCATTTCGGGCGGTCTGGATTCGACCCACGCGCTGATCGTCGCGGCGCGGGCGTTCGATCTGCTGGGGCGCGACCGGGCCGATATCCTCGGTTTCACGATGCCGGGCTTCGCGACCGGCGAGCGCACCAGGACCAACGCGCTCGCGCTCATGCGCGAGCTCAAGATCACCGGCGAGGAAATCGATATCCGTCCGCTCGCGTCGGAAATGCTGCGCAGCCTCGGGCATCCCTACGCCGCGGGTGAGCCGGTGTTCGACACAACGTTCGAGAACGTCCAGGCCGGGCTGCGCACCGATATCCTGTTTCGCGCGGCCAACCAGCGTGAGGGGCTGGTCCTGGGAACCGGCAACATGTCCGAAGGGGCCCTGGGATGGGCGACCTATGGCGTCGGCGACCATATGAGCCACTACAATGTCAACGCCTCGGTCCCCAAGACCCTGATCCAGCACTTGATGCGCTGGGTGATTTCGCACGCGCTGTTCGAAGGCGAGGTCAACGCAACGCTGGCCGACATCCTCGACACCAAGATCTCGCCCGAACTGGTGCCGCAATCGGCCAAGGAAGAGCTGCAAAGCACCGAGGACAAGATCGGTCCCTACGAGCTTCACGACTTCTCGATCTTCTACACCACGCGCTACGGGCTGCGTCCGTCCAAGGTGGCTTTTCTGGCGCATCATGCCTGGCATGACATAGGGCAGGGCAGCTGGCCCCCGGGACTCCCCGAAACCCAGCGACGTGACTATGCGTTGCCCGAAATCCGCCGCTGGCTCGAGGTGTTCCTTTATCGCTTCTTCGGCATCAGTCAGTTCAAGCGCTCGGCCATGCCCAATGGTCCGAAGGTGACGACCGGCGGGTCACTGTCGCCCCGCGGCGATTGGCGGGCACCGTCCGACGGCAATGCCCGCCTTTGGCTCGAAGAACTGCGCCGAAACGTTCCGGAGAACGACGCGGCGGCTGCCACCGCAGGCGCGAAGCCGGGCGGGGCCCAGGGCAAACCGATCGTGCGTTGAGCTAGCGCAGGCCCTGTTTGTCGAGGACCTTGAGCCAGGTGCCTATCTTGAGCTTCGAACTGGGAGCGATCTCTGCGCCCATGTGGGCCTGCATGATGTCGAGCGCGCTGCGACTGCGCTTCTTGACTTCAGCGGCAACGGAATCCTTCGGGATCCACAGCGCATAGTCGCGCATGTGCGCGTCCGCCGCCGTGAACAGCACGCATATGTCGGTCGCGACGCCAGTAATGATGAGGCGGCTCGCGCCGAGCTTTGGCAGGAGCAGGGGCAGGTTCGTCGCATAAAACCCGGAGAATTGAGGTTTGATGATAAAATAGTCCTCTTCGCGCGGAGCGAGCGGGGCGACGATGTCTGCGGCGTGTCCTAATGCGCGGCCTACGAGCTTCGATTTGTCCGAATGCCACTCGCCGAAGTTGTCATTCACATAGATTGTCGGCGCACCCAATGTGTCCATCTCCTGGCGGAGTTGGAGGATGGGATCAATCAACCGGCGTGCCTGCGGGCGCAGCTTGTCTGCACCGGCGAAATCAAAGCAGTTGATCATGTCAATGATGATAAGCGCTGGCCCGCCGCGCTCGCTGTCGCGCTTCGGCGCGGTCGGACCGTTAGCGGGTGAAGCCATTGCGTAAAGGCTGAGCGCTAGCCGATTCCTGCATGAATTAGGGCCGCGGCGTCTTCTTGGTCTGAACGGGGTTGTGGGCCCGCTCGGGCGCCGTGCCCTTTTCGCGCCGCTCTTTCATGATGCGCGCCGCTTCGTCGCCCACGTCACCGGTGTCGTTCTCCCCAGTGGAGGGTGTCTCGCGCTCGATGGGATCGAGCTGGTTTGCGCTGGGGTCACGGTCCATGGTCGTCTCCTGTCATCAAGAGTTTAGCGATGATATGCTTCGCTGGGCGGCATTTACCGCTTCCAAATGGTTGCAACTTCTTGTTCGATCTAGGGTTCCCAACCCCTTCCGGTCCGGTGAAAAGTTCTCGTCGTCCTTGACGACTTCACGAGATAGATGGAACATAAAGAGAACGAACGAGTCGATGTTGAACCATGTCACCTCTGTCATCTCCCTCCGCACAGCCGAGTGCCGACGAACTCGCGTCGCTGCGCAAGGCGCTTGCGGCTGACCACAACCCGCGAGGGCCAGCCCTTGCTTTCGGAGTGGGAGCGCTCGATGCTCTGCTGGTGGACGGAGGACTCGATCGCCACGGTCTCCACGAGGTTGCCGCCGCTTCGGCCACGCTCGGCGACGATGCCGCCGCGACTCTGTTCGCGGCAGGCTTGGCCGCCCGGCTTGCGGCACTTGGCGATGCAACGGTCCTTTGGGCGCTCACGCGGTTCGATCTTTATGCGCCTGGTCTGGAGCAGGTGGGTCTGGCGCCCGACCGGATCGTCTACGCTCAGGGGACCAAGGACGCCGAGGTCTTGGCCATGGCCGAGGATGGGTTGCGCGACGGATCGCTCGCCTGCGTGATCGCGGAGGTAAAAAGTGCCGATCGCACAGCGACGCGCCGTTTGCAGCTCGCCGCCTCGGATGGCCGGACACCGGTGCTGCTTTATCGCCGCCACCGATCGAAAGGGAGTTGCCCGCTGACGGTACCATCGTCGGCGATGACCCGCTGGCGCATCGGCTGTCGCCCTTCCGAACGCTTGGCCATGCCCGGCGTCGGGCGCGGGCGTTGGCTGGTCGAACTCACCCGGCAACGCGGCGGCAATCCTTTTTCACTCGAGCTGGAGGCCTGCGATGAGACGGGTAGCCTCGCTCTTCCTGCCGCAGTTGCCGATCGAGCGGTTGCGGCGGGCAGAGCGGCCAGCTTTGCCGCCTGAGCGCGGCAAAGTCCTCCGCAGCGGGCCGCCGGTTCTATCGATCGACGACGATCCCGGTGCCTGTTCCGTCCCCAGAGGCGGTGACTGGCGTCCCGGCGCGCGTTGGGCGCGCGATGGCGCTCTCGCCGGCAGGCCATCGCAAACCGAGCTCGATGCGCTGCCGCCGCACCAGCGGCCGACGATGCGCGAGATGGGGCGCCGGAGGGAGGCAGCCGAGCATCCCTTTCGCGCCATGCCCCCCGACGAAGGGCTTCCGCCCGCAAACGGCCGTCCGCTCAGCGGCGCCCTATGGCCTGGCCGACCGACCGTATTGGAGGAGCGGCAGGGACAGCGCGATGTCCTATTTGCCGCCTGTCCTCTCGCGCACGAGCTCGGCCTTCGACGAGGAATGGCGGCAGCCCATGCCCGGGCGCTTGTCGCCGACCTCGACGTGCGTGACGCAGATCCCGAAGCAGACGATCGCTTCCTGGAGCGCCTCGCGCTGCATGCCGTGAGCCACTGGACGCCGATCGCCTGCGCCTCCGGCGGGGATGGATTGTGGCTCGACATCACCGGCGGCGCGCACCTGTTCGGCGGCGAGGCGCGGTTCTGTCGCCGCTTGCTGCGTTTCCTGCAGCGGCTTGGCTTCACCGCTACGATCGCGGTGGCGGGCACGCCCGGTGCGGCCCACGCGCTTGCCCGGTATTCCAGCGAGTCCATGACGCTTCTTGCCGGCGGCGGCGAGGCGGCTGCCCTTGCCGATCTGCCGCTCGCGGCGCTGCGCCTGACGAACGAGGCGCTGACGACCGCGGCGAGGTTCGGTCTCGAACGGATCGGCGATCTCTACCCGATGCCGCGCGGACCTCTCGCTAAGCGTCTGGGCCTCGACTGCGTGAGACGCCTGGATCAAGCGCGCGGTATCACCGCCGAGCCGATCGAGCCGGTCGTTCCTTTCGACGAGCCCATCGCCGAGCGTCGGTTGCTTGAGCCGATCGCCACCGTCGAGGCGATCGAACAGGTGATCGGCGATCTCGTCGACGATCTGGTTGGACAATTGCTCAAGCGAGGGCTTGGCGCGCGCGCATTGGTGCTGCGCTGCCTGCGCGTCGATGCCAACGAACAGCGCGTTGCACTCGGCACGTCGAAAGCCACGCGCGAAGCCGCGCATCTCAAGCGCATGCTACGCATGCGGATCGACCGGATCGAACCGGGTCTCGGCATCGAGGAGTTCACGTTGGCGGCGCCGCGCGTCGAGGCGCTTGAGGCCGAGGCTTTCCGCGCAGCATTCGGCAGCGACCTCCGCAGTGGGAATATCGCACATTTGGTCGATCAGCTGGGAGGACGGTCCGGAGAGGGCGCTACCTTCAAGATCGGCTCGGCGGAGAGCGACGTGCCCGAGCGCGCTGTCTGCCGCGTCGATCCTTTGGCCAAGCCCGCGGGTTGGCCGGCATGGAAGCGCCCGATTCGGATGCTTGATCGGCCCGAGCGGCTGTCGAATGTCGTTGCCCTCCTTCCCGATCATCCGCCGAAGCGATTTGGCTGGCGCGGGAAGATCTACAGCGTGGTTGCCGGCGATGGTCCCGAACGCGTCCATGGCGAATGGTGGCGCCGACGCGGAGAAATGTGGGCGGTGCGCGATTATTTTCGCGTTGAGGTCGCCAGCGGCGAACGGTTCTGGCTGTTCCGGCGCGGCGACGGCGTCGAGGCACCGACCGGCGATCTGACCTGGTACGTCCACGGGCTGTTCGGCTGATGGCGACCTATGTCGAACTTCAGGTGACGAGCCATTTCTCGTTCCTGCGCGGCGCATCCTCGCCTGAAGAGCTGTTCGCCGCGGCTGCGCTGCTGGGGCACACCGCGCTCGGCATGGCCGACTGGAGCACCGTGGCCGGCGTCGTGCGAGGCTGGGACGGCCAGAAGACGACCGGCTGCCGGATGATCCCGGGCAGCCGCGTCGATCTCGCCGATGGCCGTGCGCTGCTCTTGTATCCGACCGACCGCACGGCCTGGTCCCGGCTGACCCGCTTGCTCTCGCTAGGCAAGGCCAGGGGCGGGAAGGGGCGCTGCATCCTCGAATGGAGCGATGTTGTCGCCCATGCCGATGGCCAGGTCGCGATCCTGCTCCCGGACTTGCCCGGAGCGCGGACCGCTACCGACCTGCGCGATCTGGCGGATGTTTTCGGAGCGCGGGGCTATCTCGCGCTTTCCTTTCGCCGCCGGCCCGATGATTTCCGCCGTCTGCACGAACTCGACGCGCTGGCCCGTGGAGCCGCCGTTCGCAGCGTCGCCACCGGCGACGTGCTCTATCATTCGTTCGAGCGCCGGCAACTGCAGGACGTCGTGACTGCGATCCGAGAGAAAGTGACGATCGATGCTCTGGGCTTTCGCCGCGAGCGGTTCGGAGACCGCAATCTCAAGTCGCCTGAGGAGATGGAGCGGCGCTTCGCCGCCTTTCCCGACGCGATCGCGGCCAGCGCCGACATCGCGCGCCAGTGCCGCTTCGATCTCGGCGAAATCCAGTACCAGTATCCGTTTGAGGAGGTCATGGCGGGACGGACCGCGCAGGAAGCGCTCGCCGCGCTCACCGAGGAAGCTGCGCGTCTAGCATTTCCGGGGGGCGTGCCCGCGACCTATCGCGCGCAGATCGATCACGAGCTCCGGCTGATCGAGCAGCTTGGCTACGCCCCCTATTTTCTGACGGTTAACGCCATCGTCGCCGAGAGCCGCCGCCGGGGAATTCTCTGCCAGGGGCGCGGCTCAGCAGCGAACAGCTGCGTCTGTTTCCTGCTCGGCATCACCTCGATCGACCCGATCAAGCACGAGCTCCTGTTCGAGCGTTTCGTCTCGGGCGAGCGCAAGGAACCTCCCGATATCGACGTCGACTTCGAGCACGAACGGCGCGAGGAAATCATTCAGTGGATCTACGAGACCTATGGACGTGACCGCTCGGCGCTGACCGCGGTCGTCACGCGCTACCGCACGCGCGGCGCGGTCGCCGAGGTCGGCAAGGCCCTGGGGCTGCCGCGCGACCTCACCAAGATGCTCACCGGCCTCGTCTGGGGCTGGTCGCAGGACGGCATACCCGAAGACCAGATCGCGGCGCTTAATCTCAATGCCGAGGACCATCGCCTGCGCCTGACGCTCGATCTCGCGCAGCAGCTGATCGGCACGCCCCGCCATCTGTCGCAGCACCCCGGCGGCTTCGTGCTGACCCAGGAGCGGCTCGACGATCTGGTGCCGATCGAGCCGGCACGCATGGTCGACCGCCAGATCATTGAATGGGACAAAGACGATATCGACGCGCTGAAATTCATGAAGGTCGACGTCCTCGGGCTTGGAATGCTCGGCTGCATGAACCGTGCCTTCAATCTCCTGGAGAATGACAAGGGCATCAGGATCACGATGGCCGATCTCCAGGACGACGATCCCGCGGTCTACAAGATGATCCAGCGCGCCGACACGCTTGGCGTCTTTCAGATCGAGAGCCGTGCGCAGATGTCGATGCTCCCGCGCATGAAGCCCAAGGAGTTCTACGACCTCGTCATCGAAGTCGCCATCGTCCGGCCGGGCCCGATCCAGGGCGACATGGTCCACCCCTATCTTCGCCGGCGCGAAGGCAAGGAGAAGCCCGAGTACCCACGCCCCGAACTGCGCGCCGTGCTGGAGAAGACCCTGGGCGTGCCGCTATTCCAGGAGCAGGCGATGAAGGTCGCTATCGTCGGCGCGGGTTTCACGGCCGTAGAGGCCGACCAGCTGCGGCGCGCAATGGCGACGTTCAAACTGACGGGCGGCGTCAGCCATTTCTACGACAAGCTCGTGGGGGGGATGGTCGAGCGGGGTTATCCAAAGGACTTCGCAGAAAGGACGTTCAAGCAGATCGAGGGGTTTGGCTCATATGGTTTTCCGGAGAGCCACGCGGCCTCGTTCGCCAAGATCGCTTACGCGAGTTGCTGGATGAAACACCATCATCCCGACGTGTTCTGCGCCGCCTTGCTCAACGCGCAGCCCATGGGATTCTATGCGCCCGCCCAGGTTGTCCGCGATGCCCGCGAACATGGCGTCGAGGTCCGGCCTGTTTCGATTAACCATAGCCGCTGGGACTGCACGCTCGAGCCGACCGGCGGCCGCTATCTCGCGGTGCGCCTGGGGTTCGGGCAGGTGACTGGTCTCGCCAATGTTCACGGTGCCGCCATCGTCGCGGCGCGGAGCAATGCGCCTTACGAAAGCGTCGAGGAGGTCTGGCGGCGCGCCCACGTCTCGCGCGCCGCGATCGAGCGCCTGGCCGAAGCCAACGCCTTTCACGTACTCGCGCACGACCGACGACAGGCGCTCTGGAAAGTCAAAGGTCTGGGGGAGGCGCCGCTACCGCTGTTTGCTGCCGCGGACGAGCGAGAAGCGCTGTTCAGTCCCGAAGGCGTCGAGCCCTCGGTCGCGCTTCGCCCTCTCTCTGCCGGCCGCGAAGTGATCGAGGACTATCGTTCGCTGCAGCTCTCGCTGCGCGGTCACCCGCTCGAGTTCCTGCGCGAACGTCTCGACGCGATGCGGATCGTTCGCTGCGCGGACCTCGCCAACATCCGCGACGGCCGCAATATCGAGGTCGCTGGCGTCATCCTCGTCCGGCAACGGCCGGGCTCCGCCAAGGGCGTGCTCTTTGTCACCATCGAGGATGAGACCGGGGTCGCCCAGGGCATTCTGTGGCCGAACAAGTTCGAGATCTACCGGCGCCAGGTCATGTCGGCTTCGATGATCGCGATCCGCGGCCGGCTGCAGAAGGAAGGCGAGGTCATCCATGTCATCGCCGATCGCATTATCGATCACGACGATATGCTGCGCTCGATCGCCCGCATGGACTTTGCGGTGGCGCCAGGGCGCGGGGACGGTGCGCGCAATGGCGGTGGCCCCGATCCGCGTGACCCCGCCTGGTCGACACGCGGCCGGACGTTGGCTTCGCCGCCATTTGGGTCGACAGCCGAGCACCAGGACATCGTGCGCATTCGCAGCCACGACTTCCACTGAGCATGAGCTGCGAGCCGGGGACAATCGAACGGGCACTGAACGTGCTGCGGGAGGCGACTGCCGCGAAAGCACCCGCGCAGACGCGCGGGGTCGCGCTTGCCCTATGGGTCTTACGGAGCAACTGTCCCGATGACTGGCTCGTCGCCTTCTGGGAAGCGGCAGGCTCCGAACATGACATCGGTCGCTCCCAGGGTTTGCATGCCGCTTTCAATGGCATCGTCCGGCAGGTGCGGGGCGGCGTCAGAAAGCATCGATAAGGGACGGAGTGCTGCCATCGCCGCTAGACAGAAAGGTCGAGCTCGTCGAAATCGTTCCTGCTGGCAAGACCGGGGAGTTCGGCAAGCTGCCGCAAGCTCGTGAAGCTTCCGCGCTCCTCGCGATATCGCGCGATCTCGAACCCATGTCCTTCGAGGCCAGCCACACCGTCGAGTTCTTCGGGAGTAGCCTGATTGATGTTCACTGGCATTGCCGCCCTTTCACACAAGCTTCGTGTCATGCGAACGCCCGTCAGCGCCGCCAGTTGCGCACGTGACGTGTTCTGCCAAGCGACGGGCATCGAAACGCGCGTGTCAGCGATCAGTCGAGAAACCCGGGACGTGTGTCCACGTTCCACAGCGGTATGGCACGATCGAGCGAACCGCCCCCGACAACCCCTGACGGCCGCTACATCGTGGTGAGGGGCCGTCTGTGGCGCAGATCGAACCCGCATCTGTCTGAGGCGGTGCGACAGCGATTGGTCGATACGCTTATGGACGCCCGCCGCGCCGTGGCGGCCGCGAAACGCACGGCAGACGAACGTACGGAAGCCGCAGCTCATGCAAGGGTCGATCGTGCCAAGCACGACCTTGGAGAGCGCGGTCCCGTGTGGTGGGACGATGGCGCTGCCGACTACAACCGGCACCTGGCGAAGAATACGCCTTACGCAGACTGGTGGGCTGGAATCGATCGGGGTGCGAAGGATAGAAGAGGGCAGGGGAGGTAGACCGCTTCCTCCTTGGTACGCACCAGTCCAGCTTAAAGCAGCTGTCCTACCGAAACGAATGGCTTGGCTCCGTCTCTAGATGATGCGGCCTGCCGGGAAGGGGCGCCTCGCGCGGACGGGCCTCCGCGCGACCGCGCTCTCTGGCTGCGCCACCGAGCCCGGCCCTGGCCGGTCTCGGCCTGGCGGTGACGATCGCTGGCGTGGGCCGGCAGCGGCCGCCCCGGGCGGAGCGGGGCAGGGACGCACTCTGCCGGGCCGCTTCGCTGGCCCGGACAGGGTGCGGCGTCTGACGAATGCCCCGCGGGCACTCGCGCTCAGCAGCCGGGCAGCGCGCCCGGTTTCGCACCGGCGACGGTTG
>Ga0233380_1001022_pt1 | contig 13335 bp, 9 predicted proteins | sample ElkDunMinimDraft_9_FD_191541 | JGI IMG/M metagenome (GOLD analysis project Ga0233380, IMG submission 191541) | Fecal eukaryotic communites from dung pellets of Tule Elk in California, USA - Elk Dung F36 | ecosystem: Host-associated > Mammals > Digestive system > Large intestine > Fecal | place... | reverse complement strand
GTCACCTCCCCCACGAGCAGCCGGGCCAGGTCCAGCAGGTGGGCCGCCTGCTCCACCATCGGCCCGCCGGAGCGGTCCTGCCGGATCCACCAGGCGACCGGCGGCACCCGGTCGGTCCAGCGGGCGATGACGGCTCGGACCGGACGGTCCTTGAGCAGCCGGACCGCGCGGTCGACCAGGTGCGAGTAGCGCCAGTGGTGGCCCACGGCGGTGACGAGGGGCCGTCGTGCCACCGCCGCGGCGATCTCCCGTGCCGTGGGAAGATCAACGGCGATGGGCTTCTCCACGAACATCGGCAGCCCGGCTGCCACGATCAACCGCTCCAGCGGGCCGTGGGCGAAGGGCGGCACGCAGACATAGACGGCATCCGGCCCAGCGGCAAGCAGGTCGGCGACGTCGGTGTAGAAGCGGGTACCGTGCCGGTCGGCGACGTCGCGCCCGGCGTCGTGGGCCACGTCGGTCACCCCGGCGAGGGCGACGTCGGGGAAGCCGCTCAGCACCCGGAGGTGGCGCTGGGCGACCCCGCCCGCGCCCACCATCGCGATCCGGCATGTTCGCATTCGGAAACCTCCGGGAAAAGACTACGAAAGATATTTCTGTTCCTCACTGTCCCGTCATACTCCATCGGCAACCGTAAATCCAGAATATGAAAGGATCAACAGATTCGTAACCTCCACCATCCCACCGCGTGCCGGTGGCCGAATTCGGTTACCGTTCGATCCACGACAGCGCGGCGACGCGCTGCGGACCTGATCAGACCTGGGGGTGTGCGTGCAGCACTCGAAGACGATCGACCTGCCCGTCGCCGAGGCGTGGGCCGCCTACCGGACCAGCACCGCCGACCGCTGGTCGGTGCCGAACGCCCTCGCCGCCAAAGGCGGGCAACGGGTGAGTGTGGTGTTGCCCGCCCGTAACGAGCAGAACACCGTGGGCCCGATCGTGGCGACGATCCGCGAATATCTGATGGAGAACGCGCCACTGGTCGACGAAGTGATCGTGGTGGACTCGCGCTCTGTCGACGCCACCGCCCAGGTGGCCCGCGAGGCCGGCGCGCGGGTGGTCTCCCAGGACGAGATGACCCGCGGGCTGCCGCGCCTGGAGGGCAAGGGCGACGCGCTCTGGGCGGGGCTGGCCGCCGCGAGCGGCGACGTCGTCGCCTTCATCGACGCCGATCTGCAGGAGTTCCGCCCGCACTTCGTCACCGGACTGGTGGGCCCGCTGCTGGCGGACGAGTCGATCGCCTTCGTCAAGGGCTTCTACCACCGCCCGCTGGTGCGCGCCGGTCACGTCGAGCCGGACGGCGGCGGCCGGGTGACCGAGCTGACGGCCCGCCCGCTGCTGAACTTCTTCTGGCCCGAACTGGCCGGCTTCGTGCAGCCGCTCGCCGGCGAGTACGCCGGGCGGCGCGAGGTGCTGGAGCGGGTGCCCTTCGTCTCCGGCTACGGCGTGGAGACGGCGCTGCTGGTGGACCTGCTGGAGCTCGTCGGCCTCGACGCGCTGGCCCAGGTCGATCTCGGCGAGCGCAAGCACCGGCACCAGAGCACCGAGGCGCTCGGACGGATGTCGGCGCAGATCCTGCTGACGGTCTGGGAGCGGCTCTACCGCCGCGGTCACGTCACCGCGCCACAGCCCCCGGCGACGACGCTGACCCAGTTCCGGCGCGGCGGCGGCGACGCCCGCCCCGCGCTGGACCGGCAGATCCTGACAACCGACGTGACCGTGGCGGAGCGACCGCCGTTGATCCAGGTACGCGACCGGATGCCCCGGCAGTCGCCGTCGATGCAGGTCTGACCGACCGCCACGGGCGGGACCGACGTCCAGGAAAGGGAAGCAGCGATGAGTCTGACCGTCCTGATGAACGCCGGCCCGTGGCTGGAGGTGCCGCCGTCCGGTTACGGCGGCATCGAGAACGTCGTGGCGACGCTGGTGCCGGAGCTGCGCCGGCTCGGCGTCCGGGTCGTCCTCGCCTCGGTTGGCAGCAGCACGCTGCCCGCCGAGGAGCGGGTCCACACCTTCGGCACCGGCCAGTTCGCCGCACTGCAGCGGCCGTACAACCAGGTCTGCGGAGTGGCCCAGGCGCACCTCAACATGGTGGTGCGGGCGGTGCGGGAACGCCCCGAGGTGGATCTGATCCACGACCACGTCGAGGCGGTCGGACTCGGCACCCTGGCCGCGATGGGCGCCGACGCGCCGCCGGCGCTGCACACCCTGCACTGGGACCTGGCCAAGCACCCGGCCCTCTACGGCGCCTTCGACGGCGGTGACCGGGTACGCGTCAACGGGGTCTCGGCCGCGCAGCTGGCCCGCGCACCGGAGGCGCTGCGCGCCCACAGCGTCGGCCACGTGCACCTGGCCACCCCACTGGCGGTCGGCGCGAACCGGCGCCGGACCCCGGACAAGGGCGAGCACGTGGTGATCCTCGGGCGGATCACCCCCGGCAAGGGGCAGGATCTCGGCGCCCGGCTCGCCCACCGCTTCGGCTTCCCACTGATTCTCGCCGGGCCGGTCGGGCCGTTCCACCGGCCGCAGGACCTGGCAGCGGCCGACGACGGCGCCCGGCAGAACCCGGACGTGCGCTACTGGCACGAACAGGTGGCCCCGCACGTCGACGGCGACCGGGTGCGCTGGGTCGGCACGGTCGGCGGCCGGGCCCGCGACGAACTGCTCGCCACCGCGAAGGCGGCGCTCTTTCCGCTGCGCTGGGAGGAGCCGGGCGGCACCGCGGTGGTGGAGTCGCTCGCGCTGGGCACCCCGGTGGTCGCCACCGCCCGCGGCTGCCTGCCGGAGCTGGTCACGCACGGGCAGACCGGGCTGCTGACCAGCGCCGAGGAGGAGCTGGGCGAGCTGGTGCTCGCCGCCGGGCTGCTGGAGGCGGGGCGCTGCCGTGAGGTCGCGGCGGCGCGCTTCACCCCGGCGGTGATGGCGGCCCGCTACCTGGAGCTCTATCACCGGGTACGCGGGCTGGCCGGGATACCGCTCGTTCGGCCCGGCCGACAGCGGGTCGATCGGCTCGCCGCGTCACTGGGCAGCGACAGCGCCGGATAGCCCGCTTGGGACACGCGGTGCCTATCACCCGTTTTTCCCGTACTGCCCTTGTTTGGACCTAGACTGTCCGGGTAGCCGGAGCCGTCTCTTTTGTCAGTGAGTCCAACGGGGTGAATGCGAGCATGGCGAAGCAGACAGTGGCGGATCCCGGGCGCGAACACGGGCCGGTGATGCTGGCCCCGGGCGAGTACGGCGGCTACCCCGGGCCGGTGCGGGCGGTCACCCCCGGCAGCGTCCTGCTGCGGCTGCTGCGCACCACCGACCACAAGCAGATCGGCCTGCTCTATCTCGGCAGCGCGTTCATCTTCTTCCTCATCGGCGGGGTGATGGCCCTGCTGATCCGTGCCGAGCTGGCCCGCCCGGAGCTGCAGTTCCTCTCCCCCGAGCAGTACAACCAGCTCTTCACGATGCACGGCACGATCATGCTGCTCTTCTTCGCCACCCCGGTGGTCTTCGGCTTCGGCAACTACCTGGTTCCGCTGCAGATCGGCGCGGCCGACGTCGCCTTCCCCCGATTGAACGCCTTCGCGTACTGGCTTTATCTCTTCGGCGGCACGATCACCCTGCTCGGGTTGGTGACCCCGACCGGCGCGGCCGACTTCGGCTGGACCGCCTACACCCCGCTGAGCAGTTCCGAACACAGCCAGGGCGTCGGCGGCAACCTCTGGGTGATGGGGCTGGTCCTCTCCGGCCTCGGCACGATCCTCGGCGCGGTCAATCTGATCACCACGATCCTGACCCAGCGGGCTCCCGGCCAGACCATGTTCCGGATGTCGATCTTCACCTGGAACATGCTGCTCACCAGCGTGCTGGTGATCCTGGTATTCCCGCTGCTGGCCGCCGCCCTGCTGGCGCTGGCCGCGGACCGGATCCTCAATGCCCACGTCTACGATCCGGCGACCAGCGGGCCGATCCTCTGGCAGCACCTGTTCTGGTTCTTCGGCCATCCCGAGGTCTACATCATCGCCCTGCCGTTCTTCGGCATGATCACCGAGGTCATCCCGGTCTTCGCCCGCAAGCCGATCTTCGGCTACAAGGGACTCGTCGCCGCCACCATCGCCATCACGATCCTGTCCATGTCGGTCTGGGCGCACCACATGTTCGCCACCGGGCAGGTGCTGCTGCCGTTCTTCGCCTTCCTGAGCTTCCTGATCGCCGTACCCACGGGGGTGAAGTTCTTCAACTGGATCGGCACGATGTGGAAGGGCCAGATCAGCTTCGAGACGCCGATGCTCTTCGCGATCGGGTTCCTGGTGACCTTCCTGCTCGGCGGCCTCTCCGGTGTGCTGCTGGCGAGCCCGCCGCTGGACTTCCACGTCCACGACTCGTACTTCGTGGTGGCGCACTTCCACTACGTCCTCTTCGGCACGATCGTCTTCGCGGCCTTCGCCGGCACCTACTTCTGGTTCCCGAAGATGACCGGGCGGCTGCTCGACGAACGGCTGGGGAAGGTTCATTTCTGGACCATGTTCGTGGGTTTCCACACCACGTTCCTGGTGCAGCACTGGCTCGGCACCCAGGGAATGCCCCGCCGGTACGCCGACTACCTGCCCACCGACGGCTTCACCACCCTCAACACCGTCTCCACCGTCGGGTCGTTCGTGCTCGGCGCCTCGACGCTCTTCTTCATGTACAACGTCTGGAAGTCGTGGCGCTTCGGCCCGCGCGTCACCGTCGACGACCCGTGGGGCTTCGGCAACTCGCTGGAATGGGCGACGACCTGCCCGCCGCCGCTGCGCAACTTCGACCGGATGCCGCGGATCCGCTCCGAGCGGCCGGCCTTCGACGCCAAGTACGGCCCCCTGGTGGCCGATCTCGGCCGGGACGTTCCCCAACGTGAGGTCAAGCCACCGCAGACCTTCGGCGAGGAACTCCACCGGCCGCACTCGGGCCCCGGGGCGCCCTTCGCCGACGGCACCGATTCGGTCGAGGAGGCGACGGACTTCCACAGCGACCCCTCCAGCGGGGCCCGGTCGGTGCAGATACCAGACCCCGACGATGCGCGGCGGCCCAGCTTCGACAACGCCTACGACCCGCAGCAGCGCGACCCGCTGGGTGCCCAGCGCGACGAACCCCGCAGCGGCGAGGACGCCCACTGGAGCAACCCTCCGGAGCACGGCGGACGCCACCACCGGCCCCAGGACCAGGGCAGCGAAGGATCGGCGAACGACGAGGACGAGCAACGCTGAAACGCGGGCGGCACGACCGGGTCCCGTCCGGTCGTGCCGCCCGCGTCGTTGCGCGGCCGCCTCGGTCAGTCCTCGGCGAGTCCGGCGGCGGTCAGCGAGCGGCGCACCGCCGGCTTCGGACGGGACAGCCGCAGCGGCACCCCGTTGCGTTCGGCGACCTCCCGGCCTGCCAGCAGCGCGGCGATACCACCGGAATCGACGCCGCCGACCTCGGTCAGGTCGACCACCACCTCGGCCGGGCGGCCGACGACAGCCTCCATCATGGCCCGCCGGAGCTGGTCGGCGCCCTCGCGGTCGACCTCCCCACCGACCTCGACCACCACCCGGTCGCCGTTGTGCCGCAGCGCGACGCGGGCCCGGCCGGGCTCGGCGTCGGCGGCCCCGTTCTGCCACTGGGCCGGGCTGTCGGCGAGCATCGCCTGCCGCAGCCAGGTCAGTGCGCGCGACAGCAGCCGGGAGACGTGCATCTGCGAGATGCCGAAGCGGGCGGCGATCTCGGCCTGGGTCTGGTTGCCGTAGAAGCGCATCGCCAGGATCCGCCGCTCGCGCCAGGGCAGCAGCCCGAGCAGACCGGTGACGGTGACCCGGTCGTCGACGGACTCGAGGTCGTTGTCGGACTCCCCCACCAGGTCGCCGAACTCGGCCGAGCTCTCCCCACCGACCGGCGCGTTGAGCGACGCGGGGCTGTAGCCCGCCGCCGACTCGAGCGCCGCGAGGATCTCCTCCTCGGGTGTCTCCAGCCGCTCGGCGAGTTCGGCGACCGTGGGCGCGCGGGAGAGTTCACTGGTCAACGTCGCCGTCGCCTGCCCCACCTCGAGGATCAGGTCCCGCAGCCGGCGTGGCACGTGCACGCCCCAGGTGCGGTCCCGGAAGTGGCGTTTGATCTCGCCGACGATGGTGATCGCCGCGTACGCGGTGAAGGAGCCCCGCTCCGGGTCGTAGCGGTCGACGGCGTTGACCAGGCCGAGGCGCGCCACCTGCTCCAGGTCCTCCAGCGGCTCACCCCGCCCGCGGTACCGCCGGGCCAGACGGCCGGCGAAGGGCAGGGCGAACCGCACGAGGTCGTCACGCGCTTCCTGGCGACGGGCGGGCGGCAGGCCTTCGATCCTCGCGGCGTAGGCGAGTGCCGCCGCGTCGAGATCCTCCAGGCCCCGTTCACTCGGCGCCGGTCTGGTGGTGCTCGTGGTGCTCGTGGTGGTCTGTCCGAACATCCGCGCCTCCCTCGGAAGGTTCCGCCGGAGATGGAGCCGGCCACGGGCGCGCGAATGCGCGCCGGGCCGGATGCGGTCAGGTGACCGGAGTGCTGTCGAGCGACAAGGACAGCAGTGGCGCTACTGTGCGCAATTGGCCAGTCACCATCCGCGACGTTCCCGCTCTGGTGGTACTCAATCACGGGAGCGGAGGGTCGCGAGGATGTTTCGGCCAGACGGCTCAGCAGACCAGCAGACCCTGGTGGGCACCCCCGTCACGCAGCACGTCCAGGGCCTGGGCGGCCCGCAGCCGAGGCGGCGGCGGAGTGTCGTACGGCTGGCCGCGCAGCACCTCGCTGACCCGCCGGGTCGACACCGCGGTCACCGGATAGCCGCGCGCGGCGCCCCGGTCGAGCGAGCGCCGACGCCGGCCGAACGAGGCCACGGCGAGCCACTGCGCCAGCCCCGCCAACGCCGGGGACTGCATCCCCGGCGGCTCCGGCAGCACGTCGACCGAGCTGAACGGCGCACTTCCGGCCAACCACCACTCCGCGCCGGTGACCGCCCGGCGGGTGGCGTTCTCGCACCAGTACGGGACAAGTCCGGCACGGAGCACCTGCCACGGGTCGAGCAGCCGGCCGCACTCCACCACCAGCCGGTCACCGGTCTTGCCGGCGGCGCGCAGCCAATGCCGGTAGAGGTCCGCCGTCACCGCGCTCAGCGCCTCGGCGCAGGGAAAGAGCACCCGGTGCAGCGGATGGCTGCGCCGGGCCGCCCAGCCCTGCAGCTCGTCGGCGAACCCGTCGTCGACGGCATGCTCGGCCTCCACCGGCGGACCGGGCCGGGGCGCGTCCCACCGGCTGCCGTCCGCACCGGCCGAGCGCAGCACCTGCCGCAGTGTCCGGCTGGAAGCCGAGAAGTCCGCCGGCGCAAGGCCGCTGGCCGCCGAACCGACCTGCAGGCTGTGCCCCCGGGTCTCACCGAAGACCGGCCAGGTGCGGCTGTCCCGCAGCAACAGCACCGGCGCGCCGGGTTCGAGCCACGCCGCCAGGAAGTCCCGGTACGCCCGCGGCAGCCGCTGCCAGCGCACGGCGAAAGCCAGGGTGCTGCCGGCCAGCGAACCGCGGGTCGCCGGGCAGTGCACCTGCCGGACGTGAAGGTCCGGGTTGCGCGCTCGCAGCCGCGCCACCAGCGGGACACCGTGGGCGTAGGCCGCCCCGGGGCGATCGACACCGCCCTGACCCCAGTGCACCGCTGTCTCGAAACCCGCCGGCAACCAGGGCATGCCGAGCGCCACCGCCAGGTGCGCCGCGGCGCCGTGTGGCGAACCGAGCACCACCCCCGGGTAGGTGCGCTGCGGATACTGCTCCACGATCCACCGTGCGACCCGGTCGGCGTCGACGGCGCCGAACTGGTGCTCGGGCAGCGCCAGCCGGCCGGCGGCCCGGGCCAGCGCCGCCCGGCGGACCGCCTCGGGGGCACCCGGCAGGCGCGACAACGTCCAGGTCGAGCCGAGGTCACGGCAGTCCACGCCGCGCAGGGCACGGGCGGTCGCGGCGACCAGCACCCGCGCCAGGCTGCCGCCGGTCACGACGCGGTCATCGGCGGGAACGGACGCGTGTGCCGTACGCCCCGCCCGTCCCTCCCGCATCTTGCCGCGATCGCTCACCACGCGGCCCGGCTTCCCGTCCCGAACCGGTCTAAACGCGTGGTCAGCGCCGCGGCGTACCCGCTGGGACCCGTCGGCGGCATCGTCGCCGTGGTGCCGACATCACCACTGTTCTGCCCGCCATGGTGACAAGGCCGCTGTGACGCCGCCTCACTCCCGGCGCGCCGTGCGACGGGTTTTCCCGGCTCCGCGGCGGGGCAGTCTGCTGGGCATGCGCGAGGAACCCACGCAAGCACCCGCCGCCACCATCACCGCCCACCCCGACGGTCCGCTGCTGGTCCGGGGCGACTTCGAGCTGCGCACCGCCGACGGGCGGCACATCGACCGGCGACGTGGCACCGTCGCACTGTGCCGGTGCGGCAAGTCCGCGATCAAACCGTTCTGCGACGGCACCCACAAGCTGACCGGTTTCCGCACGGAGGACCGGCCCGAGCGCTGAGAGACCGCGCGGCGGCAACGCCCAGCGGCTTGTTCAGGTGCGCGGTTCTTCGCGCCTCCTCCCCGCACGGGCCCCGGTCCCGGCGAGGGCCACCCCGGCACGGACCCTCAGGCAGCGCGTGCTGTGGCGACGGCCGGCCGCAAGGAGCTGTGCCCGGCTTCCCAGGCGCGCAGCAGGTGCGCGGCGAAGATCCCGTCGACCGCCAGGCAGGCGGCGGCGCCGAAGAGGATGTCCGGAATCAGGGCGGGCTCGGCGCGGGCCAGCGATCCGCAGAGATCATGGACGGCGATCTGCTCATGCACCGCATCGGCCTCGACGTGCTCGTCGTAGAAGGCGATGGCCACCTCGTCCAGCCCGAGCCGGCGCAGACCGTTGCCGTAGCGCCGGTTCGGCAGCGACGAGGTCATCTCGAAGGCGGCGAGGTGACCCAGCAGCGCGCCGCGCAGGCGCCGGTGCAGCCCGAAAAGCGAGATCATGTTGGTGGTGGCGAGGGTGACCGCGCCCACGGCGTCCAGGTAGGCGCCGTAACCGGTCGCCAGGCCCAGCCGGGACATGGTGGTGCGGAACAGTTCGGCGTGCATCCGCTCCAGCCGGCCGCCGCCGTACTCGTCGACCTGGATCTCGATCAGTGCCGCCTTGGCCGGGCCGCCGAGGCGCGGGATGCCCCAGCTGTGCGGGTCCGCCTCCTTCAGGTGGTAGATCGAACGGTGCGCCACGAACTCACGGAACTGCTCCAGGCTCGCCCGGCGCTGCAGCGTCGCGGCCAGCGGCGGACCGTCGTCGGCGGCGACCACCTCGGCCAGCGCCCGCGGCACCACCTCCGGGGTGACGACCGGCAACGGCCCGGCCAGCCGGCGCAGCGCCTGCTCGAACGGCGCCTCGGCCCGGGCCCGCAGAGCCGTCAGCGACGGCTGCCACTCCCATCCTTCGTCGACCCCCTGCCAGCCCCGGTAGTGCAGCTCGTAGCAGAGGAAGAGCGTCAGCTGCAGATCCTCGTCCCGGATCGGGTCCACGGCGGCGAAGACGTCAGCCGGCGGGGACGGCAGGTCGTGCGGAGGGCGCCGCAGCGCCTGGATCAGGGCCGCGGAGACCGGCCCTCGCGGTCGCGGCAGTACGGCCGGACCGTAGAGCCCGGGGCCGGTGGCGGCAACGTCCGACATGACACCTCCTGACGATCACTGCGCCGGAAAGTGCCCCCGCACCAGGCAGGCGAAACACCCGCGCGCCGCGGTCACCGCCGCAGCCACAACGGTGTTCGCCGCTGCCGGCACCCGCAGGGCGCACGAGATGAGGCCCCGCGGCGGTCAGCCGAGCATCCGCTCCTGGATCAGCCGGGACGCCCGCCCGTCGGCCATCACGTCGCGCAGATCCGCCAATGGCGGCTCCGGGACGTCGTGCGGCACCCGCGCATCCACCACCGCCTCGATCAGGGTCGGGCGGTCGGCGGCCAGCGCCTCGTCCCAGGCGGAGCCGACCAGCTCCGGCCGGTCCACCCGGATGCCGTGCAACCCCAGCAGCCGGGCCCAGCCGGCGTACGGCACGTCGGGCATCCGGTCGGCCGGCGCGCTCAGCGGGTCGACCACGCCGGTACCGGCCCGGTCGCGGTAGTTGAGCACCAGCACGACCAGCCGCGGGTCAGGCCACTGTGGCCACCGCTGCGCCACGGTGATCAGCTCGGCCAGGCCGCTGAGCTGCATCGCCGCGTCACCGGCCAGCGCCAGCACCGGACGGTGCGGGGCGGCGAGCTTCGCCGCGATCGCGTACGGCACGGCACAGCCCACGGCCCCGAGGCCGCCACTGAGGTGCGCGGTGACCCCGGACGGCAGGAGCAGGTGCCGGGCGTACCAGTAGGTCACCGAGCCGGCGTCGACGGTGAGGGTCGCCACCCGCGGCAGGCGCGGACCCAGTTCCCGGACCACCAGCTGCGGGTTGACCGGATCGGCCGGCGCGTCGGCCCGTGCCGCGATCTCGGCGCGCCACCGGTCGACCGACGCCTCCACCTCGGCGCGCCAGTCGCGCGCCGGGACCGCACCGAGCCGGGACAGCAACGCCCGCAGTGTCTCCCGGGCGTCACCCACCAGCGGCACGTCGACGGGGTACCGGTCGCCGACGCGCCGCCCGTCGATGTCGATCTGCACCACCCGCGCCTGCCCCGGAACGGGGTAGTAGTCGCTCCACGGGTCCCCGGTGCCGACCAGCAGCAGCGTGTCGCAGCCGGCCATCAGCTCGACGGCGGCGGTACCGCCCACCGCGCCGAGCACCCCGGTGTGGAACGGCAGCCGCTCGTCGAGCACCGGTTTGCCCAGCAACGAGGCGGCGACGCCGGCGTCGAGCCGGTCGACGATCGCCAGCAGCTCCGCCTCGGCGCCGTGGGCGCCCTGCCCGACCAGCACCGCCGTACGCGAGCCGGCGGCGAGCAGCCCGGCGGCGGCGTTCAGGTCGCTCTCGTGCGGCAGCACCCGGGCCGGTGGCCGGCCCTGCGGAGGGTTCAGCACCCCGGCGGCGGGCTGCGCCGGCGGCGCGGGCTGCGTCAGGACCGCCCGGGGCAGCACCAGGCAGACCGGGCTGCTGGTGGCGACCGCGGTGCGAAAGGCCCGGTCCAGCAGCGCGTCGACCTCATCGGGGTGCTGCGCCACCCGGACGAACTGGCCGCAGGCGTCACCGAAGAGCCGGGTCGGCTCCATCTCCTGCCGCGCGCCGCACGCGGCACCGTCGCCGTCCGCTCCGATGAGCGCCACCACCGCGCGCCCGTCGAGCTTGGCGTCGTAGAGCCCGTTGAGCAGGTGCACCGCGTCGGGCCCCTGGGCCGCGAGGCAGACGCCGACTCCGCCGGTGCAGCGCGCGTGCCCCACGGCCATGAACCCGGCCGCTTCGGCCTGGTGCACCGGCACGAAGGCGGGTTCGCCGCCGGTGGCGCGCAGCGCCTCCACCAACGGCGCGACCGCCGCCCCGCCGCGGCCGAAGACCCGGGGCACATGCCAGGCGGTCAGCCGTTCGACGACCAGGCCGGCAACCGTGCCGCCGTCAGTCACGGCCCGTCCCGGGGGTTGCCGCGTCGGTGTAGCGCAGCACCGCCCCGAGACCGTCGGTCAGCGCCGGCCCCTCCTCGGGACCGAGCACGTTGATCTCCGCGTCGGTGCCCACCAGCGCCCGCACCAGCGCCGCATCGGCGCGGACCCGCTGCGCCTCGCCGTCGAGCGCGTCGCGGTTCAGGGCGATGTCGGTCGGTGCCGGCCCGATCCAGAGCTCACCCACGGCGGAGGGATCGTCGACGAGCAGCATCGTGTCGACCTGGGCGCGGCGCAGCGCCTCCACGACGGCGTCCAGCCCTTCGCCCACCTCCTCCTGCATGCCGAACCGGTCGAGGGTGCGCCCGATGTGTTCGTCGGCGACCTCGGCCACGAGCTGCACGGTGATGTCGTCCAGCATCGACGGGTCCGCCCCGATGTCCCGGGCCCCGGCGTCGGTGCGCACCATCCGCGCCTGCCAGCGCTCCGGCAGCTGCGCCGCCAGCACCCCGGTGGCGCGGACGTCACCGGCGAGCACCACCACCTCGGCGTCGACGGCCTCGGCGGCGTGCACGGTGGCCTTGGCGACGTCACCGGCGTTGTGGTGCCAGGCCTCCACCGCGGCGCGCTGGTAGTGCGACTGCGACCAGCCTCCGGGCTCCACCCGGCGTAGCGGGAACGTCTCACCGCCGGCGACAGTGGTCCGGCGTTGCACGCCGCCGGCGCTGACCGCGCAGACGTCCGCGCCGGTGCGGTCCGCCAGCACCCGCACCCACGGAATCTGCTCGCCCCGCTGCGCGATCAGCGGCATCGTGTGCGGCAGTGGCGCGTACGCGGCGAGGTCCTTGACCGGTGGAGCGGCCAGGTACTGCGCCAGCCCCACCTGGCCGTCTGCGGCGAAGGCCGCGAAGCCGTAGTTTCCGGGCAGCGGTTCATGTCCCAGGACCACGTCGCCGAGCGCGGCGACGGTCGACAGGTCCGCGCCGTAGGAGACGAGCTCTTCGGCCAGCCCGCGCCAGCGCAGCTCCAGTGCGGTCTGCGCGCCCTCGCAGTTGCGGGACGCGTCGAGGTACACCGAGGACCAGGGTCCAGGACGGGCGTAGACCGGGCGTAGGAACGACAGTTCCATGCGCGACCCCCTTCCAGGTCGGCACGCGGCTTACCCGTCCGGCCCCGCTTGTCACCTCCCGGGTCCTGCCGCCACGGATGCCGCCCGCCACGCGACTCGCGGCGAGCCTGCGCGGAGGGTGCCCGGCGGACCGGACAGTCGATAGCATCCCGGCATGGAAGCGGGCGGGCCGGCACCTTCGGAGTACGGCGGGCGAGGGCTGGGGCGGCCCCACCGCGGCACATCGGCGTCGTTCGACGGCCGGGTGGTCCGGTTGCTGGAGAGCTATCCCCGGCCGCTGGGAATCAGGCAGCCGGTCCTGCTGGCGGTGCTGACCCCGGCGCTGGTGGTGCGGCTGGCCTGGCTGTTCGTGGTGGCGCTGCTGCGCTCGGGCGCCGGCGGCTCCGCTGGCCGGCGCAGCTTCAAGCAGCTGCGGGAGGGGCCGGAGTTCCTGGTCACCCCGGTACGGGTCCGGCTGGCCGACGGGACGGTGCGGGAGGTCGAACTGCACGGCCATCTGCCGCAGAGCGCGCTGCACCCCGGTGACGACATCCAGTTCTCGGTACGGGCCCAGAAGGATCCGCGGCTGCCCCCGAAGATCGTGCGCATCGTGAACATCACCACGGCGCAGCTGCTGCATCCGCGGGTGCCGACGCTCTGGTCGCACCTCGGTCCGCCGCTGCTGCT
>Ga0233380_1001021_pt1 | contig 13346 bp, 9 predicted proteins | sample ElkDunMinimDraft_9_FD_191541 | JGI IMG/M metagenome (GOLD analysis project Ga0233380, IMG submission 191541) | Fecal eukaryotic communites from dung pellets of Tule Elk in California, USA - Elk Dung F36 | ecosystem: Host-associated > Mammals > Digestive system > Large intestine > Fecal | place... | reverse complement strand
CGGTATGCCGCTGTTCGCGCAGCTCACCCGCGACGGGCAGACGCTTTTCCTGACCGCGCATGCCGGCGATTGTGCGGTGGGCGGCGCCGTGTACTTCAAGGTGGTCGACGTCGATGCCTGCGCGCGCGCATTCGCCGCTGCCGGCGTGCCGATCGTGCAGGCGCCGTGGGACACGGACTGGGGCACGCGCGAGATGGTGCTCACCGACCCCGACCACAACCGGCTGCGGTTCGCGCAGCATGCAGACTGACCACGGCCTGTCCCGGAGAGTGCGATGAATGACCTGTTCTCGAGCGCGCCGTCGCCGGTCCACGGCATCCGTACCGGCATCGGTGGCTGGACGTATCCGGATTGGCGCGACAACTTCTACCCCAAGGGCCTGGTGCAGAAGCGGGAGCTCGAATACGCCAGTCGCCGGCTGACCGCGATCGAGATCAACGGCACCTTCTACGGCGCGCAGAAGCCCGCGACCTATGCGAAGTGGGGCAGCGAGACGCCGCCGGGCTTCGTGTTCTCGCTCAAGGCGCCACGCCACATCGTCGGGGCGCGTGCGCTGGCCAGTACCGCGAAGCAGATCGCGGGTTTCGTCGAAGGCGGCATCGCCGAACTGGGCGACCATCTGGGCCCGCTGCTGTGGCAGTTCGCGCCGCAGCGGCGTTTCGATGCCGACGATGTCGAGGCTTTCCTCGCACTGCTGCCCGACAGTGTCGATGGCCTGCCGCTGCGCCATGCGGTCGAGGTGCGGCATCCCTCCTTTCAGAGCGAAACCTGGCTGCGGCTGGCGCGCGCGCGTGGCGTGGCCACGGTGTTCACCGATTCCAGTGACTACCCGTCGTTTGCCGACATCACCGGCGACTTCATCTATGCGCGCCTGATGGCCAGCCGCGAGAACAGCCCGACCGGCTACCCCGGTCTGCAGCTCGATGCCTGGGCCCAGCGTGCGTTGCAGTGGGCCAGGGGCGAGGCGCCTGGCGATCTGCCCTATGCGGGCGCAAAGGATGCCGCGCCGGTCGTGCCGCGCGAGACCTTCGTATTCTTCATTTCCGCCGCGAAGGCCCGCAACCCGGCGGCGGCGATGGCGTTGCAGCAGCGGCTGGAGGCGATGGCGAAGTAGCGGCAGCGCGCGCTCGCCGCTCAGCCGAGTACCGCGCGGGCCACGTCGGCCTGCAGGGCGTCGATCGCGGCGCCGCTTACCCTGGCGCCATCCACATAGACCGCCAGCAGCAGTGGCGCGCGACCGGGCGGATACAGCACGGCCACGTCCGCTGCCGTGCCCGCGCCGCAGGTGCCGGTCTTGTCACCGACGATCCAGCCTGCCGGCACACCGGCACGGATACGCGCATCGCCAGTGCGGTTCCCGACCAGCCATGCGGCGAGGACGGCCTGCAAGGGCGCGCGCAGCACGTCCCCAAGCAGCAGCCGCTGCAGGCTGTCGACCATCGCGCGCGGGCTGGTGGTGTCGCGGGGGTCGTCGCGCGCGGCCTCGTTGAGGTCCGGCTCCCAGCGATCCAGGCGCGTGACCGGATCGCCGAGTGCGCGCAGGAACGCGGTCAGGCCCGAGGGCCCGCCGACCAGCGGCAGCAGCAGGTTGGCGGCTGCGTTGTCGCTCAGCGTGATCGTTGCGCGGCACAGGTCGTCGACCCGCGCATTGCCCTGGGCCACGCGCGTTTCCACGTAGGGCGAGTACGGCACGAGATCGCCCGTGGCCACGTCCACCCATTGATCCAGGCGCACGTGCCCGCGGTCGACGGCATGCAGCACCGCCCCTGCCAGCAGCGCCTTGAACGTGCTGCACATCGGGAAGCGTTCGTCCTCGCGCCGGCCCAGCCTGCGCCCGGTGCCGGTATCGAGCAGTGCGATTCCGAGCCGGCCGCCGGCCGCCTGTTCCAGCGCGGCCAGCGCTGCATCCAGCGTGGCGTCGTCGTCGTCGGCGGCGGCGGCGAGCAGCGGCGTCGCGGTGGCGGCCAGCAGCAGGTTGCCGGCGCCGATCAGGAGGTGACGACGTGTGGGCATGGCAGCAGTGTCCTGGGCGGGCCGGAAAGTCTAGGGAATCGATGGCGCGCGCGCGATGCACCAGCCGCACGGCGCGCGTGCGCGCCGGCGCCATCCGCGGGATTCAGTCGGGGCTGCGCGACCGGGCGATCGCCGCGATCCGGGCCTTGCGCAGCGCCTCGCCGATCGCCGGGCCGGTGATGCCTTCGGTCACCAGCTCGCGCGCATTGATCGCGAGCGCTGCGGCATGGGCGCGGCGCAGCAGGTCGGCCTGCGGGTAGGCAGCGTCGGCGCTGCCCAGCCGGCCGCGCTTGTCGCATTCGCACACCGTGGCCAGCTGGTCGATACGAGCGGGCTTGCGGAAGCCGTCGCAACGCGCGATCAGGTCGTGCAGCGTGGCATCGCGCAGTTCCTCGATGCGGTGGACGTTGAGGTGCTCACGGCAGGCGATGATCGCAAGCTCGCGGTACTCCGCAGGTACCTTCAGTCGTGCGCACAGGGCCTCGAGCGGTCTGACGCCCGCGTGCTCGTGGCCGACATGGCGCGGCAGTCTGTCCGCAGGGGTCAGGGCCTTGCCCAGATCGTGGGTCAGCGCGGCGAAGCCGATGCGCGCATCACCCGGCGCGAGGCGCGCGGCCATGTTGACGACCAGCTCGACGTGCACCCCGGTATCCACCTCGGGATGGAATTCCGCGCGCTGCGGCACGCCGTAAAGCGCGTCCACTTCCGGTAGCACCACCGCGAGCGCACCGCAGTCGTGCAGCGTGCGCAGGAAGGCCGACGGCGCGCGCGATGCCAGTGCGCGCGACAGTTCCTGCCACACCCGCTCGGGCGTCAGTGCCTCGAGTTCGCCGGCCTCCACCATGCCGCGCATCACCGCCATGGTCTCGTCGGCGACGGTGAAGCCCAAGGGCGCGAAACGCGCCATGAACCGCGCCGCGCGCAGTACCCGCAGCGGATCCTCACAGAACGCCGGGCCCACGTGACGCAGCACACGTGCCTCGATGTCGGACCTGCCGCCGTAAGGGTCGATCAACGTGCCGTCGGGCGCCTGGGCGATCGCATTGATCGTGAAGTCGCGGCGCCCGAGATCCTGTTCCAGCGTGACCGAAGGATCGGCATCGACGACGAAGCCGCGATAGCCGCGTCCCGACTTGCGCTCGGTCCGCGCGAGCGCGTGCTCTTCCCGGGTTTCGGGATGCAGGAAGACCGGGAAATCCCGGCCGACCGGGCGGAAGCCGGCCGCTTCCATCGAAGCCTGGGTTTCGCCCACGACCACGTGGTCCCGGTCACCCGGGCTCAGTCCGAGCAACCGGTCGCGCACCGCGCCGCCCACCAGATAAATCTCCATCACAGGATGATGCCATGCGCTGCACATCCGGCCGCCTAGACTGGCCCGCCGTCAGCCGGATTTCCCGTGCCCGTCCCGCCACGCCCGGCGCCCCGGTGGTTCGGTCTGCTGCTGGCCCTGCCGCTGCCCGCGGCGGCAGCGACAGCGACGGCCGGCTCGGGTGACGTCCTCGACATCACGCTGATGCTGGTCTATCTGGGCCTGGCGATCGTGCTGTCCTTCCTGTGCTCGATCGCCGAATCGGTGCTGCTCAGCATCACGCCGTCGTTCATCGCCCACCTGCGGGCCGAGCGTCCGCATCTGGCCGGCACGCTGAAGACGCTGCGCTACGACCGCATCGACCAGTCGCTGGCCGCGATCCTCACCCTCAATACGATCGCCCACACCGCCGGCGCCGTCGGCGCCGGAGCCAAGGCAACCGACGCGTTCGGCAGCGCCGGGGTGGGGGTGTTCTCGGCAGTGGCGACCCTGTTGATCCTGTTCCTGTCGGAGATCGTGCCCAAGTCCCTCGGCGCGCAGTACTGGCGCCAGCTGGCCGCGCCCGTGGCCAGCTTCGTGCGCCTGCTGATCGTGGTGCTGTATCCGCTGATCCGGCTGTCGGACATGCTGACGCGGCTGATCTCGCGCGGGCGCCGGGCGCATGTCTTCAATCGCGAGGAGTTCATCGCCATGGCCGGCGTGGGCGAACGGAGCGGCGACATCCTGCCGCGCGAATCGCGTGTGTTGCGCAACCTGTTCCGCATGGCGGAGCTGTGCGCCGAAGACGTGATGACACCGCGCCCGGTGGTGGCCGCCCTGCGCGACGACACCACCGTCTCGCAGGCGCTTGCGGATCCACGTGTCGCGCCGTTCTCGCGTATTCCCATCTATCGCCACGACATCGACGATGCGGATGCCTTCGTGCTGCGTGCCGAACTGCTGCAGGCCGAGGCCCGCGACGAGGGCGGCGGGCCGCTGCGGCCACTGGCGCGCGAACTGCGCAGCGTGCCCGAACGCATGCCGTTGACCGCGCTGCTGGATTTCCTGCTCGACCGCCGCCAGCAGATCGTGCTGGTGGTCGACGAGTACGGGGCCACCCGCGGGCTGGTGACCATGGAGGACGTGATCGAGACGCTGCTTGGCCAGGAGATCGTCGACGAGAGCGACCGCGTCGCCGACATGCAGCGACTGGCACGCCGTCGCTGGGAGGAACGCGCGGCCGCGCATGGCTTGCCGGTCTCGCCCGGCGATCACGAACACGATCGATCGGACCCGTCCAATCCCGGTGGCGCTCAAGGCTGAGCGGTCGAAGGCGGCCTGCCTGCAACCGCATGTGGGGCATGCGTCGGCGGGCCAAGGGTTACATCGTCAAGCCGCCGGCCGAGCATGCGCTGATCGGGCAGGTCAACGCGGTTCTGGCACCGCGCGAAAACTCGTGGCTGGCCGCGCGCCGCGCGGATGTCGGGGAGTTCCGTGACCCTCTCGTCTTACCCCGGCAGGACGCGTGTCCGGCCGTACACGCCTCGGGCGCCTGAAGAGGGCGACGGCACGACGCCGACGCCGCGCGGCAAGGCGCGTCAGCTGGCCGGGCAGGCGAAGGTCCGGGTACGGGCGTCGCTGGTGCCACGCATGCGTGCATCCAGCGGTGCGGCCTTGCCGTACATCCGCCAGTCGTAGATCACGCTGAAGGCCAGCACGCGGGCAACGTACTCGCGCGTCTCGCGATAACTGATGGTTTCGATCCAGATGTCGGGGTCCATGTCCGGACGCTGCGCCAGCCACCGGCCGGTGGGTGTCGGCCCCGCGTTGTAGGCGGCGATGGCGACATAGGGCAGCTGGTACATGTCCTTCTTCTCGCGAAGGTAGGCAGTGCCGATCGCGACATTGGTGGCCGGATCGTAGAGGCCCTCGGGCCCGCTCCAGGGCAGGCCCAGGCGCCGCGCGACCGCGGCGCCGGTCGCCGGCATCACCTGCATCAGGCCGCGTGCGTCGGCGGGCGAGCGCGCGTTTGGATTGAACGTGCTCTCGGCGCGGATCTCCGCCGCGACCCACGCCGGGTCGAGGCCGTGCCGTCGCGACTCGCGTTCGATCAGCGCCTGCTGGGTCAGCGGGAAGCGCAGGGTGTAGAGCCGCGATTCCTCCGGCTGGCGGCCCAGGCCCAGGACGCCGCGGTCGTACCAGCCGCTTTCCTGCGCGACCTGCACCGCGATGCGTCGCTGGGTGTCGTCGAAGCGGGTGAGCGCGTCGGCCCATTCGCGCGCCGCCCAGCCGGGACGATCGATGCGGTACAGCGCCAGTGCGCGCATCAGGCCCGGATCGGCGGCCACCCTTGCGCGCGCATCGCTCGGCGGGGAGAAGTCCAGCGGACACAACGCATACGGCTGGCCCAGCCGGTCGGCGGCCAGGAAACCGTGGAAATCGGGCTGCTTCGCCGCTTCGCGCAACAGGGGCTGGGCGCCGCTGCGATCGCCGGTGAGTTCGGTCATGCGCGCCTGGAACCAGGTCCAGCGCGACTGGCTGCGCTGCGCCGGGCCCATCTTGCGGATCGCCGCCAGTGCCGCCGCCCAGTCCTTGCGCGCCAGCGCTTCGCGCACGCGCCACTCGTGCAGGCGTTCGTCGTAGGCGCTCTCGGGCACGCGGTTGAGCAGCCGCGCCGAATCGGGGAGATAGGAGGCCACGGTCCACAGCGCGGCCTGGTACAGCACGCGACCGTTCTCGGTTTCGCCGAAACCCAGTGCCTCCGCCAGCGCCGGCAGCCGGCGTTCGGCGCCCAGTGGATCGTCCTTGGCGTACTTCGCCAGGCCGTGCGAGGCGACCAGACGACTGCGCGCGGTCTTCGGCCACTGCAGCGCCCGGTCATGCGGTGCCTGCATGAAGGCGGCGTAGTCCTCGGCAAGGGCCTGCTGGCCGCTGCCGGACAGGCCACGGGCGATACTGCGCATCACGCCGACGTCCTGCGCCGCGACGGCCAGGTCGAAGCGCTCCCAGCGCAGGGCATCGTCGAGGCCGCCGCGCGCTGCGAGCGTCGCGAGCGGCGCATCGCATTCGTCGGGCAGCGAGGCGCCGGTGCTGCGCCACAGGGCCTGGGCATCGCGCGTCCACTGGGCGTCGGTGGCGCCGGTGCGCGCGCGCGCTTCGAGTTCGATGCAGCGCAACGCGGTACTGCTGATGCCCGGGGTCCAGGCCTCGCGCACCGCGGCCCATTCCTGGCGCTTGGCCAGCGCACGCAGCCAGGCTTCGCGGAACACCTCGGCGACCGGCGTTCCCTGGTGCCGGGCGATGAAGTCGCGCCCCTGCGCCAGCGGCAGGGTGTCGAGATTGCGGCGCAGCGAGGCGAACTCCAGCCAGGCGGCCGCGGGATGGCTGCGCATCGCCGGGTCGACCGGCTGGCCGCGCTCGGCGGCCTGCATCGCGGCGCGGAACGCGGCGTCGTCGGGCACCTGCGCGCAGACCGCGAGGGGCAGGCCCAGTGCGAACAGGAGCAGCAGTGCGCGCGCGAGCACTGGGCGGAAGGTCGGCGGGTTCACGCGGTGGGTCGGCGGCATCGGCATCGGCATGTCGAGAGCGGCGACCGACTATAGCGAAGGCGGCCTGAAGCGCCGTGCAGGCGTGCATGGCTGTCGCGGGCCCGGCGCACGCCTGTCGAACCCGGGCGGCTCATGGCCGCGAAAGTGCTGGCGGGCGAGGGCTGCGGCCAGGGTCCGGTGCGTCACCCACTAGAATGGCGGCCCCAGTCCTTCCGGTCCGCATCCATGGTCACTCTCGGCACGCCGCTCTCCGCCTCCGCCACCCGCGTGCTGTTGCTCGGCTCGGGAGAGTTGGGCAAGGAGGTCGCGATCGAGCTGCAGCGTTTCGGTGTGGAGGTCATCGCCGCCGACCGTTACGCCGACGCCCCGGCGATGCAGGTCGCGCACCGCAGCCATGTGCTCGACATGCTCGATCCGGCCGCGCTGCGCGCGCTCATCGATTCCGAGCAGCCGCATCTGGTGGTGCCGGAGATCGAGGCGATCCACACCGACACCCTGGTCGCGCTGGAGCAGGCTGGCCTGCATGTCGTGCCGACCGCGCGCGCCACGCGGCTGACGATGGACCGCGAAGGCATCCGCCGGCTTGCCGCCGAGACGCTCGGCCTGCCGACCTCGCCCTATCGCTTCGTCGACACCCGCGAGGAATACCGCGCCGCGATCGAGGCGGTCGGCCTGCCCTGCGTGGTCAAGCCGGTGATGTCGTCGTCGGGCAAGGGCCAGAGCACCGTGCGCAGCGAGGCCGACATCGATGCGGCCTGGGACTACGCGCAGACCGGTGGCCGCGCCGGTGCGGGGCGCTGCATCGTCGAGGGCTTCATCGACTTCGATTACGAGATCACCCTGCTGACCGTGCGCCATGCCGGGGGCACCGCGTTCTGCGCGCCGATCGGCCATGTGCAGATCGCCGGCGACTACCGCGAAAGCTGGCAGCCGCAGGCGATGTCGCCGGCGGCATTGCAGCGCGCACGCGAGGTGGCGCGCGCGGTCACCGACGATCTGGGCGGCCGTGGCGTGTTCGGCGTGGAGCTGTTCGTCAAGGGCGACGAGGTCTGGTTCTCGGAGGTCTCGCCGCGCCCGCACGACACCGGGCTGGTCACGCTGGCTTCGCAGGAACTCAGCGAGTTCGCCCTGCATGCCCGCGCGATCCTCGGCCTGCCGGTTCCGGTCGACGCCGACGGCGTGGTGTTGCAGGCCGGACCGGCCGCCTCGTGCGCGCTGCTCGCGCAGGGCACCGGTGTGCCGGTGTTCTCCAATGTCGACGTCGCCCTGCGCGCGCCGCACAGCGCGGTGCGGCTGTTCGGCAAGCCGCGGGTCGACGGCCAGCGCCGGGTCGGCGTGACTCTGGCGCGCGCGGGCGACGTCGACGCTGCACGTTCCATCGCCCGCGACGCCGCCGCCGCGATCGGCATCGAACTGCGCTGAGACTGCGGCGGTCGCGAACGTCCCGCGCGTTCCCGCGCCGCCCCTGCAGGGCAAGCCCCCTCCTACCGCTGGACCTTCCATGACCGCCAAGCTTCCCGCCATTCCCGAACCCGTCGCTGCGCTCGCGGCGCAGATGACCGCCTGGCGCCACGAGATCCACGCCTGGCCGGAACTGGGCTTCGAAGAGGAGAGGACCTCGGCGCTGGTCGCACGCGAACTGCGTGCGCTCGGACTCGAGGTCCATACGGGCCTGGGCGTCACCGGCATCGTCGCGGTGATCGACAGCGGCAAGCCGGGCATGTCGATCGGCCTGCGCGCCGACATGGACGCGCTGCCCATGGACGAAGTCGCCGGCGAGCGGGGCGAGCTGCCGTACCGGTCGCAGCGCCCGGGCGTGGCGCACACCTGCGGCCACGACGGCCACACCGCGGCCCTGCTGGGCACCGCCCGGCACCTGGTCGCGCATCCGCCGGCGAGCGGCCGCGTGGTGCTGATCTTCCAGCCGGCCGAGGAAGGCGGGCGTGGCGCGATCCGGATGATCGAGGATGGCCTGCTGACCCGCTGGCCCTGCGACGAGGTCTATGCCTTCCACAACATGCCGGCGCTGCCGACCGGCGAGGCCAGTGTGCGCAGCGGCGCCACCTTGCAGTCGCTTGCGGTGTTCGAGATCGCGATCGAAGGCGTCGGCGGCCACGCTGCCGCGCCGCACCGGGCGAACGATCCGCTGCAGGCCGCGGCCCGCCTGGCCGTGGACATCTCCGCGATCGTCGGCCGGCACATCGATCCGATGGAGGCGGCGCTGATCAACGTCGGCTCGCTGCAGGCCGGTACCACCCACAACATCATTCCCTCGACCGCATCGCTCAGCGGCACCATCCGCTCGCTGTCGAAGGACGTGCACGACGAACTGCTCAGGCGCCTGCGCGCGCTGTGCGAGGGCCACGCGCAGATCTCCGGCTGCCGCATCGCGCTCGAGATTCCGCATTCGTGTCCGCCCTGTGTCAACGCACCCGAACAGGCGGCGCTGGCCGCCGAGGCGATCGCCGACGTGCTCGGCGCGGATCACGTGAAGACCGACCTGCGCGCGTATCCGTTCTCCGACGATTTTTCCTATCTGCTCGAGCAGTGGCCCGGCGCCTACATGTTCCTCGGCATGGACAGCGCGATGTGCCACCACCCGACGTTCCGCTTCGACGACGGCCTGCTGCCGGTCGCGGCCGCCGTCTTCGACCGTATCGTGCGGCGCCGTCTGGGCTGAAACGGACGTCGGGAAAGGTGATGCCGGGTACCGCTCCCGCCGGGGACGGTCGACGCGTCCGGTGCTTCGGCTGAGCGGAGCTCGCGAGAGGAAGACCCGCCTTCGCGGTCGTCGTCGACCCGTGCCCGGCGCCCTCGATCAGCAGGCCTGAGCTGTGCGCCGCCGGCCGATGTGGCGTGTCGATTCGGCGCGCGGGCCCCATCTTCCTGCGCGACTGGTGGCCAGGCCATCCGCAGGATCGAAGCCGTTTCACCCGCCCGGCCGACACCCGTTCCATCTGTTCCGCTGGCGCTGCCGGGCTTTCCCGGCAGCGAGGTCTGCCTCGAGGACGAATCGAGCCATCCGACCGGCAGCCTCGAGCACCGGCTCGCGTGCCCGCTGGTCCTCTATGCGCTGGCCCACGGCCGGTTGCACGCGCGCAGCACGTGGCCGAAGCCTTGAGCGGGTCGATCTTCAAGCAGATGGCGCAGGAAGCCCATCCCCGCTGCGTTGATCGGCGCAGCCGGTGCGCCTGCGGGCCCCGCGGACCGCCGGCGAAACGTGGACCGGCAGTGTCGTCAAGCTGGGGTTGACCCCAGGTGCAGTGAGGTTAAGGATTCGTTACAAGGAATTGCCGGCGGTACAGGGGCTCCGGCACACCATCCGCCCACGGAGTTGCACACATGACGATGCCTCGCCACCGCCTGGCTGCCGCAGTCCAGCTGTCGCTGCTGCTGGCCCTGCCTGCCGCCGCCACCGCCCAGACTCCCACTCAGCAGCCCGAAGCGCGCACGCTCGATACCGTGCAGGTCACCGGTTCGCGCATCCGCAAGGCCGAACTGGAAACCGCGGTACCGGTGCAGGTGCTCACGCGCGAGGACATCGATCGCAGCGGTTTCACCTCGATCGCCGACATCGTGCAGAACCTCACCGGCAGCGGTGCCGGGCTCAATACCAAGTTCAATTCCAGCGGCAACTTCGGTTTCCCGCCCGACGGCGGTGGCGTGGGCGCGGGCGCGGCGACGGTCGATCTGCGGCATCTCGGCGCCAAGCGCGTGCTGGTGCTGGTCGATGGCATCCGCTGGGTCAACGAGTCCTCGGCCTCGGGCGTGGGGTCGGCGGTCGATCTCAACACGATCCCGCTCGCGCTCGTCGATCGCATCGAAGTGCTCGAGGACGGCGCGTCCTCGATCTACGGTTCCGACGCGATCGCCGGCGTGGTCAACATCATCACCAGGCGCGACGCCGAGGGCGGCACGCTCGACCTGCACTACGGCGAGTACGACGGTCTCGGTGGCGCCACCTGGGGCGCGGACCTGGGCTGGGGCGGCACCAACGAGCGTGCGCAGTGGTTCCTCGGCGCTTCGTACTACAAGCAGCGGGAAATCGCTTCATCGAAATTCGCCAATGCCAGCGTGCCGGTGCCCGGCACCGGACTGTCGAATGGCAGTTCGGCGACGCCGGGCGGACGGTTCCTCTTTGCGCCTGCGGATGGCAACAACACCTATGGCGGCCTGTGCCCGCTCGGAACCGACGACAGCGGCGCACCGATTCCCGGTTCGGCCACCTGCGACATCACCTTGCCCAACGACGCGAGCTTCCCGGGCGGCACGACGATTGATGACTACATCCGGTTCGGTACGGCGAACCGCTACAACTTCGCGCCCAACAACCTGCTGCTGACGCCGTCGGAGCGCAAGTCGGTGTTCGGCCAGGTGCGCTTCGAGTTCACGCCGCAGGTCTCGGGCCATGTGCGCGTGCTCTACAACGAGCGCATTTCGGCCAACCAGGCCGCGCCCGAGCCGATCTTCCTCGGCACCGACGCCGGTGTGTACAACGCCTACGCCGAAAGCACGCTCACGATCTCGGCGCTCAACCCGTTCAACCCGTTCGGCTTCGACCTCACCACCGAGGGCGACAATCCGAACCTGTTCCTGCTCGGCCGCCGTCCCGTCGAAGGCGGCCCGCGTCGCTACCGGCAGGACGTCAAGACCTGGTATGCCGCCGGTGGCCTCGAAGGCACCTTCGCGGTCGGCGTGCGCACGTGGAACTGGGACGTGAACCTGGTGCGCAGCCAGAGCCGCGCCGAGCAGACCAATACCGGCAGTTACAACATCCGGCGGATCAACGAAGCGCTGGGCGACCCGGCCGCATGCGCGGGGATCGCCGGATGCACGCCGCTCAATCTGTTCGGTGGCCCGGGCACGATCACGCCGCAGATGCTCGCCTTCATCCAGCCCATCGTCCGCGACGAAAGCAGCAATGCGCTGACCCTGGCCTCGGCCAACGTCACCGGCGACCTGTTCGAGATGTGGGCAGGTCCACTGGCCTTCGCCGCGGGCCTCGAATACCGCAAGTACGACGGCAGCTACACGCCTGATCCGATCACCGTCGCCGGCGAATACAACGGCGTGCCCTCGGGCATCACCCGCGGCGACTACGATGTCAACGAGGCCTATGCCGAGTTCAGCGTGCCGCTGATGCGCGACACCGTGCTTGGCGAGACGCTCGACCTCAGCATCGCCGGTCGGTATTCCGACTATTCGACCTTCGGCGGCGAGACCACCGGCAAGGTCGGCCTGCGCTGGCAGCCGGTCGACGAACTGCTGTTGCGCATGAGCTATGCCGAAGGCTTCCGCGCACCGTCGATCGGCGAGCTCTACGGCACGCTGAGCCGCTTCGACGCGACCCTCGTCGATCCGTGTTCCGGCGCCGCCGTACCGTCGCCGGCCTGCGCCGCGGACGGCGTGCCGCCGGGCTACGAGCAGACCAATTCGCAGATCTCGGTCGTGACATCGGGCAATGCCGCGCTCGAGCCCGAGCGCAGCCGCAGCCTGATGGTCGGCTCGGTGTGGAGCCCGTCGTTCGCAGACGAAGTGTGGTGGTCGGACCGTCTCGACCTCGGCGTGACCTTCTATCGCCATCACATCGACGATGCGATCCAGGCCCCCGACGCGCAGGCGATCCTCGATCGCTGCATCGCCACGCGCGATCCGCTCGCCTGCGCGTCCTACGACCGCAGCGAGCGCGGCCAGATCATCCGCTTCGACGACATCCTGGCCAACCTCGGCACGATCAAGACCGATGGCTGGGACTTCTCCGCCGCATGGACGCTGCCCGAGCGCGACTGGGGCCGCCTGCGCTTCGATGCCAAGACCACGTGGGTCACGCGCTACGAGCTGGCCAACGAGACCGGCGAGCTCGAACCGCGTCGTCCGGGCGTCGAGGTCAACAACAGCGCGATTCCCGAATGGAGCGGCACCCTGACCACCGACTGGACCCGCGGCCCCTGGTCACTGGCGTGGACGATGCGCTACATCGACCGGCTGGTCGAATCCTGCGGCGGTGCCAACGGGTTTCCGATCTGCGACGACAGCGTGCTTGATATCAACGGCCTCGGCTCGACCACGTACCACGACCTGCAGCTGGCCTGGCACAACACCGCCTGGCTCAAGGGCACGCGTCTGGCGCTGGGCGTCAACAACCTCACCGGCAAGGAGCCGCCGGTGTGCCTGAGCTGCAGCCTCAACGGCTACGACGCCTCGACCTACGACCTGCCCGGCCGCTTCGTGTACGCGCGGGTGGGCATCGATTTCTGAGTCGGCAGGCGGGTCTCCCCGGGCTCGCGGGACGTGAGCCCTGGACTGTCAGCCGTGAGCCGTGAGCCGTGAGCCGTTAGCCGTTAGCCGTTAGCCGTTAGCCGTTAGCCGTTAGCCGCGAGCCGCGAGCCGCGAAAGGAAGCCCCTCTCCCTCCGGGAGAGGGGTTGGGGTGAGGGCGGCAGGCCGGCAGGTTGCACTACCGCGCGCCGGGGCGCCACGAGAACGCTGCGCTCCGCCG
>Ga0233380_1001018_pt1 | contig 13365 bp, 7 predicted proteins | sample ElkDunMinimDraft_9_FD_191541 | JGI IMG/M metagenome (GOLD analysis project Ga0233380, IMG submission 191541) | Fecal eukaryotic communites from dung pellets of Tule Elk in California, USA - Elk Dung F36 | ecosystem: Host-associated > Mammals > Digestive system > Large intestine > Fecal | place... | reverse complement strand
TTTAAAACCCGAATTTTAGCTAAAATTACAACACTTACAACCATTCAATATCTCAATAAATTTGTATTCGACAGAAATATTAACAACCTAAAAATTAATCTCGTTTAATAATGCACTATGGGTTAATAGTTTAAAAATTAATAGTGATGGCGGAGTACAGTGTGAAGATTAAAACATTTATTGTATTATTATTTTTCTTATTAGGTCATGCTAATGGACAGGTTAAAACTTTAAACGAAGTTGTAGAAAAGTTTGATTTTGGGAAAGAATTTAAAATAAAGCTCACGACGAATCAAAAGAAATTCGAATATGATTTTAATAAATTTAATGAAGCTATAATTTATTATACTGAAATAGATAATAAAAAATATTTTTTATATCAAATAAGTGAAGATTGTAGATTTAAGTTTATTTTCAGAGGTAAATATGAATACTTAAATAAAAACTATGGCAGCGTAACAGACGCTAGAGACTTCTTATTGTATGATAAATTGAAAAAAAAGATTCTTCTTCTTGAGTCAAACAATAGAGGACTGATATCAAATATGAATGACACTCTTACAATTTTTAATTCAATAAGTTGTTTAGGGCGACATGTAATCTTATTGACAGATAGTTTAGAAGAATACAAATCTTTAGAATCAGAAAATGAGTATAATTGTATGAATGTTTTTTTTGATGACGATGAAACAAATAAAAATACACAAATTCAAAATAATGAGATGAAAGTATATAAAAAGATATTAAAAACAAAAGACGGAAATATTACTCAAATTGAAGATATAAATAATCGTTTGTTTATGATGAATTTAGACACTATTTATGAGTTGTTACAATAGGTAATGTATCAGAAGTGTTGATAGAATTTACAAAGCTTACAAACTCTAGGTTTTTAAAGGCTAAATTAGTTTTTTATAAAAATAAAGGTGAACAATTTGTTCACCTTTATTAATTTAAGTGCTTTAAAACAGGTAAAAATGGTAAATAGTAGCACCTCGTGTATCAAATGTGTTGATGGAATTAATAGATGTATTTGCTGTTCGGGAAAATTGGTTAAAAACGGATTTTCAAAAGTTAAGAAACAACGCTATAAATGTAAAGAGTGTAATAAGACCATTGTTGAGAATTATACATACAACGCTTATTTGTCCCATATAAACAAACACATTGCGCTTTTGCTTACTGAAGGGATGGGGTTACGGAGTATAGCCAGAATTTTGCGGATATCTGTAACTACGCTATTAAAAAGAATAATAACTATTTCAAATACTGTAGATTTACCACTAATAACACCGGGAAGTAGTTATGAAATAGATGAATTGTGCACATTTGTAAAATGTAAAAGAAAACGTATTTGGATTGTTTATGCCTTTGAGAGAGAAACTAAAAAGATTGTCAGTTTTAATGTAGGAGCAAGGACTAATTTAACGTTAAGCAAAGTTGTACGTAAAGTACTAAAAGCAAAGCTAGTCGCTGTTTATACTGACAGATTAAAAAATTACAGAAGTTTAATACCTCAATGCATTCATAAAACCGTTCGTTTTGGAACAAACAATATAGAAAGGGAAAATCTCGCCTTGCGTACGCATTTAAAAAGATTGAGCCGTAAAACCATTTGTTTTAGTAAAAGTGAAATTGTGCTTAAAGCAGTTTTGCAGATTTATTTTGGTGGAAATCAAATCAATTTATAATAACCAATGGGTACATTTAGTTTTACATAATTATACCCATTGGATCTTATTTGAAAGAGAGTTCTTTAATAATCAAAGATTTGAATAAAACTAGAAATCTTTACGATTCTAAAAAGGATAATCATCTTTATACATGTTGGCTATTCGCTCCAAATGTTCAACAAAATGTTTCGATATGCGCTTGTGGTCAAGCTAAAAACGCTGTGTTTGAATATATAGAAATATTTTTACAAAATGCACAGAAAGCATTTAGCTTTAGAAAAATTAACCATAAAAGCGTATATCAATTTTGTCTCAAAAATAGTTGTAAGTTCAGTTTGGTGGTGCAATAAGGCTTTGTAATTGAAAACTAACAAAATACCCTTTCTGTAGGATTTTAAAAATGGAAATGATTAGATACTCTAAATAGTCGTATAAAGAATCCTTAAATATTATTGCAAATAAGTGATCTTGTTATAAAAATACATTGGATATTTGTATTTTTATATAAAAATAAGAATATGACTTCATATCAGGTAGGGGAAGATGAACATCAAAGACTGGAAAGTTTAAGATTTCATGAATTAGTGAATGTGAGTAAAGATCCTGAACTGGATATATTTGCAGAAGCAGCTTGTTTAATTACAAATTGTCCTGTGGCAATTATTGGTGTAATGGAGGCAGATCAGCAACGCATTCAAAGCTGTGTGGGTATGGATGTTGATTTTGTACCCCGACAAGAAACTGTTTGCCAATATACCATCATGAGTCGCGATGTGCTTATTATTGAAGATACCCTTAAAGATGAGCGAACCTCATCAAAAAGTATGATAATCGATGGTAATATCCGGTTTTATGCCGGCGTACCCTTATTAGATGAGAACGGTTTAGCTTTGGCTACAATCTGCGTGGTAGACTTTCTTCCAAAAACACTTTCAGACAACCAGATTGAAATGTTAAAGAATTTAAGCAAGGCAGTTACTAAAACATTACTTCGTAGAAGAGAAAATATTCAAGCTCAATACTTTTCTCAAGTTTTTGCTGTAACTAATAATCTGATTTGCGTTTTGAATACTGATCAGATGTTTATCGATGTAAATCCAGCTTTTGAAATATTGTTTAAACAAGATAAAGCCCAACTGGTAAATTTAAAGTTTGTCGAAGTGTTGGGGAAAAACAATAGTCTATTTGAAAAAATAGAACAATTATTTTTCGGTTCTGATGGTTTTACTACCACAACAATATCTACTGTAAATGATAATGATAATGATATTGATGATGAAAAGGTGGTTATAGAGTGGTTTTTTAAAGCCAATATTCAAAAAACAGAAATTATATGTTTTGGTCGCAATATTACCCAAGAGATGGAAGAACGCAGGAAACTGCAAAGCTCTGAACGACGTTTTAGAAATTTCTTTGAAAATGCGATCGGTCTTATGAGCATGCATGATTTAGATGGAAAAATACTTGCTGTAAACGAAAAAGGACGGGAAGTTTTAAATTATTCTAAAGAAGAAGTTAATGACCTTACGTTGCAGAAGTTGGTTCCGCCACAACAACTGCAGAATTTGAACAAATATATGCAACGTATTATTGAAAAAGGAGAAGATACCGGTGCAATGATATTGCGTACAAAAAACGGAAAAGATATTTACTGGATGTACAACAACATGCTGGAAACCGATGAGAACGGAAAACAGTACGTAGTAAGTACATCATTAAATATGACCGAGCGAATCCAATTGGAAAGAGACCTTATCTACACTAAGAAAATTTTGGAACAAACAAATACGGTAGCTAACGTTGGAGGTTGGGAAGTGAATTTAAAAATGAATAAAATATTTTGGTCAGATCCTACAAAGAAAATTCATAGGGTTCCGGAAAATTATCTACCCGATCTTGATAAAGCACTCTCTTTTTATGAAGAAAAAAGCAAAGAAAAAATAGAACTTTTATTTGAACGTGCAGTAAAAGAAGGTATTGGTTACGATCAAGAATTACAAATGAAACGATACGACGGCACATTAATTTGGGTACGCGTAAAAGGTATTCCTGAGTTTGAAGAAGGTGTGTGTGCACGTGTGTTTGGTATTATTCAAGATATTGATAACACAAAAAAAACATATCTAGAGCTTGAAAAGAAAGAAGCAATGTTAAGATCTTTCGTACAATATGTTCCAACAGCCGTTGCAATGCTAGACAATGATTTAAATTACTTATCAGTAAGTAAAAGATGGTTGCAAGAATTTCATTTCAATAGTTCAGAAATTATCGGAAAAAACTTGTACACCATTAATCCAAATATCCCAGATGAAAGAAAAGCTATTTATAATAGAGCTCTTAAAGGTGAATCATATAAGAATGAAAATCAATTGATTGAAATACCAGGATCTTCTCGTCAAAACTTTAATTGGGAAGTAATTCCCTGGCATTATTCAGACAATACTATTGGTGGTTTAGTAATATCTGCACAAAATATTAGCAATTTCGTAAGGGTTAACCAAGAATTAAAAGACGCAAAAAGATTGGCAGACACGGCAAGTAAAACAAAGTCTGAATTTCTTGCGAATATGAGTCATGAAATCCGTACACCTTTAAACGGCGTTATCGGGTTTTCAGATCTTCTGTTAAAAACGCCTCTAACAGATATGCAAAAGCAATATCTTAACTACATAAACGATTCAGGAAACAGCCTGTTAGGCATCATAAACGATATTTTAGATTTTTCTAAAATTGAATCTGGGAAGTTAGAACTGTTTATAGATCGGTACAATTTGTATGATTTAGCAAACCACGTGGTAAACATTATTCTTTATCAGGCACAAAGTAAAGAATTGGAACTGTTATTAAATATTGAGCAAGGGCTCCCGAATACCATCTGGATAGATGAAGCCCGCATAAAACAAGTGCTAATAAATCTTTTAGGCAATGCTGTTAAGTTTACTGAAACAGGAGAAATAGAATTTGCTGTAAACAGGTTAAAACAAGACAGTGAGAAAATAACGTTACGTTTTTCTGTCAGGGATACAGGAATTGGTATTCCAATTGAAAAACAACAACGTATTTTTGACGCATTTACACAAGAAGACAGTTCTGTAAGTAAAAAGTACGGTGGAACCGGGCTGGGATTGACTATTTCTAATAATCTGCTTAAATATATGGGAACCAATCTTATGCTTGAAAGTGAAACGGAAAAAGGATCTGTATTTTATTTTGATATAGAGGTTCCGTATGAGATGAATGACGTTCAGGAAAATGATGGTGATATGTCAGAAATAGGCAGGGTGTTGGTTGTAGACGACAATCAGAACAACAGAACCATTATACAACACATGTTGGAATATAAAAATATTAAATCAGAAGTTGCCGCTAACGGTTTAGAGGCTATTCAACTATTAATGAACGGAGAACGATTTGATATGATTCTTATGGATTACCACATGCCCGTATTATCTGGTTTGGAAACAATTGAAAAAATAAAAGAGTTGTTTAAAATTCAAGGAGATATGATACCACTAATTGTACTTCATACCTCGTCTGAAGAAAATGAATTTATATCTGCTTTTAGAAAAGACGATAAATCATACTGCTTATTAAAGCCTATTAAATCAGATGAACTATATAGAACGCTGAACTATGCCGTAAAAGATTCTAAACAAAATATATTAAAAAAAGAAAATATTATTTCAGAAGAGGAAATGATAATAGAACAACCTATAACGGTACTTTTGGCTGAAGATAATCCGGTAAACAGAGCACTTAACAATAAAATGCTGCAACTAATTGCACCTAATGCGGTTCTTGTAGAGGTTAGTGATGGCAATCAAGCATTTTTGCGATGTACAGAAACAGTTTTCGATTTAATTTTAATGGATGTACAAATGCCGGTAATGGACGGTATAGAGGCAACAAGATCTATCCGTATGCTTCCAAATTATAAAAATATTCCAATCATTGGCGTTAGTGCTGGTAATTCTGTAGGTGAAAAAGAAAGATGTCTCTCTGCAGGTATGTCAGATTTTCTTCCAAAACCCATCAGGCAAGCGGGCTTATTTAACGTAATTAGTAAAAATATTTTTATAGACACATGTGCAAGCAAGGCTTTAAATATTTTAGACACTTCAGATTTAATCGATAAAAAAATGATTGAAGAACAATTGGGAGATGATGAAGAATTTAAAGGATTCTTTATAAACCTTGTAATTCAAGAACTTATCAATACGAAGGACGAGTTACAAAAAATTGTTTCAGACTATGAAAGTTCTACTGCCAAAGGGTTTCTTCATAAGCTTAAAGGTACTTCTGGCACCTCGGGTTTGATAAAATTAACCGAAACTGCTACTTTTTGGGAAAAAGAGGTAGATGCTGATCCAGATCTGTATAAGATGGAAACTGAAATAACTAATGAAATTAATAAGGGAATAGAGATTTTCCGCCAAATGATAAAAAAATAAAGATATGTTGATCTTAATTGCCGAAGACCACGAACTTATACAGTTGAACATAAACTTAAAAAGAAAGATACGAAGTTCTAATTGCAGGTAACGAGAAAGGAGTAATTGATTTGATTAAAGTAACCAATATTGATCTTATCTGCCATTAGACCTTTTGGTAAAATATCTTAGTTATAATACTTTCGGGTCTTTGCCAAGGAAGAGTTGTTCTGGAAGTATTTAATCTGGCTGCTGCAGACTTTTATGGTGAATCCATTCAGTCCAACCGAAATTATACAAAAAATAAAACGTTTAATAACGCAACAACAACAGTATGGCAAGGGTGCAGTTAATATGATCCACGATCTCGCAGTTATCTGTAAACACCACAACAGATAAATTGTCTTTTTTAAGCCAATTTCTAATAGGTCAATCAATATAATCAGGAACTTTTTGCAGGGTTTGCTAAATCATTGATCTGAAAATATTTGTATAAATACTGTACAAACACTACAAGTTCCATAAAACAAACAAACGCTCGCTGATTTTATGAATGTGTATTCACTACAAACAGTAAAGGTACATTGGTATTATTTAAAACTATGAAACAATCTAGCAACAAACTTTATTAAATTTCTTTCACAATTAAAAGAGCAGCCCGTTGTCGTTTATAAGACAGAAGCTACAAACACTTTGTTTTCTTTAGGTTTATTAATAATTTAAAAGAAATAGCTAAATTAAAAAAAGTGACAGTCAAGTTCATGAAACTGTTATTTGGCTGTTTGCAGCGCAAGGCGAAAATAATAGAATGCTTACTGATTATACAGCCTGAGAATCTCCACCAATTCGGGTACGGATCGTATGTTTAGTTTATCGAACAACCTGTTTTTGTAAGTGCTGATCGTGGATGAGTGCAGATTAAGCTGATTAGAAATTTCTTTGAGAGAAAGGCCTTTTGCAATCTTGTTGGCAATTTGCAATTCGCGGTCTGACAGCGCTTGAAAAGGTGATTCTTTTGTTGCACCGGTTAATGATGCTTCAAACATCGCTTCTTTTACTACTTCACTTGCATACCGGCCAGTACTAAGCATCGCCGTCAAAGCAGTTTGAATTACTGAAGCAGCGCTTTGTTTACTAAGATAACCACCGGCTCCCATTTTTAGATAACGCATTGCATACACCTCTTCATCCTGAGAAGAAAAGATGAGAATTTTTAAATTAGGTTTATGCATTTTAATATAATCAATCGCTTCCTGAACAGAACCATTAGGCATATTAACGTCCATAATAACTAGATCTAATTCTTCTTTTAGAATTGCTTTGTACAGCGATTTATAATCTTCAACTTCTGAAATTATTGCAGCAGGCAATAGTCGTTTGATAGTCTGCATCAAACCCATCCGTACGATACCGTGATCGTCTGCTACAATAATACGAACGTCTGCTTTTAAACTCATTATCCTATAAATTTACTTAAAGGGAAACAGTTGCGTCCGCATTATCAGCGGAAATGATTTAGATGTTCCCAAACATCAAGGATACAAAATTTTGAGCAATTTTCAAACATAATCCTACTCCTTTTTCCTATGCAGTACCGTGGAATATGTAATTCTTAAGGAATGATAGCAGATACATACTATTCAGCCATCCACATTCCAGAATCGATGACAGAAAGTATGATCTGATCGTTTTCTGTAACTGCCTGTAAATATATACCTTGCCCATGAGGCATTCACATTTAAGCCATCTGTTAAAAAGCTTTATGAGGAAGTTTTGTTAAATTGCCGTAAAGCTATAATAAACATTGATTGCATAAGTGGTATTTTCCTTCCCTACCAAACTTTGAGCACCCGCAGGCAATATAGTGTATCTAACATTTAGTCCGCGGTCCAAAACCGGTGTTCCGTTAAAAAGTATTTTTTGCGGAGTTTTGGATAAGAGAATATCTACAGGGCTTCCATCAATGCCAATCTGCAGTATATTGGAGTTGATGTCGGTTTGAAGGCCGCCTTTCTTGAAATAATTTTCGTCTGATTTTACATACAGTTCAAAACTCTCGTTATTAGAAAGTACAATTTGGTTCGCAATCATTTGTGACTGACCGTTGGTGTAATGGGCAGCTGTATTAAAATTAAAGTTTACACTTCGTCCGGAACTGGGAATAGTAATCTCAGACCGAGGAATCACCTTTAGCTGAACAGCTGTATTTTGAAAACTGTTTATAGAATTATCTGTACTTGCGGCATTAAAATTCAATTCAAAAGTATAAGTTCCTGCTTCAAAAAAATTGTTCTTAAAATCTTCAGAAGACACATGAAGCTCTGGAATAAAGCTGTTTCTGTTTCCCGCAACAACATTGAAATTAGATGAGGAAAAATTCTGAAAATTAGCAGTTAAGGCTTTGGTTGTAAGCGCAGATCCATTGCTCCCCAATTTAATGTTTGCAATAGTTCTATTTCCTGGAACACCTTTAGAAGAAGTGAACTGAACGTTTGCGGAAGCAGCTTTAGCCCAAAAATTAAAATTGACCGTATGAGCGATTTCTATATTATCCAAACTAAAGACCCGTGTGCCTGCATTTCGGTAGTCATTTAAAGAAGATATTTCTATATACTTCGTTAAAGACGTTGTAACCCATCGTGTAAATGAGGGTATAACTAAAATTGTTTTAAAATTACGTGGTGTAAAGTCATTATAATTCTGACTGATATCCATAGAGTAGTTGCCTGCCCGGTAGGTATTGACAGCAAATTGTGCGGCGGGAATTTTAAAAACAAAATTGATATTTCCTCTGGAAAACCCTCCTCCAAAACTAGTTGTTGGTGGTTCAAACCATTTTAAAGCACTTGTACTGAACGACTGAAAACCAGGTTGAAAACCCGAAATTCCTGTAGAGGGCAATTGTCCGCCCATACTTTCCAACTGCCACAGCAGCGTTGAACTGGGTAATGTAAATGAGGAAGAAGAATGTGTAAAAGTTGGTCCGGACAAAGAGGTAAATGTTGGCGCTATTGGTCCGATTAAAAAAAAACCATAATCCCAGTTTGTTCTGTTAGCGTTCGTCATTACCCTTGTAGGTGCTGAGGTAAACTCCGTTCTGTTAAAAATATTATTTTCAGGAACCGTAAGGTAGACATCCTGAGCTTTCATGACGTTACACCCGCAGAACACGGTAAAAATTATTAAAAAATCCCTCATCTTTTTCATACTTTTAAATTTAAAACTTTTTCACCTTAATGGTAGTGTCTTTCTTCTTATATTCAAAAACCACGGTGTGCGGATATCCTTCTTTTGTCACCTGAATAGTTTGGTTGGGTTGTGTATAGCTGTATTTGTCATTTTCAATATAGAGATTGTATGTTCCATCTTTTAGGAAAAACTCAAACTCATTATTTTGGTTAACCACGGCGGTATAAACCGTACCATCTTCACTTTTTGCATACACCAGTATTCCTGTTACCTCTGTTTCTAAAACATCATAGGCTTGTTTAATTTCTTTTAATTTGCCACTTATTTTAATATTTTTTACCAGACCCACTTTGCGGTTGATATTTTTATAGACCATAATTACAGGATCCGTCATCAGTCGGGCACCCGCACTTTCGTTCACTTTCATTGTGTAAAGACCATCAGGCACATTCTGAAAAACTACTTTCCCGTTCTTATCCGTCATCGCAACAAAATTGTCCAGCTTAACTATTTCATTTCCAAGTACCGATTCACCAGCATCCAGAAGTCCGTTGAAATTTTTATCTTCAAATAACTGGAACGCTACTTTATGATTTCCAAGGGCTGTAGCAGTGGTAAAATTTTTTTTAATCCCCACTCTGAATTGGTAATAACTGCCACTACTTGTATATTCAGCCATAGATTTATAACCCGAAAGGTTAAAATAACCTGTGGCCGACCAGGAAGGAGAAACTTTGTATTCCATATTACCAGTGAAATTGCTGTTTAAATTTTTATAAAGCTCCGAATAAGAAGTTCCGGCTGAAAAAGATCCGATGAGAGTTTGATTAAGCATCTGGAAATTATACGAGGCGTAAACATTATAGTTGGAGAAATTACGGTCTGCATTGTAATAAGAATTTAAATCAAAGACATTGGTTGCATTCCATTGAGCTGTTCCGTTAAGGGAGAATGATTTATACCTGTAAGACAGAGTTGTTCTAAAACTGTTGAACCAATCGGTCTTACTATTCTCTTTTGAATAAGAATATTCCCCCGTAAAGTTTAATCCGTGTGCGCCTAAAGTAGTGTTTACGTTGGCTTCCAATCTGTAAGAAAAGAGTTCCTGTGATGAGTAAAAATTTGCCGTTTTCTGATTTTCAATCTTTGGAGACAGTAAAAAATTCCACTTATTTACAGAAAATTGGTAACCTGTTCCCAAAACCTCTGTACTGTTGAAATAATAACGCAAATTAGCGGTACTCTCAGGTAAGACAAGTGCATTTTGGAAACTAAGGAATTCGGGTTGTACCTGCGAATTCTGATATTGTATAAAAACACGCTGGGCAGCAGAAAGTTGGCGGGCGATACGCTGATTTGAGAAAAAAGATCCACGTTTAATACCTGCATAACCTTTGGTTGCAAAGGAATTAACAGATTGTATATCCCATCTCCCCATTTTACCCTCGTAATTGGCTGCAACTGAAGCACCCGCATTTTCATCGTTGTTCACAAGGCCTTTTTCGTGGCTAATACCCGCCTCTGTGCGGATCGAATGCTTATCGTTTATTAAAAATGATGTTACTGCGTTTGCCACATGAGTGTCTATGTTAAAGCGCGGATCATGGCCGAATAGATACGACACTTTCCCGTTAAAAGATTTAGCATTTCCGAAACTGTATTTTGTACCCGCCATACTAGATCCTTTTGTTTGATGAATATAAGTACCGTACAGATTGTAATTATTTTCCAGTGCAAGAACTTCAACCTGCTTATTTTCACCAACTTTGGTAGAAACTTTCGCTCCTCTACCAAAAACCGGGTAATCGTAATCGTTACTATTAACATTTCCTACCCGTAATACCGTGTTTTTTTTCTCCAGTTCCAACCAGGTGTCATACAGATTATAACGGCCGTCAAGATAGTAATCTGCCCCCATATTAAAGCGCGAATTCAAATTCTCAGTTACCCGAAATGCTGCGTTTCCCCTCAATTGAAGAAAATTGAAACCTGAACTGTTTTCATTATAGCTCATTTCCGCAAAATTACTTCCATTCACTGCTTCATTTGCCCGGGTTATTTGTCTGTCGTGTGACAAAATGACCACATAGAGCGTATTGCTTCCTACAATTTTGTTATCAAGCAGATCTGTAGCGGTTGCATTAATATTAAATTCAGGATAAAGCATATTTTGTCTTCTGACCCTGATTTTGATCTCAACGGTTTGTTTTTCTAAACCTTCCAGAGATACTGTTTGCTGTATCGGTATCATTTCCAAGCCGTCGGGTATTGATTGCAAATCAATCTTAACGGTTCGTTTATTATAACCCTGGTTTTCTACAATCAACACAATTGAGGATTGCGGAATGGCGGGATTAATGAAATTTTCGTAGGTAGCCGTGTATATTGCAATGTTATTGTTCTCTTCTTTTTTAACAAAGAATGCAATGCTTTCAGTTTTTGCGATGGTAGGGGTACTGTACGAAACATTGAATTTGACCTCATCAGATCTCCTCTTCATAAAATCAATAGTAGCGATAAGTTTCACGGGAAGGCTTTTAGACTCACCCGCATTTAAGGTAAACTCATTTTTGGGATAGAAAAGTAATCCCGGATAATTTTCATCAGGTGTGATATTCTGAATGGTAATTTCTTCAGAACTTTTATTTTCGATGACTATGAAATTAGTAAAAGTAGCCCCTTGTTCAACAGCTACACTGTCATTTTCAAAATGGATTTCGATATCCTTCTTTTCCTGTGCAAGGGCAAACGAAAAGTTCAGAAGAACAAATGCTAAAAGTAAGATTGTTCTTCTTAGGAATGCTATCGATAGTACATTTTTTAGTTTCAAGATTTTTAAAATTTAAAGTTTTTTTCGCCTACGCGCAGATCATTTGATCCTGCCATTTTAATAATAACCACGCCAAGGAAGTTTCCTGAGATGTTCTCCGGCAAAGAAAATTGAACGGTCTGATCGGTATCAGGAAGCATAGAGATCGAAATTGCAGGTAATATTATTTCCTTACCACTGTCAGTGTCGGTCAGTTCAAACTCTACGGTGGCATCATTAATTGTATTTCCATCATTATGAATGTATACCGCGACTTTTCTTTCTGCGGCATTCTCATTACCCACCTCCAAAATATTAGTAATATCCAAACTCTTTACTAAGTTTCCCGCAGGAGTATAAAAAATGTGAAGCCCCACCTCAAATAAGGTGATAATCCCAATACCATTCTGAACCCGCGCTTGATCTGCCTGTTGAGGAAGTTGGGTGAAAAACAACATACTGTTGGTAACGGCAGACTTTGATGCGTTTGCCGGAATTTGCATGGTTACTACGATCTCCTTTGTACTTTTGGCAGGAACTGTTACAGCGTTTTCTAAGGTGGACATCCAAGAGGCATTGGACGTTTTTGAACTGCCTGCTTCAAGATAAACCTTATTTCCGTCTTCTTCTCTCATCCAGTCTTTATAGTTGAGATTAAAAACGTAATCCTTGTCAGAGCTGTTTTGAAGCGTGACTGTCTGTGTCACTTTTTCTCCCGGACTGCCGGTAAAAAACAAACGTGTAGGCGACATAGATATGCTTTGAGCGAGAATCGAAGAAGATCCTGTAAAGATAAAGAAAATGATAAGGTAAATAAACTTACGCATGGTGAAAATCGTTTAATAATAAAAGATTCCCAAAACTACTGAAAACATAGCAAAAGAAGCCTTTACAAACTAAAAAAAAATATTATAAAGCAGTGGCAGTATAAGTTACGGTCTGCGTATAAGTTCCTGCTGGTTTTCCCAAAATATCAGCAGATGATGATTTCGCTGCTGGAATGGTGTAGTCCAGGTTCAGTGTTAATGCACTTCCAAGCGGCGCGTTTGACACTAAAGTCTGATCGCTTGAAGATAAAACAACAGGAGTCTTTGTTCCGCCCATTGTTCCTGAAGCTGTTGCAGCTTTAATCGTTAAAACGTTTACAGGGATTAAGTTGGTGCCATTTACGAAAGTAGCACCTCCGGCTTTTACTTTTACATTAAAATTTTTCGTTGAAGTAACTTTTAAAGAACTCGCTTTGTTAATGGTCTGATCAGAGTTA
>Ga0233380_1001017_pt1 | contig 13374 bp, 11 predicted proteins | sample ElkDunMinimDraft_9_FD_191541 | JGI IMG/M metagenome (GOLD analysis project Ga0233380, IMG submission 191541) | Fecal eukaryotic communites from dung pellets of Tule Elk in California, USA - Elk Dung F36 | ecosystem: Host-associated > Mammals > Digestive system > Large intestine > Fecal | place... | reverse complement strand
TGCCCGAAATGAAGATGACCGAGCCGTATTCCCCGACACCGCGTGCGAACGCGAGCGCGAAGCCGGTTAGAAGCGCTGGCATGATCGCCGGAAAAATTACGCGGCCGAATGTCTGGATGCGGCTGGCACCCAATGTCGCGGCCGCTTCTTCCACGTCCTTGCCGAGATCGGCCAGCACCGGCTCGACCGAGCGGACGACGAACGGCAGGCCAATGAAAACCAGCGCGACAATGATGCCCAGCGGGGTGAACGCGACCGTGATGCCCAGCGGTTCCAATAACTGGCCGATCCAGCCGTTCGGGGCGTAAAGCGCCGTGAGCGCGATGCCTGCCACAGCGGTGGGCAGGGCAAAGGGCAAGTCGACAATGGCGCTGATTACGCGTTTCCCCGGGAAACCATAGCGCACTAGCACCCAGGCAACGAGCAGGCCGAAGAATGCATTGACCAGCCCAGCGGCAGCGGCAGTGCCAAAGCTTAGCCGATAAGCCGCCAGTGCTCGGTCGGAAAAGCCCACGCGCACGAAATCTTCCCAGCCCATACCGGCCGATTTCAGGAACAGAGTGGAAAGCGGGATCAGCACGATCATGGTGAGCCAGGTTAGGGTCAACCCGAAGGTTAGCCCGAAGCCCGGCAGCACGGACGGCCGCCGCCAGCCATAGCGTTGGGAATTGTGGGACATCTGCAGTGGCCTGCTCGAATGGGAGGGACGGAAAGGGCGGGCTAGTTCTTGGCGTAGATGCGGTCGAAGGCCGCACCATCGTCGAAGAAGACCTTTTGTGCGGCAGTCCAGCCGCCAAAGTCCTTATCGACGGTGACAAGATCTACCTGCGCGAACTGGTCCCTGAACTGAGCAGCGACCTGCGGGTCACGGGGACGATAGTAATTCCGGGCGATCATTGCCTGCGCTTCCGGCGTGTACAGATATTCGAGATAGGCCTTCGCGGCCTCATCGGTGCCGTGCTTCTGCGCGTTCCGGGTAACGACGGCGACGGATGGTTCGGCCAGAATCGAGATCGAAGGCACAACGATCTCGAATTTGCCCGCGCCCAGTTTTTTCTCCGCGAGGAAGGCTTCATTCTCCCATGCCAGCAGAACATCTCCGATGCCGCGTTCAACGAAGGTGGTGGTCGAACCACGGGCGCCACTGTCCAGCACAGGGACGTTGAGGAAGACGCGCTTCACATAATCTTCGGCAGCAGCTTCAGAACCACCCGCCTTGCGACCATGGGCCCAGGCAGCAAGGAAGTTCCAGCGTGCGCCGCCGCTGGTCTTGGGGTTTGGTGTGATGACTTCGACGCCTGGTTTGACGAGGTCATCCCAGTCATGAATTCCCTTTGGGTTGCCCTTGCGAACAAGGAAAACGATGGTCGAAGTATAGGGTGCGCTGTTATCGGGCAGCGCTTTCTGCCAGTCCGGCGGCAACAGGTTTGCACGCTGGGCGATGGCGTCGACGTCATACGCCAGCGCCAGAGTGGCAACATCCGCCTCAAGCCCGTCGATGATCGCGCGGCTTTGCTTGCCTGATCCACCGTGGCTCATCTTGAAGGTTACGTCCTGCCCGGTCTTCTGCTTCCACTGCGCGGCGAAAGCCGGGTTGATTTCCTGGTAGAGCTCTCTGGTCGGATCATACGAGACATTAGTGATCTGTACCGAATTGCCGTTCTTCTGCGCTTCGCCGCCAGAGCAGGCGGCAAGGGAGACGCTCACAGCAGCAGCGACAGCCAGAAACAGGCGGCGCTTCATCGGACGAACTGTCATTGCGGTTGTCTCCCTGGTGGTGTCCAACGCTTAAACTCAACTAATTAAATAGACATTCAAGTGTTTCTATCTTGGCCGAAAGCGAAACTTGCACCTCATTCCGATGCTATTGTTCCGGATGGTTTGGCCGCGCGGGGCGTGGCAGGCAGAACTTCCCGCCCATGCGAAAAGCGGGAAGCTCCGCCTGTTGCCGCGCCGCCGTTCTGGACCTCCGAATGGAGGCTCGACGGACGCTTCAGCAATTGTCCGAGCAGGAACTGCCCGAATTCCCAGTCGCCAAGCTCTGAATCAGCATTGATATGCCCGCTGGCGCCGGCATCAGCGAACCGGGCGCCCCATGCCCGGGCCAGTCGCTGAGCCGTGCGGAAACCCATGTATGGGTCATTGCGGCTACCGACGAGAATCGCGGGGAAGGGAAGCGTATGGGCCGGGGTCGGGGCAAAGCCTTCAAGGCGCGGGTCAACCGGGAAGAAATCAACTTCGGGCGGAGCGACCAGCAATGCACCGGTCACACGCACGCCCGCTTCAACTCCCTCAAAGTGCGCCCACCAGGCAACAGCCAGGCAGCCAAGGCTATGGGCGACAAGCACGACCGGTCGGTCGGCTTTGCGAATCGCAAGGTTCAGCTTGTTGACCCAGGTGTTGCGGTGCGGGGAATCCCACATGCCCAGCTCTACGCGGTGGCAGTTTCTGCGTTGCTGTTCCCACCGCGTCTGCCAGTGTGTCGGGCCGCTGTTGTTCAGGCCGGGCACCATCAGGATCAACGGTTCGACCGCGTCTGCGCGCGTCTGGGGCGGGAAATGCTCGTCGGCCAAGGCCATGGATCAACCTCCGTTCGGGCGTTTACGCCGGTCGACTGGGTTTACGTCCCGACACATCCATCCTTAACTCAACTATTAAGATAGACAATGTCTTCTCGGCAGGTTGAGCTATAATCTCGACAAATTGAGTAGAGTTTCAATGCGGCCAATTTAGGGCATGCCCTTTTGCCCTTCCGATGGCGGGGCGAAATGCCCTGGCAGCACTGTTTTAGGCGCGCAGTGGCGCCCATTCGGGGTGCCGTTCAAAGGCGGTGACGACGTAGCTGCAGAGTGGTTTTACCTTAAAACCCTGTTCCTGCGCGTCGGCAACCAACGCTTCGACCAGTCGCGCTGCAACGCCGCGACCCCCGATCACGGGCGGCACCAGCGTATGTTCGGCGACTCGGGCGCCATCGCGTGTCACCCATGTCAGCCGGCCGATGGCGGGGCTGCCTTTAACATGGGCGCGGTATTCGCCGTGATCGTCTTCGTCGTGGCGGGTAATGGTTACGTCCAACACATCGATCTCCTGTTGTTCACGGACTGTTGCCTGCCGCTTGACGCCGGGCGCGTGCCGGGCGCATCTGCCAATGTGGCCATGCATTTCTCATCCGACAACGCTGCAGCGGTGCATCCGCGGGTCTGGGCTGCGCTATTGGCCGCGGATGAGGCCGACACGCCCTATGATGGCGATGTGTTGAGCAGCGAACTGGACGGTGCCTTTGCAGCACTGTTTGGCCGTGAGTGCGCAGTGCTGTGGGTTGCGACGGGAACAGCGGCGAATTGTCTTGCCCTTGCCGTGATGGTGCCTCCGCATGGCGGGGTGATCTGCCACCGCGAAGCCCATATCGAAACGGACGAATGCGGCGCGCCGGGCTTTTTCACCCACGGGGCCAAGCTGATGCTGGCCGAAGGAAGGGGCGCAAAAATCACGCCCGAAGCAATCCGTGCGATCATTACCCCAATTCGCCAGGACGTGCATCAGGTGCAACCGCATGCGGTTTCAATCACGCAGGCCAGTGAATACGGACTGTGCTATCGGCCCGACCAAATCGCGGCGATTGCCTCCACCGTGCGCGATCGTGGGATGGGCCTGCACATGGATGGCGCGCGCTTTGCCAATGCTGTGGCATTCCTTGGTTGCTCTCCCGCAGAGGCCTGCGGTGATGTTGATGCGCTGACCTTCGGGTGCGTGAAGAACGGCGGAATGGGTGCAGAGGCGCTCGTGTTCTTCGATTCGGGGCTTGCCGATGTGGCGCGTTATCGCCGCAAAAGGGCGGGCCACCTGCAGTCCAAGGGCCGGTTCCTTGCGGCACAACTGCTCGCCATGGTGCAAGACGGGTTGTGGCTGGAAAACGCTCGCGCGGCCAACGCTGCCGCTCAGGAAATCGCGCGCGCGGCGATGGATCGGCTAATTTATCCGGTGGAAGCGAATGAAATATTCCTGCGGCTATCGGACGCAGAGCGGAAGGCGCTGCGAGCACAGGGTTTCATATTCTATGATTGGGGTGCGGATGGCGCCCGGCTGGTAACGGCGTGGAATAGCAATCCTGCGCACGTTGCGGCGCTGGCAAAGGCGATTGCTGCCCTGTGACGGACGAGGTCGGCCCATCGCGCGCGCGTACTATCGCCGCCTTCGTTCTTGTGACCCTGATATGGGGTTCGACGTGGCTGGTCATCAAGGACCAGATCAGTGAAGTGCCGCCGGGCTGGACCGTCACGTGGCGCTTTGCGCTGGCGGGGCTTGGCATGTTCGCACTTGCATTGATACGGCGCGATTCGCTGCGGCTGTCCGCGCCGACGATGAGGCTGGCTGCCGTAGTCGGGTTGTTCCTGTTCTGCGCCAATTTTCAGTTCGTCTACCGCGCTGAACATTATCTGACTTCAGGTATTGTCGCGGTACTTTTTGCGTTGCTGATTGTACCCAATACGCTGCTTTCGCGCCTTTTTCTGAAAACCCGCGTTGGGCCGCGGTTTCTCTTGGGATCGGGGGTCGCCATTACCGGGATCGGGTTGTTGCTGATCCATGAATACCGCATGGCACCACCAGAGGGTACTGTAATGCTGGGCGTCGCGCTCACATTTGCCGGACTGATTTCGGCCTCCATCGCCAATGTGCTTCAGGCCACAGCCCTTGCGAAGAGCCAGCCGGTGGTCCCGCTGATTGCCTGGGCGATGGTGTGGGGCACGTTGGGGAATGTGGCATTCTCGTGGATTACAACTGGGCCGCCGGTGCTTGATCCCCGTCCGCAATATATCGCGGGTATCGTCTATCTGGCGCTGGCTGGCTCTGTGTTGACGTTCCCCCTGTACTTTGGACTGATCCGTACGCTCGGGGCGGGGAAGGCCGCGTATAATGGCGTGGCCGTGCCGGTGGTTGCCATGGGGCTTTCCACCCTGTTCGAAGGGTATCGCTGGACCGGACTGGCGGCAATCGGCGCAATGCTGGCGATTGCAGGGCTGTTGATTGCGCTATCGGACCGCCGATAACAGATCCTTGAGGCCCTCTCGAAATGAAGCATGGCGTGGCCGCCAGCCGAGCAACCGTTTCGCCTTGCCGTTCGCGACGCGGCGGTTCTCGGCATAAAAAGCCTGCGCCATTGGTGATAGCCGGGCCTCGTCCAGCGATTGCATTGGCGGCGGTGAAACGCCCAGTAGGCGGGAGGCCTCCTCGATCACCATATTTTGGCTGCAAGGCAGGTCGTCGGCAAGATTATACGCGCCCGCCGGTGCGTCCAGCGCGGCGATGACGCCGCTGGCGATGTCATCAACATGCACGCGGCTGAACACCTGCTGCGGAATGGCGATTCGGTGTGCCTTGCCTTCTCGCACCCGGTCCAACGCGCTGCGCCCCGGCCCGTAGATGCCCGGCAAACGGAATACCCGCGCGCCGCGGGCCAGCCATGCCGTGTCGGCTTCTGTGCGGTTAGTGCGTCGCCCGCTGCCGACAGGTGCAGTTTCATCCACCCATGCTCCGGCGGTATCGCCATAGACTCCGGTAGACGACAAATAGCCCAACCATTTTCCGGCCAGGGCATCGCCATACCGATCAAGCACAGCGTCCAGTCCTTCGCCGCCCGGCGGCACGGATGACAACACATGATCCGAATCGGCCAGCGCCGCGCGCACATTGCCCGTATCGTCGAATCGCAGTGTGCCGTCTCGCCCGGTGGAAATGACTTCCCAGCCCCGCGCCTCAAGCGTCTGCGCGATTCGCGATGCGGTGTATCCCAGCCCAAAGATGAAGAGTCGCGACATGCAGCATTCCATAGCGTGATGGCTGGCAATCGGAAGCGCATGCTTTAGATTGCAGGTCATGGACAGTGTGAGCAGACCCTCCGCCCCGGCTGGCAACCCCGAGACAGCGGATGCCGCCTTCCCGCCAAAGGCCCCGCCGGCGATTCGACGCGAAGATTATCGCCCACCGGAGTGGCTGGTGCCGGACGTAGCATTGTCCTTTGGTCTCGGGCTGGACGAAACTCGTGTCACCACGACGCTGCAGGTAAACCGGAACCCGCAAGGTAGCGGTGAAAGCATGATCCGCCTGGATGGCGACGGGATAGGGGCGCTTTCGGTGCTTGTTGATGGCCGCGCCACCAACGACTGGCGAATGGACGGTCCGGACCTGTTGATCGAGCTTCCCGGCGATGCCCACACGATCACAGTGGAAACAATGGTCAAACCGTCGGCCAACAGCCAGCTCATGGGTTTGTATGCCTCGAACGGGATGCTGTGCACCCAGTGTGAGGCCGAGGGCTTCCGTCGGATAGCGTTCTTCCCGGACCGGCCCGATGTGCTTTCGATTTATCGTGTACGGATGGAAGGCAGCAAGGCCAGCTTTCCCGTCCTGCTGTCCAATGGCAATTGCACCGCCTCTGGTGAGGGGCCGGATGGAACGCACTGGGCGGAATGGCATGATCCCTGGCCCAAGCCGAGCTATCTATTTGCGCTGGTGGCGGGCAAGCTTGTCGCCAACCATGGCAGCTTCACAACCATGAGTGGGCGAAAGGTCGATCTCAACATCTGGGTCCGGCCTGGGGATGAGGATCGCACCCAGCACGCGATGGATTCGCTGGTGGCATCAATGCGGTGGGACGAAGACACCTTCGGCCGCGAATATGATCTCGACCTGTTCAACATCGTTGCGGTGTCGGATTTCAACATGGGCGCGATGGAAAACAAGGGGTTGAACGTATTCAACACCCGCTATGTACTTGCCGATCCGGAAACTGCGACAGACGGCGATTATGACGCCATCGAGGGCGTGATAGGCCATGAATATTTCCACAACTGGTCAGGCAACCGCGTTACCTGCCGTGACTGGTTCCAGCTTTCGTTGAAAGAAGGCTTCACGGTTCTGCGCGACCAGCTGTTCAGCGCCCACATGGGAAGTGAAGCCGTAAAGCGGATCGAGGATGTGCGCATCTTGCGCCAAGCCCAGTTTCCCGAGGATTCGGGGCCGCTCGCCCATCCGATCCGGCCGGACAGCTATCAGGAAATCTCGAACTTCTACACGGCGACTATCTACAACAAGGGTGCCGAAGTCATCCGCATGATGCGCACAATGGCGGGCGAAGCGCGGTTCCGGCAGGGCACGGACCTTTATTTCCAGCGCCACGATGGCGAGGCCGCGACGTGCGAGGATTTCGTCAAATCCATCGAAGATGGGGCTGGGCTCGATCTTACCCAGTTCCGCCTCTGGTATTCGCAGGCCGGAACGCCGCATGTAAAAGCGCGGCTTTCGCATGACGGTGACACGGCGGTGCTTCGGCTGGAGCAGTCGATTCCTCCGACGCCGGGCCAGCCAGAGAAGCTGCCAATGCCGATTCCTCTGCGGGTCGCCCTGTTTGACCGTGAAAAGCAGGCCTACGACGAAGAGCAGCTTTTGGTATTGGGTACGAGCAAAGCGGAATATCGCTTTCCGGGCTTTGCCAGCCGTCCAGTGCTGTCGATCAACCGGGGATTCTCGGCGCCGGTGTCGATTGAAACCGACAACAGTGCGTCGGACCTGCTGTTCCTCGCGGCCCATGATGACGATCCCTTCGCCCGCTATGAGGCCATGCAGAACCTTGTCGTCCAACATCTCGTTGCGGCAGTCAGTGGCGGGGCACTGTGTGAGTCTGACCGGCAGGCTGGCCGTGATTCGGTCGGCAGGGCACTGGCTGCGGTCATCGAGGATCCTGCGCTGGATGACCTGATGCGCGGCGAACTGATGATTTTGCCGTCCGAAGCCTATCTTGCCGAACAGTTTGCCATTGCTGATCCGGGGGCGATTCATGTGGAACGCGAAGGCCTGAAAGCGTGGCTTGGGCGCGAACTTGGTGCTTCTCTCAAATCCCTGCACGACCGGGTAAGCGCGGTCCCATACAGCCGCTCAGGGCCAGCGCGGGGCGCACGAAAGCTCAAAACTCAGGGATTGATTTACCTTGCTGCGGACGATCCGGCCGGGACGGCTGTGCGCGCTTTCCGGCAATACAACGCCGCCGACAACATGACGGATCGCCAGGGCTCGCTGATGGTGCTGTGCGGTCTGGACGCGCCGGAGCGAGAAGAGGCGCTGTCTGATTTTCATGCGCGTTATGCGGACAATGCGCTGGTTATCGATAAGTGGTTCTCGCTACAGGCGGGCTCGCTCCACCGCGACGTGCTGCGCCATGTGCGCGAACTGGCACAGCACCCTGATTTCACGATCAACAATCCGAATCGGGCCCGGGCGCTCTATATGGCGATGGCTGTGAATGCGCATGCCTTCCATGACCCCTCTGGCGAAGGGTATCGCATGATTGCGGACCTTATCCTCGCGCTCGATCCGATAAATGCCCAGACCGCAGCTCGCTTCGTGCCGCCGCTGGGCCGCTGGCGCAGGATTGAACCAGCCCGCTCCGCAATGATGAGGGCAGAGCTTGAGCGAATCGCCGCTGCGCCGCAGCTGTCCCGTGATACATTCGAGCAGGTGTCAAAGAGCCTTGGCTGAATCGTTGGATATCGTTTCCGCAGACTGCTTGGCCGGGACACCTCATGGATTTTTGGGGCGGCAAGGCGGTGTCTCGACTGGCGTCGTCGCAGGCCTGAACGTCGGACTTGGTTCGGGCGATGAGCCAGCCACCGTGGCCGAGAACCGGTTGAGGGCAGCGTCAGCGGTGCTCCCCGGTGCGCGACTCGTGTCTGTGTATCAAGTGCATTCGCCCGATTGCGTAACGGTACACGAGCCGTGGAGCGACGCGGGGCGGCCTGAGGCGGATGCACTGGTGACGGATCGCCCAGGCATCCTGCTTGGCATCGTAACGGCCGATTGTGCACCTATTCTCCTCGCAGATCGTGAGGCGGGGGTGATCGGCGCCGCCCATGCCGGATGGAAGGGCGCGCTCGACGGCGTTACCGACCGAACGGTGGAGGCCATGGAGGCCTTGGGCGCGCGGCGCTCGGCCATTGCAGCGGCTATCGGGCCCTGCATCGCCCAGCCAAGCTATGAAGTGGACGAAGGCTTTGCTGCGCGATTCCGCTCGGCCGATTCTGAAAATGACCGCTTTTTTGAACGGGGCCGGGAAGGGCACTGGCAGTTCGATCTGGAGGGCTATGTCGCCCACCGCCTCGAATCTACTGGGGTCGGCTTGGTAGAGAGACTTCGCCTTGATACCTATGCTGCACCGGGGCGTTTCTATTCATTTCGCCGCTCTTCTCACCGCGAAGAACCAGCATATGGGCGGCAAATGTCCCTAATCGGCCTGTAGAAGGGCTTTGTATCCGGCGGTTAAAAAAGGCCAAAAAAGGCGGTTGGCAGGGTGATCTTTCGCGTCTATCAGGCCCGCCAAGCCGGTAACTGCCACAGGATTGCCTCGCGGAAGGACCGGCGCCGGGGGCTTTCCGGCACACCTGAATTAAGTTTTTCAGCCTGCTCTCCCACAGGGGGGCGGGCTTCCAGAGCAAGGCAAGGTCTGACATGTCACAAGAACCGGGCATCGGCACTTCCCAGGAAATCACCGGGGAACAGGCAGCCGGTGATGGCGTGCGTCGGCGCGATTTCATCAATATTGCGGCCATCAGCGTCGCAAGCGTCGGCGCGGCCACCGTACTATTTCCCCTGATCAGCCAGATGTCGCCATCGGCAGACGTTCTGGCGGAGAGCTCGACAGAGGTCGATGTCTCACAGATTCAGCCGGGGCAGGCGATCAAAGCGGTATTCCGCAAGCAACCTGTTTTTATCCGTAACCTCACGACGCACGAAATTGCCGAAGCGAACAAGGTCGATGCGAACACGCTACGCGACCCGCAGACGCTGGCAGAGCGAACCAAGGAAGGCCACGAAAACTGGCTGATCACCATGGGCGTCTGCACCCACCTGGGTTGCGTGCCGCTGGGTGCCGGCGAAGGCGAGGTGAAGGGTGAATTTGGCGGCTATTTCTGCCCCTGTCACGGATCGCACTACGATACCGCAGCGCGTATCCGCAAAGGCCCCGCGCCGACGAACCTCGAGGTTCCGGAGTACGCATTCCTTACCGACGCCGTCGTCAAGATCGGTTGAGCCAAGAGTTACGCTGAGGACATACCATGAGCTTCCCCTGGGCCAACGAATATAAGCCAAGCCATCCCTTCATGCAGTGGATGGATGAAAAGCTGCCGCTGCCGCGCTTGGTGTATAATGCCATCGGCGCCGGCTATCCGGTTCCGCGCAACATCAACTACTGGTGGAACTTCGGCATTCTTGCCTTGGTCTGCCTGGTGCTGCAGATCGTTACCGGCATCGTTCTTGCGATGCATTACGCGCCAAACGCGCTGGTTGCATTCAATTCGACCGAGCACATCATGCGCGACGTCAACTGGGGCTGGTTGCTGCGGTATGCGCACGCCAACGGGGCCTCGGCGTTCTTTGTGGTAATCTACATCCACATCTTCCGCGGCTTCTTCTACGGTTCGTACAAGGCACCGCGCGAAATGGTGTGGCTGCTGGGCGTCGTGATCTTCCTGCTGATGATGGCAACGGCCTTCATGGGCTACGTGCTTCCCTGGGGACAGATGAGCTTCTGGGGTGCCAAGGTCATCACTGGCCTGTTCGGCGCAATTCCGTTGGTTGGTGAACCGATTCAGATCTGGTTGCTGGGTGGTTTCTCGCCCGATAACGCCGCTCTGAACCGCTTCTTCTCGCTGCACTATCTCCTGCCATTCGTCATCGTCGGCGTGGTCGTGCTGCATATCTGGGCGCTGCACATTCCAGGTTCGTCGAATCCGACGGGCGTTGAAGTGAAGACCGAGAGCGATACCATTCCGTTCTACCCCTACTTCATCGCCAAGGATGGCTGGGCGCTCGGTGCGTTCCTGTTCCTGTACTGCGCGGTGGTGTTCTTTGGGCCGAACATGCTTGGCCACCCGGACAACTACATCCCGGCAAACCCGATGAGCACTCCGGCGCATATCGTTCCGGAATGGTACTTCTGGCCTTTCTACGCGATCCTTCGCGCCTTCACGTCCGACTTCTTCTTCATTCCTGCGAAGCTGATGGGCGTGCTCGCGATGTTCGGTGCCATCCTGGTATGGTTCTTCCTGCCATGGCTGGATCGTTCACCGATCCGTTCGGGTCACTACCGCCCCCTGTTCCGCAAGTTCTTCTGGTTCGGTCTGATCCCGACGATGGCGGTGCTGTTCTACTGCGGCGGTGCCCCGGCTGAGGAGCCCTTCGTGATGCTCAGCCAGATCGCTTCCTTGTACTACTTCGCCCACTTCCTCATCATCCTGCCGATCGTTTCCTCGATCGAGCGGCCCGCACCGTTGCCATTCTCGATCACCGAGGCTGTGCTCGGAAAGGATGCGAATGCCGCGCCGGGCAAGGCTGACTGAGCTCGAGCGAGACGGAAAGACAGACACATGATCCGCATCCTCTCCATCCTTGTCGGCCTGTTCTTCTCGGTCGCGCTGCTCTGGTCCTTCGGGAACGGCGCTTATACCGCGATCACAGAACCGGCGCACGAGACCGTCGAGCACGCGTTCCACAAGCACCCTCGTGAGCTGGCACTGTCCAGCAACGGGCCGCTTGGTACGTTCGACAAGCAGCAGCTGCAGCGCGGCTTCCAGGTTTACAAGGAAGTCTGCGCAGCCTGCCACTCGCTGCGTCATGTTGCGTTTCGCGACCTGAAGGCGCTTGGCTATAACGAAGACGAAGTGAAGGCGATTGCCGCTGGCTTCACGGTGCCTGGCGTTGATCCCGTCACCGGCGAGGCCACCACTCGTCCGGGCGTGGCAACGGACTACTTCCCCAGCCCGTTCCCCAATGACATTGCCGCACGCGCTGCGAACAACAACGCGATCCCGCCGGACCTTTCGCTTATTGCCAAGGCTCGTCACGACGGCGCTGCCTATGTCTATTCACTGCTGACGGGTTATCAGGATCAGCCGGCCGAACTGCTCAAGCAGTTTCCGGATGCCAAAACCGGGCCGGGGCTGCACTACAACCCCTACTTCCCGAACCTGAACCTGGCGATGGCTCCGCCGCTGAACGACGGTCAGGTGACCTACAGCGATGGTACCAAGGCAACTGTCGACCAGATGGCGAAAGACGCAGCAGCATTCTTCGTCTGGGCCGCAGAGCCAACGCTTGAAAAGCGTAACCAGACTGGCTGGCCGGTGCTTGGCTTCCTGCTGTTCGCTACGATCCTGGGTTATCTGGCCTACCGTAACGTCTGGGCCGACCAGAAGCATTGAAGGTAATGGCTTTAATGGCCAATGAGCGCCCCTTGCACCACCCGGTGCGAGGGGCGTTTGCCGTTGAGGACTGCGATGACGCCCAATGAACTCAAGAAGCTGGTCCGGACGATTCCGGACTTCCCCCGGCCCGGCATCGTATTTCGCGATGTCACGACGCTCATCGTGCACGGGCAGGGGTTTGCTGCCGCTGTTGCCCTGCTCTCGGATCGCGTTGAGGCGGCCGGTGCGGAGGCAATCGCCGGCATTGAAGCGCGGGGGTTCATTTTTGGCGCGGCGGTGGCTGCGCGACTGGGCATCGGTTTCATACCGGTTCGTAAGCCGGGGAAGTTGCCGGTCCCTGTTCTGGCGATCGATTACGCCTTGGAATACGGCACAGATACTCTGGAGATAGACCCTGATGCTATCCGTGTGGGGGAACGGGTGGTCGTCCTCGACGACCTGATTGCATCGGGCGGCACCGCCATTGCCGCGACGCAACTTTTGCGGCGGGCAGGCGCTACAGTCGAGCATGCGCATTTTGTTATCGATCTGCCCGATCTTGGCGGGGCAGAGAAGCTACGGCAGGCAGGATTGGCTGTGCATGCGCTTATGGAATTTCCAGGCCATTAGGCCGGCGATCAGCAGCTGCACCGATAACATGGGCAAAGGCCCAATCCGGTAGAGCCGAAGCGCCGGGTTTGACGCGATCAAACCCGGCCATGCTCCAGTCCCTGCAGGCTACGCCGCGCGGCCGCCCTTCGTGCCCTTTACCGGCACGCCGTCAACCAGCGCCTGGACGGCCTTGGACGCTGCAACTGTGCCCAGTTCAGCCAGTGCGAAGTGATTGGCCTCAATCTCGGCCAGATCATAGACGTAGTTGACCATGACGCCGTGGGATTGGCGGATGCCATTAGCTGAACGATCGCCTTCGGCGTGAACCGCCTCAAGCCGGGCACCATTGCCAAGGTGGAAGCGGGCCACTGAATCCAGCACGAGGCCTTTGTGGTTGCGGCCGTTGACCAGATACCGCGCCGCAAGTTCGCGAAGCTCCTGATCAGCCGGTATTTCCGCGTCCTTGCCCTGCTCTTGGGCAAGCCATTTTGCAAACCCGGGTACGGGCGACAGCGTGGCGAAGGTGCTC
>Ga0233380_1001013_pt1 | contig 13381 bp, 12 predicted proteins | sample ElkDunMinimDraft_9_FD_191541 | JGI IMG/M metagenome (GOLD analysis project Ga0233380, IMG submission 191541) | Fecal eukaryotic communites from dung pellets of Tule Elk in California, USA - Elk Dung F36 | ecosystem: Host-associated > Mammals > Digestive system > Large intestine > Fecal | place... | reverse complement strand
GATCAAAGTTTGCTCACAACTCCCCGACGCTTATCGCAGCGTGCCACGTCCTTCATCGCCTGTACATGCCAAGGCATCCACCAAATGCTCTTACCTCACGCTTGAGAATCCACACCATCAACGACAGGCCTGGAAATAAGTCACTTACCGCTTGCATAAGACGGCAGCCAACCCACTCCATGCTACTAACCTGCAGCATCAGTGCGGACGATAATCTCAGCCAGATATACATCTGTAAGTGCCGCACATATCCAATCCCTAAAGATTGAATCCATGCGCCACGGCATCGATTAAAAAACCCATTCACAATGTCAAAGAAGCGGGCAAACCCCGCATATCGGGCACCAAATTGCTTCGGTACCGAACTACTGTCTTCATCTCTGGAGTAATTGATCACACACACCGGAAAACCAGACCGCAAAGGTCTGGTGGAGCCTATCGGGATCGAACCGATGACCCCCTGCTTGCAAAGCAGGTGCTCTCCCAGCTGAGCTAAGGCCCCATATTCAGGAATGTGAATGGTGGGCCGAGCAAGAGTTGAACTTGCGACCTCACGCTTATCAGGCGTGCGCTCTAACCACCTGAGCTACCGGCCCCCACTGCCCCGCTGGCGCCAATCTTGCGATTGACAGGCCGCGGGCGGCGTAGGCCAGCTCAGGCTAACAACAAAGCACTGGCTTTGCTGTTCTCCAGGATGAAGGGACATGAGGACGACGGCAATGTTCTTTGAAAATGGACGAAGCACTTCTGACGACCAGCGTCAGCGCTTTCGGCCAAATCCTTAGAAAGGAGGTGATCCAGCCGCAGGTTCCCCTACGGCTACCTTGTTACGACTTCACCCCAGTCGCTAAGCCCACCGTGGTCGCCTGCCTCTCTTGCGAGTTAGCGCAACGCCTTCGGGTGAACCCAACTCCCATGGTGTGACGGGCGGTGTGTACAAGGCCTGGGAACGTATTCACCGCGGCATGCTGATCCGCGATTACTAGCGATTCCGCCTTCATGCTCTCGAGTTGCAGAGAACAATCCGAACTGAGACGGCTTTTGGAGATTAGCACACCCTCGCGGGTTAGCTGCTCACTGTCACCGCCATTGTAGCACGTGTGTAGCCCAGCGTGTAAGGGCCATGAGGACTTGACGTCATCCCCACCTTCCTCCGGCTTATCACCGGCGGTTTCCTTAGAGTGCCCAACTAAATGATGGCAACTAAGGACGAGGGTTGCGCTCGTTGCGGGACTTAACCCAACATCTCACGACACGAGCTGACGACAGCCATGCAGCACCTGTCACCGCGTCCCCGAAGGGAAAGCCCAATCTCTTGGGTTAGCGCGGGATGTCAAACGCTGGTAAGGTTCTGCGCGTTGCTTCGAATTAAACCACATGCTCCACCGCTTGTGCAGGCCCCCGTCAATTCCTTTGAGTTTTAATCTTGCGACCGTACTCCCCAGGCGGATAACTTAATGCGTTAGCTGCGCCACCCAAGCACCAAGTGCCCGGACAGCTAGTTATCATCGTTTACGGCGTGGACTACCAGGGTATCTAATCCTGTTTGCTCCCCACGCTTTCGCACCTCAGCGTCAATACTTGTCCAGTCAGTCGCCTTCGCCACTGGTGTTCTTCCGAATATCTACGAATTTCACCTCTACACTCGGAATTCCACTGACCTCTCCAAGATTCTAGCTTACTAGTTTCAAAGGCAGTTCCGGAGTTGAGCCCCGGGCTTTCACCTCTGACTTGATAAGCCGCCTACGCGCGCTTTACGCCCAGTAATTCCGAACAACGCTAGCTCCCTCCGTATTACCGCGGCTGCTGGCACGGAGTTAGCCGGAGCTTATTCTCCAGGTACTGTCATTATCATCCCTGGTAAAAGAGCTTTACAACCCTAAGGCCTTCATCACTCACGCGGCATTGCTGGATCAGGCTTTCGCCCATTGTCCAATATTCCCCACTGCTGCCTCCCGTAGGAGTCTGGGCCGTGTCTCAGTCCCAGTGTGGCTGATCATCCTCTCAGACCAGCTAAGGATCGTCGGCTTGGTAGGCCATTACCCCACCAACTACCTAATCCTACGCGGGCTCATCCCTCGGCGATAAATCTTTGGTCCGAAGACATTATAAGGTATTAGCTGAAATTTCTCTCAGTTATTCCCAACCGAAGGGCAGATTCCCACGCGTTACGCACCCGTGCGCCACTAAGCCCGAAGGCTTCGTTCGACTTGCATGTGTTAGGCATGCCGCCAGCGTTCGTTCTGAGCCAGGATCAAACTCTCAAGTTTGTGTCACGATATTCACGGCACCAGGCAAAAAACCCAGCCAACCGCAAACACCGAACTTCAGGGAGCCGATACCTGCACTTGTCAAACGTAATGGATACGAAGGACATATAAGGCATCGACTTATCAACCGGTTACCGGAGCCCAAAGACCCCCGGACCGGGCGCCGTCGCCCACATGTCCCTTCATCTAAAACCAACAATGTCAAAGAACCGCCGAAACAAACAGCCGGACAACCATCGTTCCCCGGTTTTTACCTCGGGGGACTTGTTGCCCGTCTATGTCGGCGACCGGGTGAAGAACCACTCAGTGGCGGCGTCCCCGTCCGGTGAAGCGGCATATATGGACCACTCCCGAGTCGGTCAAACCCTATTTTCATCAAAGTGAAAAACGATTGCGCCATGCGGTTCAGAATGGCGGATTTGCGGGGCTTGGCACATTCCCAAGAAGCCCGCGCCGCTCGCGGCCGATTTCGCAGCGCGGCCGGTCAGCGTCAGCACCGCCCGGGTACGGACCGCGCCTCTGTCGGGAATGAAGCAGCGGGCGACACGGGGGATAGCGCCGCCGCTGCCGTCCCCCTCTGCCTCAGCCCTGGCCCCCGCGCAGGCTACCAACGGCCGCCCGTTTCGCCCCTCAGAGGACGCTCGTACGAGGGGTCGGAACGATCCCGATCGCCACGAAGGTAGCCCGAGCCGGAAAGCGCCGCGCCGTGGGGCAAGGTCGACCTGCCTTCCATCGCCACCTCCACGGTCGTCCGCCGGAGCACTATGCGCCATTGCCCGCCCCGCTTCTCGAGGCGGTCGATGTAGCGGCCTGCCAGGATCCGCCCGGTCTCGGCCCCTTTGTCCAGGAACAGACCGAGGCTGTAGCTCTCCGCGTGCGCGACGTTCCCGTCGATCTCGCACGTGTGCATGGTCACGTTGTGAAGGTTCGCGTCGAACAGGGCCCCGTGGGCACCGTTGGCATGCGCGCCATAGTCTCGGCCCGGGATATCCTTCAGACCAAGCTGGTGGATGCCATCGTCGTGATAGGTACTGGAGACGAGTTCGGCATCGAACCGATCGTTGCCGCGGGCATTGCGCTTGATGCAGTCAAAGATCGCGCGGCGATCCTCCATCTCCCGGCATTTCGCTTCAAGCGCGGCGAGGCGTTCCTCGATCGTCATGCATCCTCCTGCTTCATCAGCCGGCAAACCGATGCTCCGGCCGCCCCCGGGCGCCAAGCCCGTCGATGACGTAAAGCGCGCCTGCACCCTCCTCCAGCGGTTCGCCAAGCGCGCCGTGCGCGATGGTCGTGACGAACAGGCGGTCGAGCTCGGGACCGCCGAAGGCGACGCTGGACACGAGCTTGACCGGCATGTCGATCAGTCGGTCCAGGGTTCCGTCCGGCCGGAATGCGGCCACCTTGCCGCCTTGGTAAAGCGCCACCCAGTACCGCCCTTGGGTATCGACGGTCGCTCCATCGGGGAGGCCGCCCAGTTCATCGGTCTGGACAAAGACACGCCGGTTCGAGACGCCCCCCGTCTCGGGATCGTAGTCGTAAGCGTAAGTCGTTCGCAGCCAACTGTCCGAGAAGTAGAACGTCCGCTCGTCCGGGGACCAGCATGGGCTGTTCGAGAAGTGGATGCCGCCATCAAGCCGGGTCAGCGAGCGGCCGGAATCCAGGCGGAACAGGCCGCCGTCCGGAATGGGGTCTGCAAAGCTAGCGGTGCTGGCCCCGATCAGGAAGCGGCCGCGGCTGTCGACCTTGCCGTCGTTGTAAACGTAAGGTGGTGGGTCGGACAGCGGATCCACCAGCTCAAGCGCGCCGCTCTCAAGGTCGAGAAAGTGGATGCCGCTGCGCAACGTGACCACGGCGCCGCCGCCCTGGCGCAGGACCAGCGTGGTTATCACGGACGGCATCTCCAGGGTCGTGGAAACCCCGGTCGCAGGGTCTAAGGAATGAACCTTGCGGCCGGTGTTGTCGATGTAGAGCAGCCGCTGCGAGACCGTGTCCCACATCGGGTTTTCACCGCCTTCGCAAACGGGCGCGTCCAGCCGGGTTACCTTTATCATGCGAGCTCTCCGGATGCCGGTTGCGCGGCGGCTTTGGGCCGGGTCGTGCCCACAGGAGAGAAGTGCACCGTCGTCTTCGCGCTCACCACATAGGGCAGGACATGGCGGCGGAACTCGGCGTGAGCCGGCTCGGGACGCGAGGCGAGGTGGGCTTCGATCGAGTCCCACCATGCCAGAAACATCACGCTATCCGCATCCTCGACCCCGCGAAGCGCAGTAAAGGAGACGATGCCGGTGAAAGTCTCGGTCAGCGGCAAGGCCTTCTTGGTCAGCACGGTCATGAATTCATCCATCATGCCGCTCTTGATCACGATTTCCGCGCGCTCGAGTACCATACGATCCTTCCCTCCGTGGGGGCTTCGTAGCGCCCCCCTTTCACTTGTGTGCCTGCGCCCACCTTGCCCCGGCGCTTTGCTCCGCAGGTTCGACGGCGCCCGAACAGCTAGTAAGGCGCGGCGGCGATCGCCTCGGTTCCCTTCAACGTGGTGCGATGCATGACACGCCCGGCTCCCTCGCCGTAAGGGTAGGAGCGGTGCAGCAGGCCCGGATTGTTGAAGATCACCAGGTCGCCATCGCGCCAGTTGTGCCGGTATGTGAAGCGGTCCTGCGTGGCCCACTCCAGCAATTCGTCCAGCAACGCGCGCGCCTGTGCCGGCTCCATCCCCGGAATGTCGTTCGCGGTCGACCCGATCAGCATGGCGGAGCGGCCATCGTCCTGACGCCAGATCAGCGGATGCTCGATGCGCGGGAAGATCGAGTCCCAGCGCGCGTAGTCTTCCGGCAGCGGATCACTGTAGAGCCGCTGGAGCGCCGCTGACAGACAGTGGCCCACGCGCAAGCCGGCCAGCGCCAGCTTGCGATCGTCCGGCAGCGCCTCGTATGCCGCGTGCAGGCTGGCAAAGCCGGTGTCGCCCCCTTCACTGGGCGCAGTCTCGCACTTGAGCAGCGTGGCCTTCACCGGAACGGTGTAGGACATCCCGTCCATGTGCCAGTAGTCGTTGGCCCGGATGAATTCGCGCTGGGTCTTGTCGTCCTTGTCCAGCGCGATCCGGAAGATCCCCTTTTGGCTCGCCGCCGATCCATCGTCAGTCACCCTGTTGTCGTGCATCTCGCCCAAGGCCGCCGTCAGGGCCAGGAACGTGTCATCGTCCATGTGGACCTGCGGGAAGACCAGCAGGTTGTAGCGGTCGAGCGCATTCAGGAGCGCGCGCGGCGCTCCCTGCGCCAGCACGGCCTCGGGCGCCATCCGCACTTCGGCGCCGATCTGCGCCGTCAGGGGCGTGACGATCATACTGTCCCTTTCGCTCTTCGGCGGTATTACTAAACACCTGTTTAGTAGAGCTGGGCATTGCCGTCAACGGCGACCTCCTGCAGGGCCGACAAACGGCACGCCCCAAGGGCAACTGGACAGGGACCTGAGCATGACCAAACGGATCCGGCGAGACCCGGACACGACGCGGGCACTCATCCTCGATACGACTGAGCGACTGATGGTGGAGGAAGGCTATGCTGCCGTCACGTCGCGGCGCGTGGGCCAGGAGCTCGGGATCAACGGTGCCACGGTTCACTACTACTACCCCACCACGGACGACCTGTTCATCGCGCTGCACCAGCGGATGACGGCACGCCAACTGGCTGCCCTGGAGGACGTGGCCTCGGCGCCCGACCCGGTAGCCGCCTTGTGGACGCTGCAATCGGGCTGGGCCCAGTCAGCGCTGGGCGTGGAGTTCCTAGCCCTGGCCAATCATCGCAAGTCCATTCGCGAGGTGATTGCCGCCACGACCAACCAGGCTCGCGACGCGCAGACAAGGGCGTTGAACGAGGCCTCCACGGCAGCAGCGCTCGCCGAAGGACTCCCGCCGGTCGGCCTGGTCACGATCCTCACCGCAGTGGCGCGGACCCTCGCCAACGAGGAACGCGTGGGGATCACGCGAGGCCATACCGAAGTGCTAGGTTTCGTCGAAAGGCTGCTCAAGAACGCGGGCGAAACCTGACCGAGCCTGCACGAGCTCGGCCAGGTTCGCCCTGCGGCCTGTAGTCAGGCGGCCGGTGTCGGCAGCCGGCGTCAGGCCCCCGCCGCCTGCACCGTTTCAGAAATGGTGTCGCCCCGGCGGCGGCGGCCCCGCAGCTTGATCGCAAGCACCACCATCAGGATCCCGAAGATCAGCACGTAGGCGCCAAACCACAAGGTCAGCACCAGTGCCCCCGGCAGGGGTGCCAGGAACAGAAGCGCGCCCCAGGCGATAGACAGCACGCCGCCCAGCACCATCAGCCAGCGTCCGTGAGTCTTCTTGAGGCGGAAGGCCGCGACCAGCAGGGCACCTCCCGAAACCAGAGCCCAGGCGGACATCAGCAGGACGAAGGTCAGCAGCGCGATCCCGGGATAGAAGAGCGCTGCCAGGCCGACGAGGATGTTCAACAGTCCCTCGAACACCAGCCAGCCCCACCGCTCCCGAGCGCGCGCGGCACGCACTGCGGCAACGATACCGACGACGCCGTCGGCCAGCATGTAGGCCGCAAACAAGAGGACGAACGACTGCAGTGCGACGAATGGCACGGCGAAGGTGATGACGCCGACCAGGATTGCCAGGATGCCGCGCAGCAGCACCCAGCCCCAGTTCTCCGCAAGGCGCGCGCTCATGGCATTGTCGACGGCGGCATCGGATTCTATCGGAACTTCAACCATGTGACCCTCCGTTGCGAAGAAGGCGGCGGGTCACAGTGGCCCGCCGATACGGTTCACGCGTTTCCGGTGCTCGCGCCCGTCTGGCCGGACGGTTGCGCGCCGGATGCACCGCCTGATCCGTCCGAGCCCTGAGAAGATGCCTGGTGAGAAGATGCCTCCTGGGAAGCTGCCTGGCTTGCCTCGCTGGCGGAGCGATCGCCGCCCTGGATCTGGATGCGGCTGCCGCCCTCCTGCTGCGTGGGCTTGGGCAAGGTCACGCTCAGCACGCCGTTCTCGAAGCGCGCGCGCACCTTGCCGGGATCGGCCTTGAAGGGAAGCTGGATCGACCGCTGGAAGGCGCCATATGACCGCTCGACGAAGTGGTAGTTCTCCTTCTCCTCCTTGCGGTCCTGCTTCTTCTCGCCCCTTATGCTGAGCAGATCGTCATTCAGATCGACCTGGATGTCCTTCTCCGTGACCCCCGGCAGCTCAGCGGTGACCCGCACCTCATCCTCGGTTTCGCTGACGTTCACCTGGGGAGCGAGCAAGGCCGCACCCTGGCCGTCGCCGCCCTGCCCCGAGACCGATGTCCCGCGAAGAACGTCGTCGAACAGGCGATTCATCTCGCGCTGGAGGGAAGAGAATGGATCCCAGGCCGCGAGGCTTGCGGCGCGAAAGGGGACGAGCGAATTGCGTGCCATCGTGACTTCTCCTGACCATTGCGGAGGGTGATGCGAGCCTGACCGCCCCGTGACTGCTCCCGCCACGCGGACGAATAGACAAGAAGCAGATGCTTCTTGCCCCACACTTCTCTGTTACCAACCCTTGAACAGGTTTGGGCCGCTCACAGTTCCGGCATACGTAGTTATAGCTAGGTCAGCTAAATGGAGCGGATGACCCTCGAAACGGAGAGACAATCCTTTCGATCCACAGCACAATACTTCAGATTTTTGCAGGTCTTTGCCCAACGCTTCGCCGCCAGCCCGGACGAGACATCCCGGCGCTACAGCAAAGTCGCCGCCCCCCGCCAGGGGGACACAACTTCAACAAGACTTGACCGCGGGGCGCGGCGATCAGTCGTGGACGGCTTTGACCCAGACGCCGTGAGGACCATCGCCAAGCCATGCCAGCTGGCTCTCCGCCGAAACCCGGTTGATCTCCAGCTGCGGCTTGTTGCCGGGATGCACAGCACGCCGCAAAGGCCGCTTGCCGGCAGGCATCGCCGCGATCTCGGCGATCGCCTGCGGCACCATCAGCGGATCTGCGCGCAAGTATGCCGCGCTTTCGGGCGATGCTTTCGAGGCGGCCGCGGGTGAGGGAAGCGGCTGCGGCGGCCTTCGCAGCGCCGCCATCATCTCCGGATAGCCATCGGCGTGCTGCTCCGGCACGCGCTGCGCCAGTGCGTTCTGGTAGCGCGCGCGGTTCTCGCCCACTTTCGTCGGGAAACCGCCGGGCTGGATGATCGCCACATCAATGCCATGCGGCGCCAGTTCGTAAGCCATCTGTTCGCTCATGGCCTCCAGCGCGAACTTGGTGGCGGAATAGAGGCCGCCCCCCGGCATGACCACTCGACCCTGTTGCGACGAGACATTGACGATCAACCCGCCCTTGCGCGCGCGCATGGCCGGCAGGGCCGCGCGGGTCACCCGCTGGACCCCGAACACATTGGTTTCGAAGGCCAGCCGCGCCGCCTCCATGTCGTGCGCTTCCACGGGGCCGCCGATCACCACGCCGGCGTTGTTCACCAGCACGTCCAGCACCCCGCCCGAGCGCTGTTCCGCCTCGCGCACGGCGCTGCGCGCCTGCTCATCGGACGTGACGTCCAGCTCCAGGATCTCAAGGTCCAGACCCTCGCGTCGGGCCTCCTCCAGCAGCGCGCTCGCCTCGGGCCGCGGCACGTTGCGCATGGTTGCGAAGACCTTCGCCCCCAGCCGGGCGTAATGCAGCGCCCCCACGCGGCCGAAACCGGAGGATGTCCCCGTCACCAGGAAGGTCTTGCCGGCGAGTGGCTTCTGAGCATCGGCCATGGCACGTGCCGGCAAGGCCGAGGCAGCTGCCATCACCGTTCCTGCGGCCATCAAGCGACGACGAGTAAGCTTGGTCATGAACCGTCCTTTGCCATCCTCGCGGCCAGGCTATCGGAGGTCCCGCCCCCTGTCGAGCCGTCCACTATAGAGCCGTCCACTGTCGCCGCTTTGCGCCTGATGCGACAGCACCGGGCGCGAAGGGCGCAAGGTCAGTTCTTCACGGGGATGTCGAAGTCGCGAATGTAATCGGCAAAGCGCTCGCGCACGCTCTCCTTGGAGAGCCCGTATTCCGCCAGGTCATAGACGTGCTTACCATGCTTGCCCTGCTCGTTTTCAGCCAGGTAAGCGCGCATCGATGCCTCTGCCTCGGCCGTGAACGGCTCGTCGAAACGTTCGTAGATGGAACGAACCGTGCCGATCGGGTCGCGGGTGAGACCGGCATAACCGATGTGCAGGATGGCATCGTCGCCGTGGGCGGCCATGAAGCGACGGGTCCGCTCGATCATGATCTCGAACGTCTCCATGAACGTCTCCCCGATGCCCTTCAGGTCGACGCTGTCACTGTAGATCGCCCGCACGTGCTTGATCAGGCTGCAGATCGATCCGACCACCTCGGCCGGGTCGCGATGCGTCATCACCAGCTGGGCGTCGGGATAGGTCTCGATCAGCGCATCGAGATAGAGCGGGTGCCAGGGGTTCTTCAGCGTCCACCGCCCCCCGGCATTGGCCTGCAGGACCTGCAGCCAGCGCTTGTGGAAGCGGAACGCAGGCCGGTAATCCGCCTCGTGCAGGAACCACTGCCGGTAAGAGGGAATGTCGGCCTGGGATTCGTACACCTGCGAGCAAAAGCTGGGCGTCATCAGGAACTGGCATTCGGTCGGGCTATCGGCATTTTCGAAGTGAATGGCCGTGATCTGCGGCATGTACTTCAGCGCCGCGTCGCTCTTGTCCTGCATGGCCTGGTACCTGGGGCCGGCATGCAGTTCGTCCGGCCTGGCGGGTGGTACCGGATCGTAAGCCTCCCAGCGCAGGAACGAGCGCCGGGCCGGGTCGGAGTGCAGCAGGTTGATCGCCAGCGTCGTGCCGGTGCGGGGAAGCCCGAAGACGAACAGCGGCTTCTCCACCGGGGCCTCCAGCAGCTCGGGATGGTCGTTCAGCCAGCCCTCCACCTTGAGGCGGGTGGAGAGGAAGTTCACGAGGTCGGCCTGCGCCATTGCCGCACCGCGCTCGGTAAAGCGTGCCTCGGTGGCATAGGCCTGCACGAGCCGCGACAGCCCATCGAGCACCGAAGGCTCGCCAATGTCGGACAGCCCGGTCTGCTGGCGGGCAGCCGTCACTACGTCGTCCACGGTCATGCATGCTCTCCTTGGCGCGGCTACCCCCGCGCATCTTATCTATTGCGGGTCAGGCGCGGGTTGCCGAAGCGCCGGTGCGATATCCCGGCTGAGCAGGTTCTCCGAAGGCGGCCAGGATCCGTTCCTGCCGCGCTGCCAGCCCGTCGCGATATTCGGGATGCGTCACGATGTAAGGCTCGTCGCGCTCCACCGCGCGCACCACCGCGCGGCCGAGCCAGACCGGCTCCATCATGTTGGCACGAATGGCGGCGGCCCGGCCAGCATCGGCCCCGGCAGCTCCGGTCGCGTCCGCTTCTGACATGCGGCTGCGGGTGAGCCCCGGGAACAACGTGGACACCCCCACGCCCGCGGGCGCAAGCTCATCGCGCAAGGCATCGGACAGCCCAAGCACCGCGAACTTGCTGGCCGAATAGGCCGCGAAGCTGCCGAAAGGGCTCAGCCCGTTCATGGACGAGGTGTTGACGATATGGCCGCGGCCCCGCTCGACCATGCCGGGCGCGAAGGTCTTGATGCCGTTATAGACGCCGGTGACGTTGATCGCCATGACCCGGTCGAACTCTTCGGGTGCGATGTCCAGCAAGGGCCGGAACCCGGTCGATACCCCGGCATTGTTGCAGAGCACATCGACCCGGCCGAAGCGGCGCTCCACCTCGTCGCGAACCTGTGACCAGCTGTCGAGCGAACGCACGTCGAGGGATACCGCGAGGACCTCGACTTGGCTCGGCAGCTTCGATGCCTCTTCTTCCGCAAAGTCCAGCCGCACGTCGGCAAGGACGATGCGGGCGCCCTTTTCGGCAAAGGCCTGCGCCATGCCCGAGCCGATCCCGCCGCCGCCGCCGCTGATCAGGACAGTGCTTCCCGCCAGGTCCTGCATCATGCCGCCTCCTGGTCCGCGCTGGAGCGCACGATCCTCATCCGGTCGCGCCAAGGCGCGCTCTTCACTTCATCGGGGCCCTGTATCTCGACCGCCAGCGCCACGTGCGCCAGCCCGAGCATCAGGTCCATGAGCCGGCGGTCCGGGCCTTCCAGGTCACGCAGCGCACGGGCGTCTAGGTAATCCAGCGCCTCGTCGAGCCGCGGCCCCGCGGCGTGGAAGAATGCCTCCCGCTCCTCCGGTGTCGATGCGCTGCGCCGGGCGGCGCGATCGGCGGTGCGGGGCAGTGCCCAGCGCTCCACGAAGGGCTCGAGCCCGGCGAAGGCCGGCGGCAACAAAGCTTCGTTCTGCATCATGCCGCCTCCGCGCCACGCGCGAGGTGCGCCTGAACCCTGCTGTCCACTTCGTTGAACAAGTGCCGACACAGCGCCTCCATGCTCTGGAAGTGAATGTGGCTGAGAGCGCCGCTCGTCAGGCCGCGTTGCCCCCGCTCGATCATGGCAATGTCCTCCGCGTGAATGTCACGGATCTGCGCGAGCGAATACTCGCGTGCAAAGCGCTGGCTGGCGCTGGCATCATCGCCCACCCAGTAGACCCGAACGACCCCGCGCGAGCGATCCGGCGCGATCGGATAGACGGTGTGCGAGAACGGCTGCGTGGGCGTGCCGATCACGAAGAGGTTGGGGAAGAAAGCCAGGTAGTCGCGCTCATACGGCAGGCCCAGCAGGCCGGCCTGGGCCAGGGGCGGGATACCGCGCATCGCGCCGGCGCGCTGGAACGGCTTGAGGGCCGGCTCCGGGTTCGACCAGATCCGCTGCGTGCGATGCGGCCCTTCGAATCCCATGCTGACCGGATAGCCGAACTGGTTCGCACCCCCGATCCCCGCACCGCCAGAGCGGGGGTGGATGAAGCGCAGATGATAGTTTTCCTGGAAGTTGTCGTAAGTGAGCTTCCAGTTGGCCTCGATATCGTAGGTATATTCGGCGAAGGTCGTGGCACGAGCGACGGGCATCTGCTCCAGCCGTTCGGCATAGGCGCCCATCCAGTCCCGCAAGGGTGCGGCACCGGCATCGAAGTTCACGAACATCATGCCGCCGCACACTTGCAGCAAGACCTCGCGCAGGGCGCAGTCCTTCTTCTCGACGTGAAAGGCTTCAAAGTCCGGGGCGGACATCAGCGCACCGTCAGTGCCGAAGGTCCACATGTGGTAAGGACAGCTGAACTTGGACTGGCGACCGCTCGCTTCCTCGACCAGCTGGGTCCCGCGATGCGGGCAGACATTGTGGAATGCGCGGACGGCGCCGTCGCGGCCGCGCACGATCAGCAAGGACGCGCGGGCGAACTCCAGATCGCGCCGCACGAAGCTGCCGGGCTCCGGCACCTCGCAGACATGGCCGACGTGGATCCAGTTCTTGAGAAAGACCGCCTGCCGCTCGGCCTCAAAGTAAACAGGGTCATAGTATGGCGCGGCCGGCACCGGATCGGTGCCCAGCCAGGCGAGATCCTCCGCCGGCACGCGTTGAAAGCCGGAAACGGCCTGGTCCATGGCGAATCCTTCCCATCGTTCTTGAAGGGGACGATAGCCCGGCAGATTGAAACTTCCAACAGGTGTGTTGGAATTTTGGCAAGACGCAGGCAGGCGTGCTCAACAGGCGGCGCTCACTCCTTCAAAAGCCCGTCGCGTTTCAACATCCGCTGGTGCTCGGCCCGGAAGCGCTCAACCACGTCAGCTTCGCCGAGGTCGGGCCGCACGCTGCCGTGGAACACCCGCGGCCCGATGATCGCGCCCGTCAGCATCAAGGTGTAATAGACCTCCACGTCCACCGGCTCGCCGCTCGCATCCAGCAAGGGCGCGTCCTTGTTGGCGCCCACCAGGGCGTCCCATTTGGGATAGCGATCGCGGATGTTGCCGGGCGCGATGAACTGCTCGATCCACAGCTTGATGAGATCGGGGTTCTCGAGGACGAAGCGCGCGACGAAATCGATCCGCTCCTGCTGGCTCTCCGGCCCTTTGAACCCGCGCGTGAGCTGCTCGGAAGACCAGGCACTGACCGCCTCGAGCAACGCCTGCCGATCCGCGAAGTGATAGTAGACGGTCGCACGGTTCATGCCGACGGCGCGCGCCAGCCCGGCGACCGA
>Ga0233380_1001011_pt1 | contig 13387 bp, 13 predicted proteins | sample ElkDunMinimDraft_9_FD_191541 | JGI IMG/M metagenome (GOLD analysis project Ga0233380, IMG submission 191541) | Fecal eukaryotic communites from dung pellets of Tule Elk in California, USA - Elk Dung F36 | ecosystem: Host-associated > Mammals > Digestive system > Large intestine > Fecal | place... | reverse complement strand
TGGCGGTCCGGCTGGCGTCCGTGGATTCTCCTCACCTCGATGCTCACGCTATGGGTATTGTATGATCCCGCACTGGTCGAGCCGCCAGCCATACTCGCAACCGATCCGGAAAAGGTCGAAGGTAACTTCACTCGCTGCGGGCGGGGCCGCGGCACCTTGTGCGTTGTTGACGGCGATACCTTTAAGCTGGGCAACCGAAGTGTCCGTCTGATTGGCATCGACGCACCCGAAATGCACCCGGCGCGCTGCGAGTCCGAAGCGACGAAAGGCGAGGAAGCAGCCGCTGAACTGCTGCGACTGCTTAACCAGGGGCCGTTCGTTATGACCGGCCGCATCGATGGCCCCCAAGACAAATACGGCCGAGACCTGCGCGCTGTCACCCGAACCCTGCCCGATGGGGCAACCCAGTCTATCGCTGACGACATGCTTAACAGCGGCAAGGTGCGCAGCTACATCGGCGGGCTTCGGCAGAACTGGTGCTAAGCGTTCAACGGGTCGGTATCTGCGGCGATCGTGCCCAAGGTCGCATCCGTTTGCTAACTGCGCGCCAGCCCCGGTGAAACATCGCGCCCGCCCCAGGCGGTAAAGCGCTCAACCTCGGGGTTTTTCTCCATGCGATCCGCCAGATTATACACGTGCACACTGCGCTGCTCAGCCGAATAGGCGGGCCATCCTGTGGGGGGTGCGTGATGCCGTACGAAATGCGCGACATCCCCCCGCATTCGATCGCCAAGCGCCCGTCGCCGCCCGCTATCCCGCCCGCCGCGCACCAGTGCCATCTTGATCCCGGAAAACGGCCAGAACAGCGTCAGGTCCAATCCATGGGTGGCTCCCGCGATGGGGTGAGCGTAATCAAAGCGATAGACCCACGTGGGCTGGCCGCGTGAATGGCGTTCCGCAAAATTGCGCGTCGGCATCAGGAAGGTCAGGTCACTGGCAAGCGCTATGCGGCCCTTGCGCGTGCGTGGATACGCAGCAAGCACCCGGCGGGCATGCTCACCGGGCAACTGGGTAAAGATCAGTGCTTCAAGATCCTCCCATTTGCTGGGCAGGATGTCGCCAGGCATCAAGTCAAACAGAACAATCTCATCGCGCGTTGCACCGGCCAGCAGCGGAACAGGTGCCGCTTCCTGCGCATGTGCAGCGGCAAGCGAAGCTGGAAGCAAATCCCCATCGTACCACGGCCCCGCAGGTATGGCGTTCGTTAGCTCCTTGCCAATCTGCGCCTGTGCCTCGATCAGTTTGGCAAGATCCATCGACCGCAGCCGCTCAAAACCGCCTTGGTCCAGTTCCAGCAATTCGGCGAAGCGGCGCGCGTCCTGAACACTACGTTCCTGGCTGTGGATCAGGCTTAACGCGCCCGATTGCATAACTGCAGCATGAAACAGTCCCCGCGCCCGGGGAGCAAGCATCAGCAGCGAGACCGACATGGATCCAGCCGACTGCCCACAAATCGTCACCTGCCCCGGATCGCCGCCAAACGCCGCGATATTGTCCCTCACCCACTCCAGCGCGGCGATCTGATCGCGCAAACCGAGGTTCGAGGGAATTGCCGGCAAGCCCAGCGCGGCCCCGAAATTGACGAAGCCCAAGACACCGACACGGTAATTTATGCTGACGACAACAATGTCGCCGTCGCGCGCCAACGCCGATGCGTCATAGGGATTGGCGCTTCCTGCCATGAAGGCGCCGCCATGGATCCACACCATGACTGGCTCGGGCCCGGGCGAGCCGCCATCGGGTGTCCAGATATTCAGGAAAAGGCAGTCCTCGCCAAAGTCCGGCCCCTCCAAAACCTCAGGACGGACCTTGCCCCCCATATGCTGCGGACATTGGCGGCCAAAATGCGTTGCTTCGCGCACGCCATGCCACGGGTGGACCGCACGCGGGGCGGCGAAACGGTCTGCATGAGCGTAAGGAACGCCCAGCCAGCGGCGCAGCCCAGGCAGAATGCCTCCCTGTATCTTGCCCGCCGTAGTGTCGACGATAACACCGTTCATGCACTTCCTCCCCCGCGCCCATCATGCCATGACAGAAAGAAAATCGGCAAGGGAGTGAGAGCGTGACGAGTGCATTTTGGGACCGTTATGGACCTGTTTCTTTAGTGACTGGTGCGTCCTCTGGCATAGGCTGGGCTTTTGCCGAAGAACTGGCAGAACGCGGGTTCGATCTTGTATTGACCGCACGGCGCGCTGATCGGCTGGCGGAGCTTGGCGCGCAGATCACGGCTGCCCACAGTGTGAAGGTCCGCATTATTGAAGCAGACTTGGGCGATCCAGTCGCTCCGGCACTACTGCTGGATCAGACCCGCGATCTGGATATCGGGCTGGTCGTCAGCAATGCCGGTTTTGGCCTGAAAGGCCCGCATGAGGCCAACGATGCCGCCGCGATGACCGAGATGGTAATGGTCAATTGCAACGCCCCCTTCCAGCTGGCCCACGGGTTCATTCCCCGCCTGCGCCAACGCCAGACAGGTGGGTTGCTGTTCACCAGTTCTATCGAGGGGCTGATGGGCTGCCCCTATTCAGCCGCCTATTCCGCATCGAAAGCCCTGGTAATCGCCTTGGGTGAAGCACTGTGGGGCGAACTTGCCGGAAGCGGCATTGATGTGCTGACCCTTTGCCCCGGTGCAACCGAATCCGAAGCTGCTGCCAAGCAGGGTATCGACATGGCTAAGCTGCAGAACGTCATGCCCGCCCGCGACGTAGCCCGGCTTGCTCTGGACAATCTTGCAGAGGGGCCGACGTTCATCTCCAGCGAAGCCTATAAGGCTAGTTTCGATCAGCTTCTGGCCCTGCCCCGCCGCGATGCCTTGCGGGCGATGGCAGCGGGCATGAAGGGTTAGATACGGCTTCAGCCGGGCTAAATCAGTACACCAATGGCCTCTAGCCCCCAGGATAGCGTTCAAAGGCCGGCAGATCGCTGACGCTATCGAACCATGGCAATCGTTCTGCACACTGGATCTGTACCGCTGGCGCATCCGCGCCAGCATCGTCGAGCGTCGCCGACTGGATATCGATCAGGCCCGGCAGCATTTCGGCGTTGGAATACAGTAGCCCGGTGCCGCAAACCGCGCAAAACTGACGCTGGGCGCCGCCCTTGCCTACATACGTCGTCACGGTGCCCTGTGTGATCCGCACCTTGTCCGCGGGGAACGCTATCCACGCAACGGCCGGTGCACCAGTTGACGCCCGGCAATCAGCGCAATGGCAAAGCGCATGATGGAGCGCTTCCCCCTCGGCCTGATACCGCACCGCCCCGCATTGGCATCCCCCCGTTCGCATCTGCAATCTCCTCGAAGCAATAGTGGCTGAAACATATCATGAACTACGGCCGCAAAACAGTCTGCCGCGCATGCGGGTATCGCGCCGCTGCACCTTGCCCTCATGCCCGCGAAGGCTTTCGTTAACCAATCCCGCGTAGCATTAAAACTGCATGGAAATTCCATATATTGCGGGATTAACCATGCATTGGGGTAGTCGCTACAGGGGGGATCTGTCGTGTCGATTTTGGTTATCCGTCAGCATGCGCGTTATGGCGTGTGCCGCAAGGCACAGCTTGCCAGGCCGGAACAGCGCTCGGTCACCGGTCTGCTGGTAGAGCTTTCGTTACACGGCTGCCGGCTGGGCAATATCGATGAACGCCGCTTTTCCCTGGATGAAACCGTCACCTTGAATATCCCAGACTTTGACGGATTTGAAGGACAGGTCCGCTGGGTCGGTACTGGTGTGGTCGGGTTGAAGTTCCGTAATCCGCTGCGCGCACCGGCGCTGGAGCGTTTGATCCGCGCCTGCCGCGGCGAAGCCAGCCACGACGCAGCCCTGGCCGAAGGTGCTGTTCGTGCCTACGCATGATGGCAAAGCAACGCCGGGCCGCCGGGTAGAGGATCGCCGCAAGGTCCAGGTCGCCGACCTGCCCTTTCCGGACCGCCGCTCTGGCACCGACCGCCGTTCGGGCGTTGACCGTCGTCGCGAGGACCGCCGCAGCCCACGCTGATCTACGGAAAACCCCGCGGGAAACAGGCCAGCATGTCAAGGCATCTTGCCCGCGGCCCGCGCGCGTCACATAGCCGCGCCATGCCAACGCTGATCCTGCTCACGATTTCCAACATCCTGATGACTGCAGCCTGGTACTGGCATCTGAAGGGCGGGCCAGAGGTCGCGAACGCCCGGCCCGTGGTGCTGGTCATCGCGATCAGTTGGGGCATAGCCCTGTTCGAATATTGCTTTGCCGTGCCCGCCAACCGCATCGGCTATGCCAGCGGCTGGAGCGCCGGGCAGCTGAAGATTGCCCAGGAAGCCATCGCGCTTACCGTGTTTGGTGTCTTTATGGTCGTGGTGCTGGGCGAAGCAATCAGCTGGCGCCACTTCGCCGCCTTTGCCTGCATCATGGCAGCGGCGGGTTTCATGTTTCTGGGCAAGTAAGCGCCCCTGCCCGCTCTATGGAGAGAGGCAGGAGCGCCGCGAATTCGCTTACAATTGCGAGCAGATTGAAATGGTTATGTTGATCCACAGCGCCAGCGTGAACAGCACCCCAAACACAAAGGCCATGCCGCGATGGGCAGGGTTGTTATAGGTAAGGTGCACCGCGCTCTGCACCAGCCGCATCACGACATAGCCCCATGCGAACACCAGCGTCCATTTGCCCACCGCGCCCAGCACAAAGGCCGCAAGGCAGGCGGCGTAGAACAGCGTCGGCAGTTCAAACAGATTGCCATAATGGCGCACTGCCGCAACGGTACCTTCCGGTTCGGGCGCACCCTGATGCGCACGGTAGAATTTCGGGTCCTGCCCCGCCTTCATCGCCGCCCCGCGCCCCGCCGCCATGCGGATGAAGGCCACAAACGTCAGCGCCACCACCACCAGCATCGGCACAAAGATGCTAACCGGATTTGCGACTTCAGGCATGATTATGCTCCCCTATCCTGACGGCCCCGCCGCCTTATCGCACGGAGAATGGCAGCGGCGGCGCGCGGCGCAAGTGTTTTGCGCAAAATAGCGTTCCCGCCCCCGCCGTGTTAACCGCAAGCCGCCTCGGCGCGAGGGAGGATCGTGCGTAAATCGGCGGTACGTCAGTAGTCCGCCGCTGACGGGACGCATTGGCTTCAACCGCCGGTGAGCCAGCCCCCCGCCACCCAGCCCACAACCGCGCCGATGCCAAGCAACTGGATGACCGCGATAGTGTGGAGCCGGCGACAGAACGGCTTCTTGCGCGTCTTGTGCCGAAAGGCCGCGCGCCCGGCATAGGCACCCAGCGTACCGCCAAAGAATGCCAACTGAAGCAAACGCGCCTCCGTAATCCGCCACGCACCCGCCTCCGCCTTCATCTTGTCGATGCCAAAGGCGGCAAAGGCGAGGAAGTTGATGGTGATGAATGCCGTGGCGAGATTTGCGGGGGTGAGTATTTCGGTAATGACGTCAGACATTCGCGTGGCATAATTTCCAGGTTTGAAGGTTCCGTAAATATCCTGAGCGCTGTAGGTCCTCAAAGCGGAAGATCACGGCCAAAGGTAAATAAGACTCGGTATTAATTACATTTTACGCGAAGGATTTAGGCTAAATTCGTTACCACTTGCTTGATTGTTGCAGTATCAATCCACATGACTTTTGGCGTTTTCATTCACCGATCCGATTCGATTTATGATGACACTCCGGCCGAGCGTTATCAGTTTCCAAGGCAGTATCTTGGTCGAGTACAGGCGTGCGTCGGCGACTGGATCATCTACTATGAACCACGGAAAGTTGTTGGCACGAAAGGCTACTACGCGGTAGCCAAGGTTGAGCGCGTCATTCCCGATCCATCGGCGCTCAATATGTATCTCGCGCTGATCGAGCCAGGGAGCTATCTCGACTTCGCCACGCCGGTACCCTTTGCCGATGAAATTAGCGGTCCGATTGAAAGCGGGGTCCTCAACGAAGCGGGACGCATTTCTGGACGGGCACAGGCCGCCGTCCGAGGACTCTCACCGAGCGATTTCAACCGTATTATAGAAGCGGGTTTAGCCGACGAGAGCCCTCTGCTACCACGAACCGATTTTTCTGCCGTCGCCCCCATTGTCCGCGAAGAGCGCATGCCCTTCGTCTTTGACGAAGCACGAGAGCGGGTCTCAGAAATCGTTTCACGCGTAGTTCGCGATCGCGTGTTCCGACGGGTCGTTCTACGCGCTTATAACGAACGCTGCGCCGTTACCGGCTTGAAGTTGATCAACGGTGGTGGCCGGGCCGAAGTCGAAGCCGCCCATATCCGTCCCGTCGAAGCAAATGGCCCCGATATTATCAGCAATGGCCTTGCTCTTTCAGGGACAGCGCATTGGATGTTCGATCGCGGCCTGATCGGAATGGACGACAGCATGCAGATCATAGTGTCGCGGCAAGCTAATGACCCGGACAGTATCCGTTCTGTCATTAATGACAGCGGCCGGATATTGATGCCGCAGCGAGAGACGGAACGCCCGCATCCCCAGTTCGTACGGTGGCATCGCGAACATTGCTTCAAACATTGAAATTGGCGAACCGTCAGGCCCTACGCCCATCACCCCGGCAAAGGCTGGGACTAACCCGACAGCAACCAGAAATCGCATAAAAGTAGGCTGCTCGTCTCCACAGGCGAGCAGCCTACTTACAAGAGGGCTCTAAGCCGCATTGCGTATGCGTGGACCTTCCCGCGCGAAAGTCGCGCAAACCTCGTCCAACATACCTCACTTCTGTCAGACGTCTGATCCAGAGAAGACTACTCCGCCGCAATCCCCGCCTGCTTGAACATGTCCTCCACGCCGCCGTCCGCATCACCGGCATCTTCGGCGCTGTCGTTCGCCTTGGCGTTGCGGCGCTGGTCGAAGTTCGACCACACCGAATTCCAGTCGCCCTTGGTGGCGCCTTTTGAATATTCGGTCGCGCGGGTTTCAAAGAAGTTAGCGTGCTCTACGCCGTTCAGCAGCGGGGTCAGCCACGGAAGCGGATGGTCTTCGACCATGTAGACGGCGGGCAGGCCCAACTGGCCCAGACGCCAGTCGGCGATATAGCGGATGTAGCGTTTAATTTCCTTGGCGCTCATGCCCGGAACCGGGCCCTGTTCAAACGCCAGATCAATGAAGGCGTCTTCCAGCCGCACGGTCTTCTGACAGCAATCGATGATGTCTTCCTTCACCGATTTGGTCAGGCAGCCACGTTCCTTGGTGAAGGTGTGGAACAGCTTGGTGATACCTTCGCAGTGCAGGCTTTCATCGCGGATCGACCAGGTGACAATCTGGCCCATGCCCTTCATCTTGTTAAAGCGCGGGAAGTTCATCAGCATGGCAAAGCTGGCGAACAGCTGAAGCCCTTCGGTAAAGCCGCCGAACATGGCCAGGGTGCGGGCGATATCTTCGTCCGAATCCACCCCGAAGGTGTGCAGGTAATCGTGCTTTGCCTTCAGTTCCTCATATTCCAGGAACATCCCGTATTCGCTTTCGGGCATGCCGATGGTGTCCAGCAGGTGCGAATAGGCGGCGATGTGCACCGTCTCCATGTTGGAGAAGGCGGCCAGCATCATCTTGATCTCTGTCGGCTTGAACACACGGGCGTACTTGTCGTGGTAGCAATCCTGCACCTCGACATCAGCCTGCGTGAAGAAGCGGAAAATCTGCGTCAGCAGGTTGCGCTCATGCTCGCTGATCTTCTGCGCCCAATCGCGGCAGTCTTCGCCCAGCGGCACTTCCTCTGGCATCCAGTGGATCTGCTGCTGACGCTTCCAGAATTCATAAGCCCAGGGATATTCAAAGGGCTTGTAGGTCTTGCGGGCTTCGAGGAGTGGCATGGGTGGCCCTTTCACATATTCCGAACAATTGAATAATCGGTGACCGGCACCCTTTCGGTGCGGCCGAAAAATCTATCGAGATCTTCATCCGTGGCACCCTTGCGCTGAGGCTCGGCATGCTGGGTGAAGGCCTCATCCGCCCGGGCCAGCGCGCGCTGCACGGCCGGGCGTTCAACAATGCGGGTGCGCCATTCCACCAAGTGCGGATAGGCAGTGGCATCGAACCCGTGTCGTTCAAGATAGTACGCCCAAGGGTGAGTCGCCATGTCGGCGATCGAGTATTCCCCGCCAGCCAGCCAATCACGCGTGGACAGCCGTTCATCCAGCACGCGGTACAGCTTTTCCGCGATGGCAGCGTAACGGGCGTGGGCATAGGGCTGGCTGCCCTGCGGCACCAGATTGAAGTGGTTGAGCTGGCCCAGCAGCGGGCCAATATTGGCCATCTGCACCATCAGCCACCACATTACGTCGGCGCGGGCAGTCTGCGTCGCTGGCGTGTTGGCGGGCAGAAACTTGCCTTCGCGCTCTGCCAGCCAGAACAGGATCGCGCCGGATTCCGCAATGGGCTGGCCCAGCCGTGAATCCTCCAGCACAGGCACCTTGCCCAGTGGGTTCATGGCAAGGAAGTCTGCGTTGAACTGGTCGCCGGTGAACACGCCGATGTGGTTCAGCGTGTAATCCAGCCCGCATTCCTCAAGCATCAAGATCGCCTTGATGACATTGGGGCTGCCCATGCCGTGCAGCGTTATCGTGTTGGCCATCACGCGGCCCCTTCCGGCAAGTGCCCGGCCAACGGACGCGCAGGCAGGGTGATAACGGCCGAAACCGCGCGGCCCGGCCCGTCGTTCCGCCAGCTGTGGATCACGCCGCGATCCACCAGAAAATCGCCCGCAGTCAGGCGAACTTCCCCGGCTTCCAATTGCAGCACCACTTCACCTTCCAGCATGACGATATAGTCGATGGTCTGGGTGGAGTGCCAGAATTCTTCCATGCCAACCGCATATTCCACAACCATGAAGTTGGAGCCGCCGCCCTCCATCAGCGCAAAGCTGAAGGGGCTCTCGGCGATGTCGGTGCTACCGGAATTATCGGCAGGCATGGCATCGGTGCGCCAGACCATGGCGCCCGCCGTGCTCATCGGCACAAGCGGGCCGTCGATGATTGCGGCGGATTTACCCTCGGCGTTCAGGCCAGTGATGACGCGGCGGGACATGATGCGATCCTCTTGTCGCAGGGCACGCGTGCCCTTCACCTCACCCTCCCATCGCGTGGCGACGGGCCCCGCCCTCCCCCAAGGGAGAGGGCCATTACCTCACTGGCAGGCGAGGCATTCCTCGTAATCGGTCTGCGCAGCCAGTTCGATACGCGGCGCGGCCGCGGTGTTGTCCGCCTCCACTCCGCCGGCAAACCCGGCGCGCTGCACCGACTTGGACCGCAGGTAATAAAGCGACTTGATACCCCGCTCCCACGCCTGGAAGTGCAGCATCATCAGGTCCCACTTATCGACATCGGCAGGGATGTAGAGGTTCAGCGACTGGGCCTGATCGATAAAGGGCGTGCGATCGGCCGCGAATTCCAACAGCCAGCGCTGATCGATCTCGAAGCTGGTCTTGTAAACCGCCTTTTCCTCTGGCGAGAGGAAATCAAGGTGCTGGACCGAGCCCCCGTGCTCAAGGATCGAGTTCCACACATTGGTAGAATCCTTGCTCTTCGCAGCAAGCAGCTTTTCCAGATACGGGTTCTTGACCGAGAAGCTGCCCGATAGAGTCTTGTGGGTGTAGATGTTTGCCGGGATTGGTTCGATGCAGGCCGACGTTCCGCCGCAGATGATGCTGATCGACGCAGTTGGCGCAATCGCCATCTTGCATGAAAAGCGCTGCATCACGCCCATATCGGCGGCATCGGGGCACGCCCCGCGTTCCTGCGCCAGCATCAGCGATGCCTCGTCCGCCTTGCCCGCGATGTGCCGGAACATCTTGAGGTTCCAGGCCTTGGCCATAGCGCTTTCGAAACCGATGCCCTTCAGTTGCAGGAACGAGTGGAAGCCCATCACGCCCATGCCCACCGAACGTTCGCGCTCAGCGGAATATTTGGCGCGGGCCATCTCGTCCGGCGCGCGGTCGATGTAGTCCTGCAACACATTGTCAAGGAAACGCAGCACATCCTCGATGAAACGGTCGTCGCCGTTCCACTCGTCCCAGGTTTCCAGGTTGAGCGAGGACAGGCAGCACACTGCGGTGCGATCGTTGCCAAGGTGGTCACGACCCGTCGGCAGCGTAATTTCCGAGCACAGGTTCGAGGTAGAGACCTTAAGGCCAAGGTCGCGGTGATGCTTTGGCATCATCCGGTTCACAGTATCAGAGAAGACGATATAGGGCTCGCCCGTTGCCAGCCGGGTTTCGACCAGCTTCTGGAACAGGCTGCGCGCATCTACCGTGGCGCGGATAGATCCATCCTTGGGGCTCCGCAGAGGGAATTCAGCGCCGTCGCGTACCGCTTCCATGAAGTCGTCAGTCAGCAGAACGCCGTGATGCAGGTTCAGCGCCTTACGGTTGAAATCGCCCGACGGCTTGCGGATTTCAAGGAACTCCTCGATCTCCGGATGCGAAACATCAAGATAGCATGCAGCCGAGCCGCGCCGCAGCGAACCCTGTGAAATGGCAAGCGTCAGACTGTCCATGACCCGCACGAAGGGGATAATGCCGCTGGTCTTGCCGTTGAGGCCCACCGGCTCGCCTATGCCGCGAACATGGCCCCAATAGGTGCCAATGCCCCCGCCCCGGCTGGCCAGCCAGACGTTCTCGTTCCAGGTGCGGACGATGCCTTCCAGGCTGTCGTCCACGGAGTTCAGATAGCACGAAATCGGCAGGCCGCGCCCGGTGCCACCGTTCGAAAGAACAGGCGTCGCGGGCATGAACCACAGCTTCGAGATATAGTCGTACAGCCGCTGGGCGTGATCCTGATCATCCGCATAGGCGTCTGCAACACGGGCAAAGAGGTCCTGATAGGTTTCGCCGGGCAGCAGGTAACGGTCGTCCAGCGTATCCTTGCCGAATGCTGTCAGCATGGCATCGCGCGATGCGTCTGTCGTGATGACGAAGCGACGCGCCATGATCGTCTTGGAATCGCCCTTGGCTGGCTTGGCGCTGGCGGCAACGGCTTTCACAGCGTCCACCATGGCATCCGCGCCCATCTTGGCAACGAGGTCCGCCGATCCGGCATCAGTCTTTTCAGCCATAGGCACCGCAGGGCGTGAGCCCGCCTCCTTCGCTTTCCTGCTCGTCGTTTTCGTATCCGGGGCAACCGCTCCAGCCACGGTATCATCCTGCGCCACCACAGCATCAACTTCTGTCATGTCCGCGTCGTTTCCGTTCCTGAAATCCACTTGCTTCGCCCCCTGTTTCGCGACTGGCCTGAAACGCATCCGTTCCGCATTCGTTCGAATCAGCAGGCAAGCGCCCAGCCTAGCAGATAACGAGAACATACGGGGGAAATTTATCCCCCGCGTTGTCCCCAAATCAGGCTCTGCGGCTCTTGACCCTCCGAATTCCGCACTGCCGCGAAGAACATTCCGGAAACTAGGTTTAGCTGTCCATCGCCGCATCGAACACCACTAATAGTGCCTCATCCAGAATCAGGCGCAAGTGGTAAATCCAAGGTTAAGCCGCGAGATGGGCACCAGGCGGCCGTCGGGACTCACTCCACGGTCAGCGACGCGTGGGAAAGTCTCGTGCGCGCCGGACGCAAGAGCCAATGTGAATCTGTGTAAAAAATTTTGAGGGTGAAATCGGGTGCCCGACGTGCGCCGTACGGCTATCCCTGAAGGCCACGCCTGCCTGCCAGTTTCTGGATTATCGCGCGCAGTTCCGCAGGTGTATCCCCTGCCGAAATTTCGTAATAGTCGATCGAAGCCCGACGCAGCGCTTCTTTCTTGACCGCATCCCGTGCCGCAGCCGTTCCCTGGTGGTGCCCGCCACCCTGATACTCCACCACGCCCAGTGGGCGGGCGTTACCATCGACGATCAGGAAATCCACCCGCTTGGAATTGACTGCGCGAAAGGCATCTTCCTGCTTGCTGGCAAGGATTTCTCCCAGCGACACCTGACACATGGCACGCCATTCGGGAGCATCCTCACCCAAGATTCTGTCGAGACTGGTCAGCACCCGTCGTTCGGACAGATTCAGCAACGGTCGCGCAGCAAAGTCTGCTGCCATTACGATGCGAAGCTGATCAGCCGCATCAAAGCCGGGCTTTTCCGGCGTGGTCTTGAAATTCGAGCTTGGCGTTTTTCCAGCAGTCTTCCGCTTCCACCCCTTGCCCGACTCGTGACGGCGCCCGCGCCAGTAAGCACTGCGTTCAGCCTTCCGGGATGATTCCACCACGCGTTCTACTGTGATCCCGATCGCGGCCCCTGCAACCAGTACAAGGAAGAGCGGGCCAGGATAGTCGAGCAATAGGAGAAGGTCATCGATCATGACCGTCGGCCTAGTGCGAAATGGTAAAAAATCCCTGCCTGATCAGCGTGTCCGCCAGGCGGAAACCGCTATTGACTTTGTCAGGTTGCAGGCCTGATACGTTTGAACAACGGGCTAACGCGGGCGCCCGGTCAGACGTCATCCGTCCAAGTCCGCTCCATCCGCTGCGCTTGCAGCGAGAGGAGCGCCTGAATGATCGAAACTGCCGCCCCGCCTCCCATCACATTATGGGCACTGTTCCTTAGATTTCTTCGCTTCGGCGCGCTCGCTTTCGGCGGGCCAGTCGCGCAGATTGCGATGCTGAAGCAGGCGTTGGTCGATGAGGAACATTGGATCGAAAAGGCACGGTTCAGCCGCCTGCTCGCCGTGCTGCAGATGCTCCCCGGACCAGAAGCGCATGAACTCTGCGTACATCTAGGGATGATCGCACGCGGTCGGATCGGGGGTCTGCTTGCCGGACTGGGCTTCATGCTCCCGGGGCTATTGTTAATGCTGGCTGCAGGCTGGGCCTATGTCACCTGGGTTGCCGGAGATGCCGAGCTTTCTGGGGCGCTACTGGGTGTGCAGATCGTTGTGTTGGCAATTATCCTGCGCGCGGTGATGCGGATCGGGCAGCATATCATCGAGAACTGGCTGCTTGGCCTGATCACAGTCGGAAGTCTGATCGCAACCATTGCCGGGGTGCCTTTCTGGATTCCGCTCGTCACCGGCGGCCTCGCCTACGCCTTGTCACACCGCGGCGCCGCGACCGTGCTGGTTGTGGCGGGGGCTATTGCTCTGGCCGCAGCTATCCACATGCTAGCAGAGCCATCGGCGCCCGTGAACGAAGCGGACAGCACATCTGTTACTCTGTTGGCACTCTTTTGGGCGGGGCTCAAAGGAGGTCTCCTGACCTTTGGAGGGGCCTATACCGCCATTCCCTATGTGCGCGCAGACACGGTCGGACGCGGCTGGATCAGCGATGCAACCTTTCTCGATGGTGTGGCGTTGGCCGGCGTGCTGCCCGCGCCTCTCGTAATTTTTGCAACGTTCGTCGGCTACGTTGTCGGAGGCCTGTCCGGCGCGCTCGTGATAACCGCCGGTATGTTTCTTCCGGCGTTCGCCTTCTCGTTGATCC
>Ga0233380_1001010_pt1 | contig 13406 bp, 12 predicted proteins | sample ElkDunMinimDraft_9_FD_191541 | JGI IMG/M metagenome (GOLD analysis project Ga0233380, IMG submission 191541) | Fecal eukaryotic communites from dung pellets of Tule Elk in California, USA - Elk Dung F36 | ecosystem: Host-associated > Mammals > Digestive system > Large intestine > Fecal | place... | reverse complement strand
ATACGAACGGGCCTGTGCCGATCGGCTTTGCGTTCCACGGATTGGTGCGCGGATCGGTGCCTTCATAAAGATGCCTGGGCACGATCGGAGCGGAGTTGGCGTTGAGTGCAGGCAGCAGCGCCGGCGCCGGCTTTGAGAACTGCAGGACGAGCGTATGCGGATCGCTGTCGTCGATCTCGACCAAGTTCGCAAAGGTGTTGCGGCGGCGCGGATGCACCTCCTTCAGGAACGAATAGGTGTGCGCCACGTCGGCGGAAGTGAACGGCGTGCCGTCATGCCATTTCACCCCTTCGCGCAGCTTGAAGGTGTAGGTCAGTCCGTCATCGCTGACGCTCCAGGAGGTGGCGAGCTGCGGCTGGATGGAAAGGTCGATGGCTTCGGTGATGAGGCCTTCGACCACGCGCCCGCCGACGCCGGCTGCACCGGCGTTCTGCAGGATTTCCACCTGCGTGGCGGGCTCCAATCCCATCACCACGCGCAGCGTTCCGCCCTTCACAGGTCTCTCGGTGGCGGCGAAAGCGCTGCGTGGCAGGTTGGCGAGGACGGCCGTCCCGGCCAGGAGCTTTCCAAACGTGCGGCGCGACAGCAGGGTCATGGCGGTTCTTTCGTGGCGTTTGCGGACTTATTCGGCGGCGGCGAGCGCGCGGCGCCGGACATGCTGGTTCTCGGGGCGCTTGACGCCCAGATGTTCGCGCAGCGTCTTGCCTTCATATTCGCGGCGGAAGAGACCGCGTCGTTGTAGCTCCGGAATGACGTGCTCGGAGAAGTCCCGCAGGCCGTGGATGACCCACGGCTGGATCACTGCGAACCCGTCCGTCGCGCCCGCGTCGAGCCAGGCCTCGAAATCGTCTGCGATCGACTTCGTCGTGCCGACCAGCGGTCGGTGCCCAAGGCCGATCGAGCAGCGCTCGGCGGTTTGTCGGATCGTCAGCCCGTTGCTGCGCGCAAAACTGGCGATCGCCGCCGCCCGCCCGCGCGACATGGTCGAGCGGTAGTTTTCGGGGAACGGGCTGTCGATGTCGGCGCCGCCGAAGTCGATGCCGAGGTTCTGCAGCGCCACCTCGATAGGCCAGAGCCGCGACACCTCGTTGAGCTTCCGCTCGGCTTCCGCCTGCGTCTCGCCCCAGATCACGGCGGCGCCCGTCAGAATCTTGATGTCATCCGGCTGCCGGCCCGCTGCGACGGCATTCGCCTTGATCGTACGATAGGTCTTCTGGCCGTCGGCGATGGAGTAGTTGGCGCAATAGATCAGGTCAGCGACGGCGCCCCCGAACGCCATGCCCTCGGGCGACGTACCCGCCTGCGCGATTACGGGATAGCCCTGGATAGGACGTTCGACGCGCAGCGCCTGGTCGGCGATATAGTAGCCGTTGTCGATGCGCGGCGGGTGCAGCTTGTCGAAGTCGACATAGATGCCGCTCTCCTTGTCCCGAAGCAGTGCGTCGTCCTCGAAGCTGTCCCACAGCGCCGCGGTGACGTCGTAGAAGGCCTGTGCCCGTTTGTATTTGGCTTCGCCGGCTTCGTCCGCCGGCACGCGCATGTTCTTCGCAGCCGGACCTTGCGTGGTCACGACGTTCCAGCCGGCGCGGCCGCCGCTGATGTGGTCGAGCGACGCCAGTTGCCGGGCCAGATTGTTGGGCTCGTTGTCCGAAACGCTCGCCGTGTAGACGAGGCCGATCCGTTCCGTGCGCGCCGCGATCGCCGCGAACAGCGTTGCCGGCTCGAAGGTGCTCACGCTCCAGTAGTGCTTCGCCAGCGGATCGCCCTTCACAGGGAAGCCCGCATTGTCGGCAAGGAACAGCGTGTCGAATTTGTGCTTCTCGGCCAGCTGCGCGTAGTCGATGTAGTAGTTGATATCGAGCGACTGGTGCGCGTCGATCAGCGGGTGCCGCCATGCCTGCGAGGCCTGGCCCGTATAGATGAACGCTGCGAGGTGGAGCTGTTTGCGGTCGGTCATCGTCGGTTTCCTATTCGGCCGCGACAGGGTGCGACGATGCGTGCCTGAGCACCGCGTCGATATCGACTGGTGGAAAGGCGCTGACCACATTGCGGTCGCGCAACTCAGCCAGCTGTGTCTGGATGGCTGCGAAGGCATTGCGGATCACCAGCGTGCCGAGCGACACGCGCGCCACGCCGATGTCGCGCCAGTGGCGGAACGGCACGCCTACCGAAGGGGCGAGCAGCGTCAGGGGCGCGCGAATACCCTTCACGAGCGAGGCGACATCGTCGTCGCGCAAATTATTGCCGGTGACGTAGATCCCGTCCGCGCCGGCTTCGATGTAGAGGTTCGCACGCCGGATCGCCTCCTCGGCGGATCGCGAGTAGGGCAGGCGCTCATCGAGCAGGAACACGTCGGTGCGCGCATTGATGAAGAAGCCCTTGCCGGTCTTGTCGGCAGCCTCGCGGGCGCGTGCTATCGCGCGCGCATGATCCTCGGCCGAGACCAGGGGCACGTCGTGGCGCGCCGGGCTGTCCTCGATGTTCGCGGCGATGACGCCGACATCGATGATGCGCCGTATGCTGTCGCCGATATCGCCGGTCACCTCGGGATAGCCATCCTCCATGTCGATCGACACAGGAATGTGCACCGCCTTGACGATCTCGCCGAGCTTCTCGACCACCGTCTCGAATGGAATGCGCTCGGAAGAGAGAATGCCGTTCGCATAGCCGAGCGCCGCGCTTGACGTGGCGATCGCTTCGAAGCCCGCATCCTCCGATGCGATAGCCGACAGCGTGTCCCAGACCGTGGGGATCACGAAGAAGCCTTTGTGAAGGTCGCGGAACCGTTCGAAACGTGAACGAGGCGTTGCTGAATGGGCGGTCATGGCGCTGCTCCTCAGAAGAATCCGAGCGTGGGGAGAGGGGTGCCGTTCAGGCGACGGGCGCCGACCGCTAGCGCCTTGTAGCTGGCGGGGTTGTGGGAGGCGACGGTCCGGATGTTGCGCCAATGCCGGTCGAGGTTCTTGTCGCGGACCGTCGCGGAGGCGCCGGCTATGTCGAACAACCCGCTCGCCGCCCGCAGCGCGATCGCGTCGACGCTAACCTTCGCCTTGGCTGCCGCGACTGCTGCCGCCTGCGTCGCCTCGGTCGCGTCTGCACCACTGGTGATCACCGCCGACGCCTCGTCGAGTACAACTGCCGCTGCCAGCACGATCGCCTTTGCCGCAAAAGCGTCTGCCTCGCGCTCGCCGAGCGAAGCGAGAAGGATCGGGTCATCCTTCGCTACTTCCGCCGGCGCGAAGTAGAAGGTGCGGCCGCGGCTTTCGAGCAACTGGCCCGCATCCTTGGCGATGGCCGACACGACGCCCGCAATGACGGTTGTCAGGAACAGTTGCGCAATGGTCGAGGAGAAGAACTGGCCTTGCGGATGCAGCCGTTCCTTCCGGATTATTTCCTCCGGGGCGACCTCGACATCGGCGAAGACGGTTGTGCCGGTACCGGTGAGGCGCTGGCCCATGCCATTCCAGTCGTCGATCAACTCGATGCCCTTGCGGTCGATCGGCAAGACGACGCCGGTCGCGGTGCCATCCTCGAGCGCGGCATATGTGTTGATCCAGTCGGAAAACAGCGACCCGGTCGAATAGAATTTTCTGCCGCTCAGGCGATAGCCTGCGCCATGCTTCACCAACACGGAACCCAACGGCGATGCGCCACCGGTCTGCTTGCGGTCGAGCTCGGTCCCAGCCAGTCCGATGAGATCGCCGGCGGCGACATGAGCGCGCAGCCCGGCAAGGAACGCGTCGTCGGTCGGATGCACGACCAAGCGTTCGATCAGCATGAAGTGGTTGCGCCAGATGTGGGCAATATTGCTGTCCGCCTCGGCCAGGGCATGCGCCTGCGTGAAGACGTCGACCAGGGATGCGCCGCCGCCGCCCGCCGTCACCGGCAGCCGTGATGCGCCGAAGCGGATCGCCTTCAGTTGATTTATCGCGTCGAATGGCAGCTCACGGTCGGCGTCTCGCGCCGACGCCTTGGCCTCGAACTCCGCAAGCAGTTCTGCAGGCAACCGCCCGACCGGGGTCGCTGCGCCACGATCGAATGTGTGGTGCTGATTATTCATCCTATATCCCCCTCAGGCGGCGACTTTTGGACGAACAGCCGGTCCGGCACTCACCAAGTTGACCGCTTGTTCGATCGCTTGCGCGGCGCGGAGGCGCACCGGCTCGGCAGAGAGCCGGCCGTCCGCAAAGTCCCGTTCGGAGGCGAAGACCGCCGTCGGGAGCGTCAGCGCCTCGAAGAATCCGAACAGCGGCCGGAGCTGATGTTCCACGATCAATGCATGTTTCTCGCCGCCGCCAGTCGCGGTGATCAGCACCGGCTTGCCACGCAGCGCCGCTGGGTCCAGCAGATCGAAGAAGTGCTTGAAAAGGCCGGTGTAACTGCCCTTGTAAGTCGGCGACCCCACGACAATGACATCGGCCGAAACGAAGCGGTCGACAATTCCCGACGCGGCACTATCGAGATCGTCAATTCTCCGGGTGACGGCGAAGGACGGGCCCAGATTCTCGATGTCGAAGGTTTCTGCCGAAAAACCCGCCTTCTCGGCGACGGCGTGCGTCACAGCCTCGACCAGGTTCCGCGTCTTGGAAGGCCGTGAAATGTTGCCCGAAAACCCTACGACGCGTCGGCTCATTACAAAATCCCCTAATTCGATAAAAACACTAGAGTATTGAAATCGGCTTTGGGGGGGCGCGGTTTCTAATTATCGACGACGATTGAAATTGCCTTTCTAAGGTGGCGGAGATTTCCCGCCGATGCAGCCTAAGAGGGTGCTCGGCCAAAGGCGTGATTCCGGAATCGAGTGTCCGCCATCAAAAGGCGCGCTGCCGGCCGAGGGTGGGTTGGTTCGCAACCCTAGCTTCTCAGCCCTCTTCGAAGGAGCAACTTTCAGAGCTTCGACAGCTAGTCCGTCAAAGCCTCTCGCAGTTCTGCCGTGTGACGCAACCTGAAGTCCAGGTCGGCTTCGATATGGTCGATATGACGTATGACGAGGTCGCTTGCACGGGACGCGTTTCGGGAGCGCAAGGCGTCCCAGATCTGCAGGTGCTCTGAATGGCCGCAGGCAGACACGCCTGAACGGCCGTAGAGCGCTATGACCAGGGAAGAGCGCGCCACCAGTTCTTCCATGAAGCGCAGCAGGATCGGATTCCCCACCACTGTTGCCAGAAGCAGGTGGAAATCGCCGGATGCCTTGATCTCCGAGCGCCGGGCTTCCGGCCCCCTCATCGCCAGGAAACGTGACTCGGCCGCGAGCTGGTCGTCGAAGCGCGACAGGTCCGCCGGCTCGATCTTCGCGCAGGCCTGGGCGGCGATGCCCGGCTCAATGAGACGCCGCGAGGCGAACACCTGCTTCGCCTCCTCCGGCGTGGGATTGGCGACGAAGGCGCCGCGGTTGCGCTCGGTGCGCACCAGCCCCTCGAACGAGAGCATCTGCAGCGCGGCGCGCGCCACCGTCCGGCTGGCGTCGAAGAGGGCGCCGACCTCGTGCTCGGACAGCTTGGTGCCGGGGCCGAGGCGGCGATCGACGATCGCGTTGCGGATGTGGTCGCGAATGGCGGCGACCCGGTCCGTCGCCGGTCCGCCGCCAGGAATGGTATTCGAGACGCTCATGGGGGACCCTTCTGAGCGGTTCTACGCGAACACGCGGCATCGGGGGAAGGGGGCAAGGCGCACGCAATCGAGAAAAAGATTGCATACGATTTCTGCGGCAGATCGGAAGCGATCGCTTATTTTTTGTGCAGCGCACAATCCCGCTTAAAGCCGAGGCAGAGGCGTCGGCAGAAGAATCCTCGCCGTTTCAATTGCTTGGAACGAAAGCGCGCAACTGGCACGGCTGATGCATTGCCCTTCCCAAAGGGGAGTATGGGATGAGCAAAGGCGCCGACATCGACATCATCTCCGTTTCGAAGGTGTATGGCTCGACCACGGCCGTGCGTCCGATCAGCCTCAAGATTCCGGCAGCGACCTATTGCTGCCTGCTCGGCCCGTCGGGCTGCGGCAAGACATCGACGCTGAGGATGATCGCCGGCCATGAAAGCCTGTCCTCCGGCGACATCCGCCTGGGCAACACGGTGGTGAGCGACCTGCCGGCGGCCAGGCGCGGCACGGCGATGATGTTCCAGTCCTACGCGCTCTTTCCGCATCTCGATCTCGTCGACAATGTCGCCTTCAGCCTGCGCATGAAGGGCGTCGACAAGACGGAGCGCCGCACCAAGGCGCTGGAGATGCTGAAGCTGATGCAGATGGAGGCCTATGCGGGCCGGCGTCCGGCGCAGCTTTCGGGCGGGCAGCAGCAGCGCGTGGCGCTGGCGCGCGCGTTGATCACCGATCCGGAGGCGCTGCTGCTCGACGAACCGCTGTCGGCGCTCGACCCGTTCCTGAAGGTGCGCATGCGCGCCGAACTGAAAAAGCTGCAGACCTCGCTCGGCATCAGCTTCGTCCACGTCACCCATAGTCAGGAGGAGGCGATGGCCTTGGCGGACCTGATAGTGGTGATGAACGACGGGCGGATCGAGCAGGCTGCGCATCCGCGCACCGTCTTCGAGACTCCGGCCACGGCATTCGTGGCGCGCTTCATGGGCGACCACAATGTGATCTCCGGACGCGCCGCTGGCAATGCCGACGGCATGCTGACGGTCGACGTTGCGGGCGGCGGCAGCTTTGCCGCGAGCGGCGGCGCAGCCGAGCCGGGAACGCCGACCGACATCGCGGTGCGCATCGACCGCGTGCGGATAGGCGAGGCGCCGGCGCCCGGACTTGGCTTCACCGGCATCGTGCAGAACCTCGAATACCGCGGCTCCTCGGTGAAGCTCAGCGCGTCGGGCGCCGGCATCGAGGATTTCACCGCCATCCTCAGCGACAGCGACTTCTTCGCCGCGCCCCCGAAGGTCGGCGACGCCGTGCCGCTCGCCTGGACGGCACAGGACGCGATCGTGCTCGGACGACTTCACTAAAAAACAGAAAAGGGGAATGACATGACCAAGACGACCAGCAAAGGCATATCGAGGCGCTCGCTCCTGAAGACGGGAGCCGCGGCAGTCGGCTTCGCCGCCGGCTCGGGCGCCGTCACCGGCTTCCCGACCATATGGGCGCAGAACCCGATCACGCTCAGGCAATTCGGCACCGGCGTCTCGAACCTCAACGCCATCGCCGACAAGTGCAAGGAAGACCTGGGCATCACGCTGGAGATGACGGCGACCGATTCCGACGCCGCCGCGCAGCGCGCCGTGACGCAGCCCGACAGCTACGACATCGCCGATATCGAATACTGGATCCTCAAGAAGGTGTTTCCGTCCGGCGTTATCCAGCCGATGGATGTGAAGAAGCTCACCTTCTACGACACCATCGTGCCGCTGTTCAAAAACGGCAAGCTCACGCCCGACAGCGTGATCGCGCAGGGCACCGCGCCGCATACGGTCGGCTATGTCGATGCCAAGGACGCCAAGACGTTCGCCGCCAGCGAGACCGGCTGGTTCACCATGGTGCCCACGATCTACAACGCCGACACGCTTGGCATCCGCCCCGACCTGGTTGGCCGCGAGATCACGAGCTGGGCCGACATCATGGACCCTGCCTTCAAGGGAAAGACGTCGATCCTGAACATCCCGTCGATCGGCATCATGGACGCCGCCATGATCATGGAGGCGATGGGCAGCATCAAATATGCCGACAAGGGCAACATGACGACGGAGGAGATCGACAAGACGATCGACTTCCTCATCAAGGCCAAGCAGGACGGCCAGTTCCGTGCTTTCTGGAAGTCGTTCGACGAGAGCGTCAACCTGATGTCGTCGGGCGAGGTGGTGATCCAGTCGATGTGGTCGCCGGCAGTCGCCGCCGTCCGCTCCAAGGGCATAGCCTGCAAATACCAGCCGCTGAAGGAGGGCTACCGCTCGTGGGGCGGCGGCCTTGGCCTTGCCGCGCACCTGGAGGGCGCCAAGCTCGACGCGGCCTACGAATACATCAACTGGTACACCTCGGGCTGGGTTGGCGGCTACCTGAACCGTCAGGGCTACTACTCGGCCAACATGGTCACGGCGAAGAAGTTCATGTCCGAGGACGAGTGGGGCTTCTGGATCGAGGGCAAGCCGGCCGCGGGCGATATCCTCTCGCCCGACGGCAAGGTCATGGAAAAGGCCGGCGCGGTGCGCGACGGCGGCTCCTTCGAGGAGCGCATGGGCAAGGTCGCCTGCTGGAACTCGGTCATGGACGAGGACCGCTACATGGTGAAGCGCTGGAACGAATTCATCGCCGCCTGACCCGAACGATTTGGGAGCCCGGTTTCATGCCGGGCTCCCGTTCCTCCTTCAGCGAGCGCCCGACGATGGTCGTAGCACTGGACCAGCCAGACTATGCCGAAGAGACGCCCGAACGAGCGGCCCGCCGCCGCAGTGCCGGCGCCGGCTGGGCGTCCTACCTGCAGGCGCTACCGCTCACCCTCATCCTTGGCGGCTTCCTGCTCCTGCCGATCCTGATGATCGTCGTCGTGTCCTTCTGGGATTACGACTTCGCGGCGATGTATCCCGATTTCGTGACCTTGAACTACACGGACACGCTCGGCTCGTGGGTCACCTGGAAGACCTATCTCAACACGCTCAAATATGCGGTGGTGGTCTGGGCGCTGACCCTGTTTATCGGCTTCTGGGTTGCCTACTACCTTGCCTTCCACATCCGCACCAGCGCCATGCAGATGGTGCTCTTCCTCGTCTGCACCGTGCCGTTCCTGACCTCGAACATCATCCGCATGATCTCGTGGATCCCGGTGCTCGGCCGCAACGGCCTGGTGAACACCAGCCTGGTCGAGATGGGGCTGGTCCCGGCGCCGATCGAGTGGCTGCTCTATTCGGATTTCGCCGTCGTGCTTGCCATGGTGCATCTCTACACGCTGTTCATGGTGACGCCGATCTTCAACACGCTGATGCGCATCGACCGTTCGCTGGTCGAGGCGGCACGCGACTGCGGCGCGTCCGGCTGGCAGGTGCTGTGGGCCGTGATCCTGCCGCTCGCCAAGCCCGGCATGGCGATCGGCACCATCTTCGTCGTGACGCTGGTGATGGCCGACTTCTCGACGGTGCAGGTCATGTCGGGCGGGCAGAGCGCATCCGTCGCGCTGATGATGAAGAACCAGATGTCGCTGCTTCAATATCCAGCCGCGGCAGCGAACGCCGTGGTGCTGCTCGTCCTCGTCCTCCTGATGGTCGCGGGCATCCTGCGCATCGTCGACATCCGCAAGGAGCTCTGAGATGAGCCACGAAAAGCGGACGCTGGAATTCTTCGTGCTGACGGGCTTCTTCGCGCTCTTCGTGCTGTTCCTCTACGGTCCGCTCTCGGCGGTGCTGATCCTCTCCTTCCAGGGGCCGGATGGCGGCCTGACCTTCCCGCTCAACGGGGTATCGCTGCACTGGTTCGCCAACCTGTTCGAGAAGCAGGCCGTCGGCGATTTCGGCGGCAGCTTCCGCCGCTCCTTCGTTCTCGGATTGATGGTCATGGTCGTGACCGTGGTCGTATCGCTGCTGGCCGGTCTCGCCTTCCGGCGAAAATTCGTCGGCGCGACGCCGCTCTTCTACCTGTCGGTGGCGAGCCTCGTCGTGCCGTCGATCATCATCTCCCTCGGCATCGGCGTGGTATTCCAGCAGCTCGGCTTCCGGCCGGCATGGTACAGTTCCGCCTTCGGTGCGCATCTGACCTGGACGCTACCCTTCGGCGTACTGATCATGTTCGCCGTCTTCAACCGTTTCTCGCCCTCCTACGAGGAAGCCGCGCGCGACCTCGGCGCGACGTCGTGGCAAACCTTCGCGCATGTCGTCTTGCCGATGATCGCGCCGTCGCTGATCGGCGTCGGGCTGTTCGGCTTCACGCTCTCCTATGACGAGTTCGCGCGCACGCTGATGACATCGGGCACCTACAACACGCTGCCGCTGGAGATTTACGGCATGACGACCAACGTGACGACGCCGGTGCTCTATGCGCTGGGCACGGTAACGACGCTGTTCTCCTTCCTGGTCATCGCGGCGACGCTGGCGGCGATCGTGCTGGTCAATCGCCGACGTTTGCGCGCCTGACCGCATCCATGCGCATCGTCGTCGTCAATCCGAACACCACGGCCTCGATGACCGCCACCATCGCCAGGGCGGCGCGCGGTGCTGCCTCGCCCGGCACCGAGATCGTCGCGGCGACATCGAAGATGGGGCCGGCGTCGATCGAAGGCTTTTACGACGAGGCGCTGTCGGTGCCAGGCCTGCTTGCCGAGATCGCCGAGGGCGAGCGCGCGGGCGCCGAGGCTGCGATCATCGCCTGCTTCGACGACACCGGCCTCGACGCGGCTCGCTGCATGGCCACGATCCCCGTGATCGGCATATGCGAGGCGGCGGTGGCGACGGCGGGCTTCCTCGCGCAGCGCATCTCGGTGGTGACGACGCTCGAACGCTCGCGCGTGCCGATCGAGCATCTGATGCACCGCTATGGCATGGCCGGGCGCGTGCGGGTACGCGCCGCCGACGTACCGGTGCTTGCGCTGGAAGATCCTCTATCGGGTGCGCTGGACAAGTTGAGGCGCCAGATCGTGCGCGCGCTGGAGGACGACCATGCCGAAGCCGTCGTGCTCGGCTGCGCCGGCATGGCGGAACTCGCCGCAGCACTCTCGCGCGATTATGGCGTGCCGGTCATCGACGGCGTCGCTGCGGCGGTCAGGCAGGCGGAAGCCCTGGTGAAACTGGGGCTTGCGACCTCCAAGCGCGGGACCTACGCGAGCCCGATCGCGAAAACGTACGCGGGAATGATGGCGCCTTTCGAGCCGAAATGAACGGCCTATTCGATGGCGACCATCGTTGACGGGACCTGGATCGAAAGTTCAGACCCGCTCGAGCGCCATGATTTTCAGTGTCTCTTCGCGGATATCGGCAAGGATTTTCCGCTTGTAGTCGGTGAACCTCCCGTCGGTGACGATATCGAAGGAGCGTGGCCGTTCCAGATCGATTGGGATGTCCTGTTTAACCTTGCCAGGCCGGCTCGCCAGCACGATGACGCGGTCAGCCAGAAAGATCGCCTCGTCCACATCGTGGGTGACGAATAGAACTGTAACCTTGTTATCTTCCCAAACCCTGAGCAGGAGTTCCTGCATCATGCCGCGCGTTTGCGCATCGAGCGCACCGAAGGGCTCATCCATCAACAGGATCGACGGCTTGTAGACGAGAGCCCGCGCGATCGCCACGCGCTGGCGCATGCCGCCGGAAAGCTGCTTGGGATAAGCCTTTTCAAAACCTGCCAGGCCGACCGCCTGAACAAAGTGGCGCACCAGTTCTACGCGCTCCGCCTTGGGCAGCTTGCTCTTCTCCAGCGAAAAATCGATGTTGCGCTCGACGGTCATCCACTCGAACAGGCTGTATGACTGGAACACAAACCCGCGGTCGCGCCCCGGCTTCGTGACGAGCCTCCCGTCGATGCTGATAGCGCCCGAGGTGGGCGTCTCCAGACCGCCGACCATGTTCAACAAGGTTGACTTTCCGCAACCGGACGTCCCGACGATCGAGACGAATTCCTTCTCGGCGATCGAAAGATCGATGCGATCGATTGCGACCGTCGACGCTTCACCGCTGCGGAAGGTCTTGCCGACTCCTTCAATGACGATCTTGATGTTCCTGGACATGCTTGTCATCTGGCATCTCCGTGCCAGCGGAACAGGGACCGCCCACCGAGCTTGAAGAGATAGTCCGTGAGCAAACCAAGCAGACCGATGAAGAGTGTACCCCAGATAATGGTGTCGGTCGCCAAATAGCGCTGGGCATCCATGATGCGGCGGCCGAGCCCCTCATTTGCCGCGACAAGTTCGGCGACGACGAGATAGGTCCAGGTCCAGCCCATGGTGATCCGGAATGTGTCCCAGATACCAGGCGACGCTGCAGGCAGGATGATCCGGCGCAGTATCTCGCCATTGCTGAAGCCCAGCGTCTGGCCGGCGCGGATCAGGTTCATGTCGATGTTCTTGACATTGTCCATGATCATCAGCGCCTGCTGGAAAAACGTTCCAAGAAACAGGATCAGGATCTTTTGGCCGTCACCGATGCCCGCCCACAAGATCGAAAGCGGAATCAAGGCGACAACGGGCATATAGCGAACTGTAGAGATGAGCGGCTCGAGCGCTCCCTCGATAATTCTGTAGTTGCCCATCAGGATGCCAACCGGAACGGCAACGATGGTTGCAGCCAGCCAGCCTACTACAATGCGATAGATGCTGACCGAAGCATCCCTAAGAAGAATGCCCTCTGTGAGTTGCCGCCAACCCTCCCCAAGCACGGCGGCGGGACTCGGCAGGAAGAGCGGTCTCACCAGCCCGCCCGCCGTCAAGCCCCACCACAACAGCAGGATTATCGCCGGAACAGCAAAACCGGACGCGGTGAAAAGCCAGCCGGGTATTTCCTGCCGAAGCCGAAATATCCCGGTTGGTTTCTTTGATGATTGATTTGAGGTCGCCATTGCATTCTTGATTTTGGAGTCTGCGGCCAACTCTCATGGCTGGCCGCAGAGCGAGCGATCACTGCGTAACCGTATTCAACGCATCGAGCCAGAGCAGTTGGTCGGGAGTCGGGATCATCTTGATCTGGTCAGGCTTGGCGGCTTGCATGATCGCGCCGATCTCGGCGACGCTGCCCTGGAACTCGCCGCCCAGGATCTGCTTGTTCTCGGTAGCGTTGTACAGACGCACGCCTTTGAACGCCGGCTCGAATTCCTCCATAGGGCTGCCCACCGCCTTGGCGATCATCGCCTCGCCGTCAGCAGGATTCTCCCGGATGAAATTGATGGCCTCATCCCATGCGCGGATGATCGCTTCAGCGTCCTTCGGGTGCTCCTGCAGCCAAGTCGAATTGGCTATGAGCAGATCGCTGATCAGACCGGGCTTCTCGGCTGCCGTGTAGAGAACCTTATGACCATCCGCCTGCTTGAGAGCGGCAGAGATGTACGGTTCGTAAGTGACCGCGGCTGCGACCTGTCCCGAGATCAGCGCAAGGCCTGCCTCGGACGCACCCATCGGAACGTGTTCGACATCCGCGACGCTCATGCCGTTCTGCTTGAGCGCATAGTTGATCAGGAGGTCGCTGGTGGCTCCACTCTCAAAGGCCACCTTCTTGCCTTTGAGGTCGGTGATCGCCTGGATGTCCTTTGCCGCGAGGATCGCGTCAGCCTCCGCGGACAGGTCGAGGATCAGGAAGCCCTTGACATCCACGCCGGCATTGATCGCGGCGATCGTCGTGTTTGTCGCGGCCGCAATGACGTTGAGATTGCCACTTGCGACCGCGGCGACCATGTCCTGGTCCCAGTTGAAGTTGGTCAGTTCGACCTCAACGCCGTGCTTGTCGAAAAATCCCTTTTCTTGGGCAACCCAAAGCGGCCCATAACCAAGCCATGGCTGA
>Ga0233380_1001009_pt1 | contig 13409 bp, 16 predicted proteins | sample ElkDunMinimDraft_9_FD_191541 | JGI IMG/M metagenome (GOLD analysis project Ga0233380, IMG submission 191541) | Fecal eukaryotic communites from dung pellets of Tule Elk in California, USA - Elk Dung F36 | ecosystem: Host-associated > Mammals > Digestive system > Large intestine > Fecal | place... | reverse complement strand
CGCAACCTTTGTGCAACTCAGCTATGCGACCGGCGCGCGTGTGCCGACTCCGCTGATCGCGCTACTTATGCTCATTGCCGCGCTAATTGTCTTATGGCGCATGAAGGGCGCCTGGGTCACGCCCGCTATCATCGCGGCAGGCGCAATGGCGGGATGGTCTCTGTTCTTTCAGGCGTAGGCAGGCAAGCCTCCAGCCGAATTTACCCGCCACCCCAGCGTCGAAATGAAAACCCCCGCGCCTTCCATCTCTGGCGAGATTGGCCGGACTGCTGCAATCTGTCTTGATCGCCCATTGCCCTTGCACTTGCGACGGATATGGTGGTCGCCAAGTGGCCGGGCAGCGGCCCATGGGAGAGATATCAATGACATCACAAGGCCAGGCTCCTTTTACCGGAAATGCGGCGCTGATCTTTGGCGGAGCGAAGGGTATCGGCCGATCGGTCGCGCTGGAATGGGCGAGCCGCGGTGCCGCTGTTGCCGTCGCCGATATCGATGAAAGCGCAGCGCTGGCGACTGCGGATGAAATCGCAAAGGCAGGCGGCAAGGCCGTGGGCATCGCCGCCAATGTGCTATCCGAGGAATCCGTCGCCGAAGCTGCTGAAAAGGCCGAGACTGCGCTGGGCACCATCGACATCCTGATGAACAACGTGGGCGGTATGCTGAATGGCCACCCCGAGGACGTTCCGTTCACGGAATGGTTTCGCATGATGGACCTGAACTATTTGGCTGCCGTGCGGGCTATCGCCGTATTCCTGCCCAAGATGCTGGAACGGGGCCGGGGCCATATCGTCAACACCGCCAGCTTTGCCGGGCTATACCCCTATGCTGCCAGCCGCGTACCCTATGGCGCGGCCAAGGCGGCGGTAATTTCCATGAGCCAGAACCTGGCGATCTATGCCGAACCTTTTGGCGTGCGGGTCTCCTGCCTGATCCCCGGCCCGGTGCTGACCGGCGTTCTCGATACAATGACAAGCTGGACCGAAGACTGTCCGATGCGCGGCCCCGGCACAGAGACGAGCTTGCTGACGCCCGAACATGTAGCCCGCGTTCTGGCGGATGGCATGCGCGACGGGCAGGTGCTGATCCCGTCCGACCCCGTCGCTTATGACATTGTGAAACGCTGGGCGGCAGGGCCCGATGAATTCACGCGCGCCAAGATTTCAGAATTTGCCGCTGGGGAAACCGGCCGACCGCAGGTCCCCGCCGAAGTTATCAAGATGATGGGGGCGCAGTAAGGTGGCCGACGCGGCGCCCAATCGGCTGGGAATCGAAATGCTCACGCTGCTGGGCATGCCGCCGGTCGAACATATTGGGCTGGCAGGTGAACTTGGCTGTGCGTCCATTTCCACCGGCCTGATGCGCCTGCCGATGGGCATGTTCGGACGCGCAGAGCTTTATCCCCAATGGTCACTGCTGGATGATTCAGAACTCCGCCGCGAAGTGAAGGCAGCGCTGGCCGACACCGGCGTGCATATCGGGCTGGGTGAAGGCTTTCGCGTGGCACCCGGCCTTGAGGTTGAAAGCGTCGCGCCGCAGTTGGATGTCTTTGCCGAACTGGGCACCCGGCGGATAAATGCCATTTCAACCGAGCCGGACCAGCAGCGCGCAATCGACCAGTTCGGGCAGCTTTCCGATATGGTGTTGGCGCGCGGCATGCGTTTCCTTGTCGAATTCGCCCCGCCTCACGCGTTGAACACCGCCGAAGCCGCACTGGCGGTGGCCGACGCGCTGGGCCACGACCGCTGCGGCATGATGCTGGATGCGATGCATTTCTTCCGCTCTGGTGGCACGGTTGAACAGGTGGCTGCACTGCCCATCATCTACGCCCAGATGTGCGACGCACCGCTGGATTCGCCAGGCATCAGCTATTTGGAAGAGGCAATGTTTCAGCGGCAGATACCCGGTGAGGGCGAACTGCCCTTGCGCGAATGGGTGGCCGCACTGCCCGCTGATTGCGAAATCGGGCTGGAAGTGCCGCAGATTGCGGCGCTGGAGAACGGCCGCTCTGCCCGGGCTCATGCGCTGCGAGCCGTAGACGCCGCGCGGGCGCTGGGAGTTTGAATGCCTGAGCGAAACCACCAAACTAAAAAAGCTTCAAATCCGCGACAGGAGGGCTAAAGCCGCGCGCATGTCAGACACTCACGATCCCGCGCACGATCCCATTGGGCTGGCCAAGGCCGAAACGCTGACAGAGGCGCTGCCTTATCTGCAGCGCTACGCTGGACGAACCTTTGTGGTCAAATATGGCGGCCATGCCATGGGCGACCCCGACCTTGCGCATGATTTTGCCGAGGACGTCGTGTTGCTGAAGGCCGTGGGCATCAATCCGGTGGTGGTGCATGGCGGCGGCCCCCAGATTGGCAGCATGCTGAAGAAGCTGGGTGTCGAATCGCGTTTCGTCGACGGGCTGCGCGTAACCGACAAGGAAACCGCGCAGGTTGCCGAAATGGTCCTGTCCGGCGCCATCAACAAGGAACTGGTCGGCTGGATCGCCCGCGCGGGCGGAAAGGCGATGGGCATTTCCGGCAAGGACGGCGGGCTGGTCACTGCGGTGAAGGTGCAGCGCACCACCAAAGACCCGGGCAGCAATATCGAACAGGTTGTCGACCTGGGCTTCGTGGGTGAACCGCGCGATGTCGACACTTCGATCATCAACACCATTTCCAGCGCTGGCATGATTCCGGTAATTGCACCCATCGCGCGCGGCGTGGATGGCGAAACCTACAACATCAATGCCGATACAATGGCCGGTGCCATTGCCGCCGCTTTGGGCGCAGCACGGCTGTTTTTGCTGACCGACGTACCCGGCGTGCTCGACAAGCAGAAGAATCTTCTGACCGACCTGACACCTGCCTCTATCCAGCAGCTACAACAGGACGGCACCATTTCGGGCGGCATGATCCCCAAGCTTGAAACCTGTGTCCACGCGGTGGAAGCAGGGTGTGAAGCAGCGGTTGTGCTTGACGGTCGCGTGCCACATGCCATGTTGCTGGAAATATTCACCTCACGCGGGGCAGGCACGCTGATCAGGGCGCGCTGAGCTGCTACAGAACGTGAGGCCAAGGAGGTGACGATGCATCCTTGTTCCGCACGTTCCGATACAACGGCCCGCTTCAGGTTGAGCCGTAGTCTTGCTTTCTTATTTCCGCTGTTGCTTCTGGCCGCCTGTGACAAGCAGGATTCTGCGACACCGGAGGCCAGCCCCACGCCCACATCAACGCCCAGCCCAACCCCCACTTCAGCAGCCACAACCCCCGGTGCAGCACTTGATCTTGGCGCGCTTCTTGAACGTGACAATCCAATCCGTGTGCTGGATTACTACGCCGCCGCCCTCGCTGCCGAAGAATGGTCTTCGGCCGCTCGCGCCTGGGGTGAAGAGACCGGCATGACTGGCGAAAAGCTGAAGGCCGAATTCGGCGGTAAAGGTTTGGTCGCCTTGGGAATCGTTGAAGGGCAAGCCGATGCCGCGGCCGGTTCGCTCTTTTACCAGGCACCGGTAATCCTGCGCTTCGGCGACGGCGAGGAGCGCCCGGGCATCATCACCCTGCGCCGGGTCAACAATGTCGATGGTGCAACAGCGGAGCAGCTGCGTTGGCATATTGCTGGCAGTTCGTTCGAAACGAACCCGCAAACCAAGCAATGAGCGGCGCCTGCGACCTTGCCGTGGCAGGGCGGGCTCGGCTATCAGCGCGCCACCCCTCCCTCGAAAGGACCGCCGGGTGCTGTTCTACACTCTGTTCGAAATTGTCGGCTATCTAATATCCATAGTTGTCGTGTTGGTGATCGTGCAGTTCGTCATGAGCCTGCTGATCTCCTTCAACGTCGTAAACATGAGCAACGATTTCGTCGCCGCCATCTGGCGCGCGGTGAATGCGATGCTTGATCCTATCCTTCAACCGATCCGGCGCATCATGCCCAATACCGGGGCGATCGATCTTTCCCCTATGGTGCTGATCATCGGACTGGAAATCATACGCATCGTCCTACGCAATCTTGCGATAGCGGCCGTCTGATGGGGGCCTCGATTATCGACGGCAAGGCATTTGCCGCAGGCCTGCGCGAACAGGTAGGCGTCCTCGCTGCGTCCTTTGAACAGGCTGCGGGCCGCAAGGCGGGCCTGGCCGTGGTGCTGGTGGGAGAGGATCCTGCCAGCGAGGTCTATGTCCGCAACAAGGGCAAACAGACGATTGCCTGCGGCATGAACAGTTTTGAACACAAGCTGCCCGCCGACACGTCTGAGGCAGACCTTCTTGCCGTTGTTGCGCAGCTCAACGCTGATCCTGCGGTAGACGGTATTCTTGTTCAGCTTCCCCTGCCCGGCCACATGGACGAGCAGAAAGTCATCGCCACGATAAACCCAGACAAAGACGTTGACGGCTTTCACGTCATCAACGCGGGACGGCTTGCGGTGGGCCTGCCGGGCTTTGTCCCCTGCACTCCGTTGGGCTGCCTGATGCTGCTGAAAGACCAGTTGGGCTCGCTCTCGGGCCTTGATGCCGTCGTCATCGGCCGATCCAATATTGTAGGCAAGCCGATGGCACAGCTGCTGATCGGTGAAAGCTGCACCGTCACCATAGCCCACAGCCGGACGAAAGACCTGCCTGCTGTGGTTCGCCGCGCCGATATCGTCGTCGCTGCTGTCGGCCGGCCGGAAATGGTCAAGGGCGACTGGCTGAAACCCGGCGCGACCGTGATCGACGTAGGCATCAACCGCGTTCCCGGCGCAGAAGAGGGCAAGACCCGGCTCGTCGGTGACGTCGACTTCGCGTCGGCAAGCGCGGTCGCTGGTGCCATTACCCCGGTTCCAGGCGGCGTCGGGCCAATGACCATCGCCGTACTGCTGCGCAACACCATCGTCGCTGCGCACCGTAATGCCGGCATCGCGTTGGGGGATGATGCAATATGATGCGGATTGCGCCTGCGCTGCTTATCGCCGCATTGATCGCAGCACCAACAGCACAGGCGCAAACAGTGGACCACGCGTCGCCAGAGGGGCCAAGGGTACCGTTCCATTCCCGCGCCAATTCCAGCGCAGTGATTGCTGCGGAGATCGCTTTCAATCAGCTTGCCCAGAAAGAGGGCCAATGGACAGCCTTTCTGGAAACCTCCGCACCCGAGGCGGAATTGTTCACCCCGCAGCGAGTCAATGCGCTTACTTGGCTGAAGAACCGGCCCAATCCGGCCAGTTCCGTGATGTGGCAACCCCATGAGGTGTGGTCCAGCTGCGACGGCACCTATGCGCTGACGCGCGGCGCCTGGCAGCGCCCCGACGGAACCTTTGGCTATTTCACTACGCTGTGGCAGCGCCAGCCCAAGACCGGCGACTATAAATGGCTGCTGGATCAGGGCGACAGCACCGCCGCCAAAGTAGACGCACCCGACATGATCGCCGGAGTGGTGGCCGATTGCCGTGCGCCGGCACCAAAGGCCCCGGGCGCCAGCCCCGTGCCCATCGGCAAACAAAAAAAGCCAAAAGTGCCAGCCATCGCGCCTGCCCCCGGCCTGAACACAGAAATCCCCGGCACAGCGCCCATCGCCATCGCATTGGCGGGTGATCGCAAGGACGGCCGATCCCGTGATGGCACGCTCGACTGGTCGTCCGTCGTCGCCCCGGACGGCGCGCGCACTTTCGTCGCACGCATCTGGAAGGACGGCGAAATGCGCGAAACCGTGCGTTCCGTTGTGCAGGCAGGATCGGCAGGAGGCTGACCCGTGCCTGACATCTTTGTCTCTGCATTCGTAACGCTGTTCGTGGTCATAGACCCACCGGGCTGCGCTCCGATCTTCTCCGGGCTGGTGAAAGGCGCCTCACGCAGTCAAGCCATCAGCATGGCGGCACGCGCCTGCATCATCGCCACGTTGATCCTGCTGGGCTTTGCCCTGTTCGGAGAGCAACTGCTAAGCGCGCTGCACATCGAACTGAATGCCTTCCGCATCGCTGGCGGCATCATGCTGTTCCTGATCGCGCTGGACATGGTGTTCGAAAAGCGCACCCGTCGGCGCGAGGAGCGGGCTGAAAAGGTAATGGCCACAACAGAGGTCGAGGACGTTGCCGTCTTCCCGATGGCCATGCCGATGCTTGCCGGGCCGGGCTCCATCGCCACCATCATGCTGCTGATGTCGCAGGCCCAGGGCACCGACCAGACACTGATGATCCTTGCGGCGCTGGGCCTGGTGATGATCCTCACCTTTGCCGCACTTGCCGCTGCCGGGCCACTGATGCGGCTGTTCGGATCACAGGTGGAGGCCATCCTCACACGGCTGCTCGGCGTGCTGCTCGCAGCGCTTGCCGCGCAATATGTGATGGACGGCATCGAGGCTATGCTGACCTGATTGTTACTGCAGGGTAACGCCGTCCTCATCGCTGTCGCGCCGGCCAAAGAACTGCATCAACTGCACCAGAAGCTCGCAGCGAGCGGCGACGTCGGGCGCTTCAAGCAAAGCCTGCTTGGCCGCCGAATCGAATGGCGCGATCTGGGAGACACCGTTGATAAGCGAGACATCGTCCAGCCGGGCGACCGATTCCCAATCCACACTGTAGCCTTGGGCGTCGGCGAATCGCCGTGCTTCCCTCTCGAACGAGGCGCGCTCGATGGGGGCAAGGTACTCCCCCATCGGCTCCTCGATCAGTTCAGCCTCTACCTGGCGAAAAGGCGTGGGAACATCCAGCTCGCGCAGCACACGAAAGCGCGTTTCGCCTTCCAGTAGAATATTGAAGCGCCCATCTGTCAGCGCCTCCACCTCACCAATGCGGCCAAGGCAGCCAACGGCGAACAGCGGCGCGCCCTCGCGCGCCTGCTGTGGCTGGATCATTCCGATTCGGCGGTCCCGCGCCAGCGCATCGCTGATCATGGCACGATAACGCGGCTCAAAAATATGCAGCGGCAGGTGCAGATCCGGATACAGGATCGCCCCGACGAGCGGAAAAATCGAGATGCGCTTACTGCTCATCAGCCGAAAAGAATCGTTGAAAGTTTGCGGCGCGTGGCAGAGGCCCACGGATCCTCCAGCCCGATCACTTCAAACATCTGCAGCAGCTTTGCCTTAGCCGCGCCTTCGTTCCATTCACGATCGGCGGCGATCATCCGCAGCAGAGTGTCCGCCGCTTCGTCGCGCTGGCCAGCGGCAAACGCGGCCGAAGCAAAGGCAAGCTGGGCATCCATATCGTCTGGCGCGGCCGCAGCGGCGACACGCAGAGCGACCAGTTCACCTTCGTCAGGCCGGTCCTTTGCCAGTTCCAGCGCAGCGCGGGCGCGTTCGATTGCCGGATCGCCGGAGAGCGGCGGCTCAAGGCCCGCCAGCAGTTCCTCGGCTTCCTGCAATTGTCCCGCCAGCACAAGGGATCGGGCAAGTCCGGCTACTGCCTCGGCATTATCAGGCACCATATCGACGATCTGGGCAAACACGCCAACGGCGCGTTCGCCGTCACCGCTTGCCAATACTTCTTCGCCCATCGCCAGCAGCGGCGCGACGTCAGGCGCCGCCTCTGCCCCATTGCCCGGCTGTACCGGCAATTTGGCCAGCAACTCATCGAGCGTGGCCTTAAGCTGCGATTCGCCGCGGGCGCTGGTTAGATCCGCAACCGGCTGTCCCTGAAAGATCGCATATACCGTAGGGATCGACCGCACCTGAAACTGTGCGGCAATAAACGGTTCCTCGTCCACATTGACCTTGGCCAGGACAACACCTTTATCAGCGTATTCCGCCGCGACCTTCTCCAGCAGCGGGGTCAGCGCCTTACAGGGCCCGCACCACTCCGCCCAGAAATCAAGAATCACCAGATTGGTCATCGATGGTTCGACCACTGCGCTGCGGAAGCGGTCCACCGCCTTCTGTTCTTCAATGCTAAGGCCGAGGGATGCCAAGGGTGTTCTCCATAGTCTGATTTGTGCGTGCCCCAATGTGGCCTTTTGCGTCCATTTGTGAAGGGCCAAACCAAGAATTGCATTTCTTTGAATTTTTCCCCTTGCCGGTACCAAAGACCGCTGCTAACTGCGCGCCTCACCCCGGCCCTCGCCGCAAAGCGAACGGGCCGCAAACGTCAGAGCGGGCGTAGCTCAGGGGTAGAGCACAACCTTGCCAAGGTTGGGGTCGAGGGTTCGAATCCCTTCGCCCGCTCCAGTTTTCCTAGTGAAAATTGCGGATACCGGCCTTCGGGCCGCCTGCCCGGAAGCAGGCTTGATATCGGGTTATTCGATATCGCCTTTGTATTTTCCTTTGAGGCATCTGGTGTCATCGCGACGGCGCCATGATCTCGAAAGAGCGCACCCCACATCCAATACTCACTGCACCGCTTACGCCGGAGCGGCGCTTCACCCACAACGCACGTCCCACGTATCTGGTGGAACAGCGCGCGTCGCCAAATGCGTCATCAATGGCGCTGTGCTGGGCTGCGGGGCGCACGGCCGGCAAACCAATTGCAGTTGACGGGAACCGCCCCGCACTTGATAGCCGTGATCATGCGGGTCGTAGCTCTATTAGCCATTCTCTCGTTCACTGCCGCGTGCAACACGACGGCGCAAAGCGCCCTGCAAACCGGCGCAGTGCATAACAGCGAAGCTACCCCGGCCTCACGCGGGCTGGCTTTTGCTCAGGCGAACTGTGCTACCTGTCATGCGATAGGGGCCGGAGCATCACCCCGGCCACAGGCCCCTTCCTTTGCCACGGTCATCAACACACCAGAGCTAACCGCCGAAACTCTGAGGCCGTGGCTGCAGGATTCGCACAATTTTCCAGAAACCATGAATTTTGCTATCGCACCGGATCAGATTGACGATCTTGCGGCCTATATGCTGACATTAAAGGATCCGGCGTACCGGCCGCCCATACTGTAGGTTCCTGGTGCTGATCACGCCCGCAGGAACGTAAGGAGGGATCATGCTGACGCAGCTTATCGCCGAAAACGACATCCTGGCCCTGTCCGTCGAAGGGCGAATTGAAAAGCCGGACATCGTGAACGCCTTTCGCCTGCTCGACGACGCATTTTCGCGTAACCCCACGGTTCATGTCTTTATAGAGGTTATCGGCCTTGACGGCATCGCGGCCGACGCCCTGACCGCCGACCTTGGCCGTGCGTTTGGCTATCTCGGCCGATTGAAGCAATTCGGCCGAGTTGCCGTGGTCGCAGACCAGAGCTGGGTACGCGCTGCGACGCGTGTGGAAAGCGCCCTTCTGCCCTTCATTTCCTATCAGGTTTATCAGCCCAACCAGCGGGACCATGCGCTTGCCTGGGTCAAGGGAGAGGCCGAAAGCGCGCACCCGCACTCCGTTCGGCTGCTGTCGTGTGCCGATGGCATCCATGAGTATGAGGTAAGCGGAAGGATCACCAGGCAGACGGTAGAAGCGCTCCACGCTGATCTGCCCCAGGCAGCACACGAACGACCGCCGCTTAAGCTTCTGGTCCGCATCACACGCTATGATGGTTTTGAGCCGGGCATTCTGCTCAATCCCAAATACGGCGAATTGGAAATCGCCATGTTGCAACGGGTTGCGCGCTGCGCAATCGTTGGCGGGCCGGACTGGATCGCCACGACCGCGCGAGTGTTCAATCCCCTGCTGAAAATGGACTTGCGCCATTTTCCCACCGATGCCGAAGCTACCGCACGGACATGGCTTCACGACGACATTGCAAGCAAAGCGGCCATGTAAAATACAGGCCGGTGTCAGTGCCGACCTCACGGAATGGAGTGCATAAATGGCGATAAAAGATCTTCTGGCATTCGTGGACACCGGTGATCAGGACGACCAGTTCCTGCGCGATGCAATTGCCTTTGCTGAATTCCACAATGCCAGCCTGTCGGTGGCCGTGCTGTCTGCGCTTCCGGCTGCAGACTATGTCCTGACCCTCGGCCCGTCACATGCCTATCTTGAAGACTATGTCGAAGCGGCCGAAGCCAAGCAGGCCCGCGTCACCGCGTTGGCGGGGGGCACGAATGTAGAAATCCGCACGATTTCCGACCGCCCTTCAATCATTTACGCCAAGGCCGCAGTTTACGCGCGCTATGCGGACATGGTGCTGTTCGGCCCGGCAGACAACTATGACTACCCGCCAATCCGGCGCGAAACCATCGAAAGCATCCTGTTTGCATCAGGGCGACCAGTACTGGTCCTGCCCAGCGGCCATGTTCCGCACGCGATTGACCATGTGGCCATCGGCTGGAACGCCACCCGGGAATCGACCCACGCCCTGCGCGATGCGGCAGCCTTTGCTCAGCCGGGTGCCAAGATGGACATCATCATCCTTGACGGTAAGCCATCAACAAGAGGGCATGGTTCCGAGCCAGGGGCCGATATTGCGCACCACCTTGCCCGTCATGGGTTTTCCGCCACCGTAATCGCAATAGATGACATCGATCACTCTGATGCAGAGGCCCTTGTCGATTGCGCGAGCAAGCAGGGTGCGACGGTTCTGGCGCTCGGCGCGTATGGGCGTTCTCGCTTGCGCGAGATGATTCTGGGCGGCGTGACCCGTGATCTGCTGGCCGGCGCGCCAATCCCCCTGCTGTTTTCGCATTAGAGGACGATCAATACAGCGCCGGCCTCATCAGGGTGAGGAAAGGCCAGCGCTGTGCATCCACGCGCGGGGATCACGGTCCAGAAAGCAACAGCCCCGCGTCAGGCCTGTCAGTCAGCGCGGACGACCTGCGCGACTTCCACGATCTTGAGTTCGCGTTCATGACCCTCGCGATCGGGCCAAAGGATCGATTGGCCTTCGCGCAGACCAATCAGCCCGGCACCCACCGGCGTCAGGATCGAGATACGGCCGGCCGAAATGTCAGCCTCCTTGGGATAAACGAGCTGGTAGCTGTATTCCTTCCCGCTCGCTTCGTCTGTGAACCGCACAGTCGCGTGCATGGTAACGACGTTGGCGGGAATTCGGCTGGCGGAATGAAGCGTCGCGCGACCGATCTCAGTCAGCAGAAGCTCGCTCACCTGTGGCACGCGCTCTTCTGCTGCCATCGCCATATTGGTCAAAGCATCAGCTTCGGTATCGATCATTTGTATCGGCGGCCTTCTGGACGCCTTCTTGGTAGCCATGATTTTTGCTTTCCGGTGAGGTCGACTGCGCACGATCTGCCGCAATCGTTCTATGCGTTGGTCTTTCGCCCCGAGCTCGGGGCAAGACGCACCGGAACCCGGGGCTACGTGCCCGCGAGAAGCTGCCCCCCATGGTGGCGGAACCTGAAATGGCAGTGTTGGGTCTGCATTGTGTCATAATGCGAGCCCGGCCTCTCCGAGTCAAACACCATCGCGTGCCCCCCCCAGTCGTAATCCGGCGATCTGCCTCAATCGTTATCTAAGCCACCAATATCCTTGGGAATATTCTCAGTCCCCTCGGTGCGGTCGCGGTAGAGCGCTGCGCGGGCAAGCAGCATCAGCGTGATCGGGGTTGTCACCGTAATGAAAATCGCGATCAGCACCTCGTGCACGACAGGCCGTGACTGCAGAACTGAAAAGCAGGTTATGGATGCGATAAGGATGAAGCTTGTGCCCAACGTCATGCCCAGCGTGGGCGGATGGACACGTTCATAAAAGTTGCCAAGCCTAACCAGGCCCAGCGCGCCGATCAACGTAATCAGCGCGCCCATCAGGACGAAAACTCCCACGATGATTGCTGCCCACAAGGGCAGTTCCGGCGCCTGGATCATTCGATCACCTCACCGCGCATAAGGAATTTGGCCAGCGCCACGGTCCCGGCAAAACCAAGCAGCGCGACAACCAGTGCGGCCTCGAAAAAAAGGGTTCGCCCGGTCTGAATCCCATAGGTCAACAACAGGAGCATCCCGGCCAGATACAGCGCATCGAGCCCCAGAACCCGATCCTGCGAACGCGGGCCGCGAATGATACGGTACGTGGCGCAGCCCATGGCCAGGCCAAGCAGTATCTGCGACATGGTGATGATCAGAGCAAGGAACAGCGTGCTCATTCGAAAATCTCCAGCAGCAGCTTTTCATACCTGTTTTTGATCTGGTCGATCCAGATGCTGGGATCGACCAGATCAAGAACGTGTATGAGAATCAGCTTATTGCGAGCATCGTGCTGCACCCACAGCGTGCCCGGTGTGGCAGTGATGATCACGGCCAGTGCCGCAAGCGCATAGGGATTGCGCAGTTCGATCGGAACCTGGATGAAGCCCGACCGGCGTTCGCGCCGCTGGAAAAGGACGATCCGGCTTACGGCAATGTTTGATCGGACGATATCGACCAGAACAATTCCGGCCAACTTCACCATCGCCTTACCGAAACGGACGCGTGGCTTTTCCACGTCAAGCGTCAGCATTACCCGTGACACCAACACCGCGATCGCGGCCCCGAGCAGGATGTGCCCCGGCGAGAACCCCGTCAACAGCACCCACATCGCGAACAGGAACGTCGCCAGAATCGGATAGGGAACAAGCCGCTTCATGGCGCCAGTCCGCCTGCCCGGGGCGCGAACCGCACCGCGTCGATATAGCCCATGCGATCGGCCAGCGCGGCTGCCGTCCCTTCCATATAAAGGTAGATCGGCCCGGCAAAAACCATCAGTGCCAGACAGGCAGAGAGTAGAATCGCGATTGGCGCCACCTCGATCACGCTAAGGCTGGCGGGCGAATCCTCGCCCGGGGTCCACAGCAGATCAATACCTGCGCGTGTAAGGGAAATAAGTGTCGCGAGGCCGGACAGGATGATCAGGGCGATCAATACCCAGGTCGTCGTTGATATTTCCACTTCGCGGATCAGCGCATCAATCATCCCGAATTTGGCGATGAAGCCCGACAGCGGCGGCAGCCCGGCCAGCAGCAGAGTGCAGAAGATGAAGCCACCGCCTAAAATTGCGATGGTTCCCGGGATAACAACGCCGATCTCGCTCTCTTTTTCCTCGACCACGCCGGTGTATTCATCGTCAAACACGGGCTCTGCCATGCCCACGATCATGTCGTCCTCGTCAGCGTTGCGCTCCACCGGCTCGATGATCAGGTAAAGGGCACTGACCGCCAGCGTCGAGCTTGCCAGATAGAAAAGCAACGCGGCCATAAGCGTCTCGCCGCCCATGCCGATTGCCGCCAGCAACGTGCCTGATGAAACCATCACATAGTGCCCGGCAACGCCCGTAAGCTTGCGCGTGGCAAGAATGCCCAGCGTGCCATAAAACATCGTCGCAAAGCCCGCCCAGATCATCCAGTCGTTGGCGAACCCGGCTGCCCCGCCCGAGGTTTCTCCGAACAGCAGCGAAGACAACCGCAGGATTATGTAGATGCCCACCTTTGTCAGAATCGCAAAGATCGCTGCTACCGGCGGCGCCGCCGCGGCATAAGTGCGGGGTAGCCAGAAGCTGAGAGGCCAGATGCCCGCCTTGACAAGAAATGCCACGCCCAGGATCGCTGCACCGGCTTCCAGCAGCATCAGGTCTTCATTCGGGACCAGCGGAAT
>Ga0233380_1001008_pt1 | contig 13411 bp, 15 predicted proteins | sample ElkDunMinimDraft_9_FD_191541 | JGI IMG/M metagenome (GOLD analysis project Ga0233380, IMG submission 191541) | Fecal eukaryotic communites from dung pellets of Tule Elk in California, USA - Elk Dung F36 | ecosystem: Host-associated > Mammals > Digestive system > Large intestine > Fecal | place... | reverse complement strand
TTCAGGCCGTCGTAGCAAGGCTGGCGCTGGAAGCCTCCGACCTAGGCCTGCACCTCGTCGACATCGCAGGAACGATCCAGGATACCGCGGCGCAGTCCTCGGCCCATGCGACCCTACTTACCCGCCTGACCCAGGCCGCCAAGGCGATAGCCGAGGCGAATGCGGACATCGCCAAATCTCTCGGAGAAACCGACAAGCTGGCCGCCAGTGCCAGGAAAGTGCTCGGCGAGCAGGCCCAGCAACTTACGGGCTCGGTCGCCGCCATAGACAACATGGTGACGGCCTCCCAGGAAATCGGCGATGAAATCAAGTCGTTCTCCTCTGCGCTGGCGGATGTGGGCCGTCTTGCCGATGCGATCGGCACCATTGCCCGGCAGACCAATCTTCTCGCGCTGAATGCCGCAATCGAGGCCGCGAGGGCCGGAGACGCCGGCAAGGGCTTTGCCGTCGTTGCCGCCGAGGTCCGGGCGCTGTCCCTCCAGACGTCGCAGACCACGGCGTCCATCCAGTCGACGCTCGAGCAGCTCGGAACAAGAATTGACGCGCTCGTCGCCGCCGGCAACCAGGCGCGCGTCTCCGCGGAGGGCGTGAAGTCCACCGCAACGGAAGTCCAGGGCTCCTTCAAGGGCGTCGAGGACGTCATGTCGCAGATCCTCGACAGCGCCTCGTCCCTGGCGGGAACAACCGAGGCCGTCGACCGGCAGTGCAACGAATTCGCCGGCTCGATCGCGACCGCCGCCACTGCCATCCTCAAATCGAACGACAAGTTGCAGGAGACGTCGGGCCGGGTCGGCGAGGTGGTCGCCATCTCCGAACGCATCATCCAGGCGACGGCGAGCGCGGGCACGCAGACCCCCGATACCCCCTACATACAGGCGGCCATGTCCATCGCGGCGGAGGTGTCCGCGGCCTTCGAAGCGGCGATCCGCTCGGGCCGTACCGACATGGCGGCCCTCTTCGACCGCCGGTATCAGCCGATCCCCGGCACCGATCCCGTCCAGTACATGACCCGGTTCACGGAGCTTACCGACGCAGTCCTGCCGGCAATCCAGGAGAAAGCCGCGGCAAGCGACGAGCGCGTGGCATTCTGTGCCTGCGTCGACGAGAACGGCTATCTGCCGACCCATAACCGCAAGTTCTCGCATCCCCAGCGTCCCGGTGACGTGGAGTGGAATACGGCAAATTGCCGCAACCGCAGGATGTTCAACGACCGGGTGGGTCTTGCAGCCGGGCGCAATACCGAGCCCTTCCTGCTGCAGACCTATCGTCGTGATATGGGCGGCGGCCAGTATGTGCTGATGAAGGACATCTCGGCCCCCGTTTTCGTCAACGGACGCCACTGGGGCGGGCTTCGCCTGGCAATACGGGTATAGCGCTCGCCGGAGCCCGATCGACATGCGGCAGATTTCTAGAGCCGTACCATCGATATTGCGCGGATGACGATCTCGTCCTGCCGGAAGGTCCTTTCCAGTTCCTGCCGGTAGGCCCGCCACCAGGCCTCGTCCAGCGTCTCGACCATTACCTCGGCGGTGACGATCGCATCGCGTTGGACTCCGCCCTCGCCGAGCCAGAGCCCCTCGGCCGGCGCGCTCCGGTGGAAGGTGATGCCTCCGAATGACCGGGCAAGATGATCGCGGACGGATGCAAGCAGCCCCGGCGGAAAGGGCTGTCCGTCAGGATCGTTGGCAGGGAGCAGGATCTGAACGAGATGCATGCTCCCCTCAGCCATGTTCATTCCCACTCAATCGTCCAAACCAACATTAAGCCGTTGATATCACGTATAATTATGGCCTTGGGGCGCGCAAAAACCGACTACTGGCTAGTCAAAATGTTACGCTTTTGATTTTAAAGGGAAAAAGGGTCGAAAAAAAATTTGTGGGTTTCAAGGACAATCGGCGTCAATCGCCAGTCTCGACCCTGTGAACGCCGTCCCACAGATTGACCCAATCTGTAGCAGAAAACACCGCTGACCACAACGAGCAGCCTGCCTCGGACAAGAGGTCAGTTTGCGTTTATGCCGATTTGCTAACCACAAAGCAGCAAACCAGGGCATCTTCAAACTGGCGCTTGGTTTGAAAATATGCTAAAACACTCACTATGAGTGAGCAAACAATAGGAAAGTTAAAGCAACTGGAACAGGTCCTGCCTGAGGGCCTGCTCGTCGATGCCGCGTGGCTTTCCGCTCAAGGCTACTCAACCTCGCTGCGCACCAAATATGTTGCCTCTGGCTGGCTCGAGCAGCCGGCACGCCGAGTGTATCGGCGCCCTCGCGGACAGCTTGGCTGGCAGCAGGTGGTCGTCTCGCTGCAGACGCTTCTCGGCTATCGTCTCACCGTTGGCGGCCGGACAGCCCTCGAGCTGCAAGGCTATGCCCATTACCTCTCACAGGATCGTTCCGAGATCCATCTTCACGGTCCAGCGAAGCCGCCCAGCTGGCTCACGACGCTCCCACTGAAGGAACGGTTCGTGTATCACAACAGCTCGCCGCTCTTCGGGGCCGACCTGGAGGATGTCAGCTTTCCTTCCCTCGTTTCGGACCGCGCACCTGATGCGCGAGTTGCGGGATCTTTTCAGGACGCCGGATTGCGCGCTCTGCCCTGGGGGCAATGGGATTGGCCGTTGACGGTATCGACGCCCGAACGGGCGGTTCTCGAACTTCTCGACGAGCTGCCCCAGCGTGAGAGCTTCGATCAGGTCGACGTGCTGATGGAAGGTCTGAGCGATCTTGCGCCGAGGCGGCTCCAGAAGCTGCTTGTCCGCTGCCGCAGTGTGAAGGTGAAGCGCCTGTTCTTCTTCTTTGCCGATCGGCATCGCCATGCATGGCTCAAGCAAGTCGACCGGACCGCAATCGAACTGGGTTCGGGCAAGCGCATGCTGGTCAAGGACGGCAGGTACGACCCGACCTACGAGATCACTGTCCCCAAGGAACTGGCCGAGGCGTATTGATGGCATTTGCGGACACTTACCGAAATCAGGTCGCATTACTGATCCGCACACTGCCTTCGGTGGTTGCGGAAGAGTGCTTCGCGATGAAGGGTGGCACGGCGATCAATCTGTTCGTGCGCGACCTGCCGCGCCTCTCGGTCGATATCGATCTTACCTACCTGCCAGTGCAGGACCGCGCGACCTCGCTTGCAACGATCAATGCGGCGATGGCGCGCATCGCTGAGCGCATTACCGAGTCAGTCCGCGGCTCCCGTGTCGCTCCGTCACGCTCGCGCGAGAATGTGATCACTAAGCTCGTCGTCCGTGGCGATGGCGCGCAAATCAAGATTGAGGTGACGCCGGTCCTGCGTGGCTGCGTGTTCGAGCCCGCCATACGGTCGGTCTCCCCCAGCGTGGAAGATGAATTCGGCTTTGCCGAAATGCGGATCGTCTCGTTTCCCGATCTCTATGCCGGCAAGATTGTCGCCGCCCTCGACCGTCAGCATCCACGCGATCTGTTCGACGTGCGTGATCTTCTGGCGAATGAAGGCATCGACGATGCGCTGCGTCGGGCCTTCCTCATCTACCTGATCAGCCACGACCGCCCCATGGCCGAAGTTCTGGCGGTGCGGCGCAAAGATATTGCGGTAGAATTTGACCGAGGTTTCGTCGGCATGACGCGACAACCGGTCGAACTCGAGACCCTGCTTGCGGCGCGTGAAGCACTGATTGCCGACATCGTCGGAGAGATGCCCAATGCGCACCGCCAATTTCTGTTGGCGTTCGAGCGCGGCGAACCCGACTGGCCAGCCCTCAACCTGGAGGCCGGCGCCGAACTGCCGGCCGTGCGATGGCGGCAACAAAACCTCGATGGTTTGAAGGCTGAGAAACGCCAGGCACTGGTGCGGCAGCTTGAAGAGGTTCTGGCAACATAGGGTCGTAGAAGGCCGGAGCCGTCATCATCATCGGTGAGCAAATCAGGTGGCGGCCGAAAGGTTCACGCGCTCCATCAGCGCTTCGGCGCTTTCCTTGCGCTCCGAATAGCGATCGGTGAGATAGGTCGAGATATCCCGTGTGAGCAACGTGAACTTGACCAGCTCCTCCATCACGTCGACCACGCGATCGTAGTAGGAGGACGGTTTCATGCGGCCGGCCTCGTCGAATTGCTGGAACGCCTTGGCGACGGATGACTGGTTGGGGATCGTCACCATGCGCATCCATCGACCAAGCACCCGCATCTGATTGACGGCGTTGAAGCTCTGGGAGCCGCCCGATACTTGCATGACGGCCAGTGTTCGGCCCTGTGTCGGCCGGACGGCCCCGACCGAAAGGGGAATCCAGTCGATCTGGGCCTTCATCACCGCGCTCATCGCGCCGTGCCGCTCGGGACTCGTCCAGACCTGCCCCTCCGACCAGAGCGACAGGTCACGCAGCTCCTGCACTTTCGGGTGAGCGACTTCCGCTCCGTCCGGCAATGGCAGGCCGGTCGGGTCGAAGATGCGTGTTTCGGCGCCAAAGGCATTCAGCAGTAGTTCGGCCTCCTGCGTCAGAAACCGGCTATAGGAGCGCTCGCGAAGCGAGCCATAAAGCAGCAGGATGCGCGGCCGATGCGCCGAAGGCGACGCCCGCAGCCGGTCAATATCGGGAACATCGATGCAACCGGGATCGATATTGGGCAGAGCGTTCAGCATTAGTGGTTCGCCTCCGCGACAGCCACGGTCTTGCTGCCCCGCTCATACCAACCTTTCGAGCGGTTCACGATCCACACGACCGAGAGCATGACCGGCACTTCGATGAGAACGCCGACGACGGTGGCGAGCGCCGCGCCCGAATGGAACCCGAACAGGCTGATGGCAGCGGCGACGGCGAGTTCGAAGAAGTTGGAGGCACCGATAAGGGCCGAAGGGCCGGCGACGCAATGCTGCTCGCCCGTGATCCGATTCAGCAAATAGGCAAGTCCGGAGTTGAAATAGACCTGGATCAGGATCGGCACCGCGAGCAGCCCGATGACCATCGGCTGGGCGATGATCTGTTCGCCCTGAAAGCCGAATAACAGCACCAGTGTCACTCATCGTCAACCGCCACCGGTTCGATCGCGGAACGTGGACTTTCCGGCAGAGGCAAAGCACTCCAATCGTCCGACTGTCTCGGGGCGGGCGATACCAATTCCGGCGGCGGCAGGACGCGTTCGGTGAACCGGCGGTCCTCATAGTAGCGCGCTTTCTTCGCCCGGATCGGCGGGGTTCCGGCGACCATGACAATCTCGTCGGTCGGTGGAAGCTGCATGATCTCGCCCGGCGTCAGCAATTGGCGGGCGGTTTCGGATCGAGAGACCATCAGATGGCCGAGCCAGGGCGACAGCCGGTGCCCGGCATAGTTCTTCATCGCCTTCATCTCAGTCGCCGTACCAAGCGCATCGGACACGCGTTTGGCGGTGCGCTCGTCATTGGTGGCGAAGCTGACCCGGACATGACAATTGTCGAGAATGGAGTTGTTGGGACCGTAGGCCTTCTCGATCTGGTTGAGCGATTGCGCGATCAAAAAGCTCTTGAGCCCGTAACCGGCCATGAAGGCCAGCGCGCTTTCGAAGAAATCCAAGCGCCCGAGCGCGGGAAACTCGTCGAGCATCAGCAGCAGCCGGTGGCGCCGGCCATTGGCCTGAAGGTCCTCGGTCAGCCGGCGCCCGACCTGATTAAGGATCAGGCGGATCAGGGGCTTGGTGCGGTTGATATCGGAAGGCGGTACGACGAGGTAGAGCGTCGTCGGTGCTGTCGCCTCCACCATATCGGCAATGCGCCAATCGCAGCGGCAGGTGACTTCGGCAATGACCGGATCGCGGTAAAGACCGAGAAAGGACATGGCGGTCGAAAGCACGCCCGAGCGTTCATTGTCGGACTTGTTCAGCAATTCGCGCGCCGCGCTGGCGATGACCGGATGCGGGCCGGCCTCGCCCAAATGCGGGGTTTTCATCATGGCCGCGAGCGTTGTCTCGATTGGCCGTCTGGGATCGGAAAGGAAGGCGGCAACTCCGGCGAGCGTCTTGTCCTTTTCAGCATAGAGGACTTGCAGGATCGCGCCGACCAGAAGCGCGTGGCTGGTCTTTTCCCAATGATTGCGCTTTTCGAGACTGCCTTCGGGATCGACCAGGATGTCGGCGATATTCTGGACATCGCGCACCTCCCATTCCCCGCGGCGTACCTCGAGCAGCGGATTGTAGGCTGACGATTTCGGATTGGTGGGATCGAACAGCAGGACGCGGCCATGCCGGGCGCGAAAGCCAGCGGTGAGCTGCCAGTTTTCGCCCTTGATGTCGTGAACGATGGCCGAGCCCGGCCAGGTCAGGAGCGAAGGCACGACGAGGCCGACGCCCTTGCCGGAACGCGTGGGCGCAAAGCACAACACATGCTCTGGTCCGTCATGGCGAAGATAGCTCCCCTCATAGCGGCCGAGCACCACGCCGTCGGGATCGAGGAGGCCCGCCACCTTTACTTCTTGCGGCTTGGCCCATCGGGCAGATCCGTAGGTTTCGGCATTCCTGGCTTCGCGGGCGCGCCAGACCGACATGCCAATCGCGACGGCGATGGCGATGAACCCGCCCGAAGCGGCGATCAGGCCACCTTTGGCAAAGACCTCCGGGGCATAGGCCTCATAGAAATACCACCACCAGAAGATTGCCGGCGGATAGTAGACGGGCCAGCCCGCAAGGCGAAACCACGGGGTTCCGAGCTGAGCCTGAAACCCCAGTTCCCAGGCGACGTATTGCGTGGCCGCCCATGTCGTCACCAGGATGATCAGGAAGACCGTGAGGATCTGGCCCCAGAGGATTTTCGTGGCTGACATGGCAGGTCCTTTCGATGCGGCGCTCAGAGGCCAAGCCCGCGCTTTCGTCCAAAGCTCCAGTCCACCCCGCCATTGCCGCGGGCGAGACCCGAGACATGGCGGCCGAGATGCTTTTCGAGCGAGGGCGACCAGGGGACGAGTTGAAAGCCGAGTCCGTCATCGATCATGGCGAAGCGGCCCGACGCGAGCGACAGGCGCTGGCGGTAGGTGCCGGCGACATAGTCACCCTCGGCGGCGCGGTTGAAGGCAAGGCCGGTTTCTTGCGACAGCCTGCTGCCGAGAGCCTCGAGTTCGCGCCGGCGCAGCGTCTCGATCAGGTTGCGGCTGAAGATGATCCGGCGATGCTGGCGCGTGGCCAGTCCTTCCCCCACCAGATGCTCGGCGCGTTCCTCCATGGCCTGACGGACCTCGGCCCCGAAACCAGCTGCGGACAGCGCAGCCGGATCCCGCGCCAAGGCCTGCCGGTCGAGCCAGGTCGCGCCCTGTGCCGAAACCTGGCTGTGCAGATCGAGATCCGAGCGCACGGCGATTGCCACTCGCCGCTGCCCTCTGGCGTCGTCGAACCCGCGCAGTTCGACGATGGAACCGGGTACGCTGTCACCGGTCGCATCGAGATCGGGAAGCTTGATGTGATGGGTTCGCCCATCGACGCCATCGACCACGGCATAGGCCGTGTCTTTGAGTTCGTCATCGAGACCGCGCGCGATCAGCCTGCCGATGACAGGCGTCTCCAGGCTTTCGCCGGCGAGCACATAGCTTGCCGCACCGCGCTCTATGCCGCGCTCGGTCAGCGCGTGGTGCATTCGCTTGATGATGTCGCCACGCTCGCCAAGCTCGCGCAGCACCGTCTGCGCCTTGTCGTCGATCACCCATTGGCCGGGACCGATCTGCTCGGCCAGGCCGAGGGTTTCGAGCTTGCGCAACCGCCCGAGCTTTAGCGCCCGATACTCATCGGGCGTTTCGCCAGCCCGCAGAGCGAGATCGATGATCCCGGCGCCGCGTCCGTCGCGCACAAGCTGGCGGTCAAGACCGGTCCAGCGTTCGGCAGCCATCTGGCGCTCGAGCGTGCGGCGAATGTCGTGTTCGGTTCGCGGCCCGAGCTCCTGGGTGATGAGATCGCGCGCCCGGTCGCGCATCCCTTCCTTGATGTAGTCGCGCGCAATGACGAGATCCTGGCCGTCGTCGCGCACGCCGCGTACGATCAGATGGATATGGGGATGCTCGGTATTCCAGTGATCGACCGCCACCCAGTCGAGCCGGGTGCCAAGATCCTTTTCCATCTGCCCGGCCAGATCGCGGGTAAAAGATTTGAGGTCCGCCATGTCGAGGGCGTCGTCGGGCGAGACGATGAAGCGGAAATGATGCCTGTCTCCGCCGCACCGTTCGGCAAAGGCGCCGCCATCCATTGAATCGCCCTCTGGCCCGAACAGCCGCGCCTTCTCCCCGTCCCGGGTGACGCCATCGCGGCGCAGATAATCGAGATGCGTGCCAAGCGGCGCCTTGCGGGCGGTGTGACGAACAACGCGCGCCTTGATCACGGCGCCGCGCGAGCGGGCGGTAATGAAGCGATTGGCCTGAATGCTGGCGCGTTGGCCATGCCCGAACCGCGAGCGGTTGCCCGAGACGATCCGGCCCGAGCGTGAAACGCCGCCTCCGGCCTTTTTCGCCGCCGCCAGTGCCTGGGCAATGAAGGGCCGCGCCTGTTGGGTGCGTGTCGAACGGATGCGCCCCGGACGAATACGGAACTCGCGCTCATCGGGCATGACGCGGCTCCGCAATGTGTGAAAACCCGAGCCAAAACGGGCGATCCCGCCTTGCGCGCACATTGCGCCCTTGGGTCACAAGGTGCGGAATCGCAGAAAAGCCTGAGCAAAAACAACCAACCGCCTGGCCGACAATGTGCGGCCTTTTATCCTGCCATCGGTCGGTTGTTGCGGTCCTCCCCTGCCAGCCAGCACGCCATGGCGCGCTGGCGCACGATGCCGTGCGATCGCGCAAAAGCCGCATCATGGGACGGCACCGCTATCGGCTTGAGTGACAAAAATGGCCTCGTGCTGTCGCCGGTCATGCGCACCGGCCGCATCCGGAACGGGGATGCGGGTGTCGTTGCTCTGCGCAAACGCCGCGTCACCGATAGCGCTCGTTCGGTTGCCACTGCGCGCAACAAAGAGCGGCGCCTCGCGCCAATCGGGCAGCAACGCAGTGGGTATGGAAGCGCCGTGAGACGGCGCCGCGTTTCCCAGGATTGGTGCGAGCTTGGCGACATAGGCGCGCGTTTCGGCGGGCAGGATGCGGCCCGCTGAAAGGTACTCATCGTAGCGGCCCGGCCCGGCATTATAGGCTGCCAGCATCGCCGCAACATTGCCGTAGCGATCGAACATCGCGCGCAAATAGGCCGCGCCCGCGAGGATATTGTCGCGTGGATCATAAGGATCGCGGCCCAGGCCATGACGCTGCCGCAGCGCCGACCAGGTGGCGGGCATGATCTGCATCAGGCCCATTGCCCCGGCCGAGGATATGGCGCGCCCATCGCCCGCGCTTTCGGCCTGCAGGACCGCATCGATCCAGATCTCGGGAATGCCGAAACGCCGCGAAGCTTCGGCAACATGGTCGGCATATGCATCGTGCAGGATGCGGGGTGTGAGCAGACTCGGTTGCGCCTGCGCTGCGACGCCGACCGGGCTGCAGAACACGCCGGTAAGGAGAAGGAAGGCAATGGATCGGGCGGCGCGGTGACGCCCGATCGCAACGGAGTGGCCATGCCCGAAGCGACAGCGCCGCATCGCTCAGTCCTTTGCATCGCGTTTGGGCGGCCGGTTCCAGTGCAGCGACCAGGACGCCGCGTCAGCGCTGTTCTGGAACAGGGCGGCACGGATCGGATACGGCAATGCCGGATCGTCGATCAGCACGGAGAGATATTCTCCGGCCTTCTCGCCGGTGCGTGTCCAGGCCGCCCCTATCTCAGGGCCGGTGTCATCTTCGCCGAGGTGGACGCGATGGTCCGGGGCGTTTTCGACATTGGCGGGATCCACCGCGACAATGGCGATTTCGCGGTCGAGCGTGAGCGTCTGGATGCGCCCGGCAAAGCCTGTCTTGTGCCTGGTAAATTCACCGATCTGCGGCATGGCGGTTTCCTTTCCTCAAGCGGTGAAGGACGATCGGGCGGGAATCGAGCCCGCACGTGGACAAGCGTTCACCGCGCTGACGCCTGCCATTCGAAGCGGCCGTCACCATTCGCATCGGTCCAGATCGGCACGACGCGGGCGGTGACGGCTGAAAGCGGAAGCGGCCCGAAATAGCGGCCATCGAAACTGTCGGCGGCGTCCCAGTTCATCAGGAACACATCGCGTTTGGCGATCACGCGGCAGCCCTGCCAGGAGGGCAGGTCGCGGCCCATCCGGTCGCGCTCACGGGCATGGCCATAAAGGTGGTCGTAGGCGGTAATGGCTGTGCCATGGCGGCAAACTCTCGTGCCGTGGAGCGCCAGGACACGCTTGATCAGTGGCACGCCGCGCGGAAGGTAGCGGCGCGCTTCAAGCAGCTCGGCCAGCGCGTCTGGCGGCTGGACCGCGACCAGATCGGTGACTTCGATTGGGTCGGCCGGCTCGACGGCGTAGAGGCCGATGGGCGCACTGGCCGAGGCGTTCCAGATGAAGCGCGGACCGTGCCCGGTGAGGACCGGGGCGACGACTAGCCCGACCGAAACCAGAGCGGAGGCGAAAATGGCGCGTCGGGTCATGGCAGAATGCTCCGCCGCTTGATCCAGGCGCGGTGCTGCGCTTGCGTGTAGACGCGGGGGCTTTCCCCGGCCGCCAATCGGTTATGAATGTGGCGCCAGTGATCGGGCGCGACATCGGCCCCGTCGATGCCGCGCGCCTCGATCGCATCGATGAGCTGCAGCACGCGCTCGACTTTCGGCCAGCCAGAGACTGTCAGCAGAAGTTCGCCGCCCGGCGTGACGGCGGGAACGGTCTGGTAGGCTTCGTGCGGCGCGACCGCGCGCAGGATGTCGAGATGGGAAGCGACGGTGCCGTAGTCATTCGCCGTCCAGCGCACGAAGGCGAAAAGGCTCCCGGGACGAAAGCCGAGGACACGGCGTCTGCGGTCGATGATGCGCTCCTGAACCGGATTCCCGAACCGCACCCAATATTCGATCGATTTCTCGATCCAGATTAGCTCCACCTCGGTCAGGGCCGTAGCCGACGAAGAGCGCGCGCCCTCGGCTGCCAGCGTTTGATGTCCCGCCAAGCCGGTCACTGCCCATCGTCCCTGGCAGGTGGAAATTCACGCTCCAGCAGCACGCGCAGCATGTCGGCGACGGTCATGCCGCGCTCGAAGGCCGCAATCTTGATGCGGCCGCGCTGCGCCGGCGTCACATCGATGGTGAGCCGCGCCGTGTTCGCAGCGCCGTCCGCCCGACCGGCCGGCTGCTCCTTTGCGGCTCTCACCCAGGTTTCGGGATCGGCCGGCCGGCGAGCAAAGCCGCTCCTGGGCGCTCGGGTGCTCATGACGTCCTCCGCGTGCGCGGGAGCCGCTCGATTTCATCAACCAGCGCTGCGATCTCAGCGGCCGCGGCTGTGGCGCCGTCCAGTTCGTGAACGAGACGGCCGGTCTGGGCGGCGCTGGCGAAGGCGACACGCTGCCCGATCCGGCTCGCGAGCACCGGAGGATCGTGATCGGCGAGCGTAGCGGCGGTTTCGCGGCCAAGGATGGTGCGCGCAGCGCAGCGATTGAGGACGAACCGGGAGAAGAGATCGGGCCGGTAAATGCGCGCTTCGGCGATGAGCGACAGCATCTCGGCGGAAGCCCAGCCATCGAAGGGCGAAGGCTGCACTGGGATCAGCACCAGGTCAGCGGCGAGCAGCGCAGAGCGCATGAGACCGGCGACACGCGGCGGCCCATCGATAACGACATGATCGGCCTGCCGGGACAGTTCCGGCGCTTCCCGGTGTAGCGTATCGCGCGCAAGACCGATGACACCGAACACCCTCGGCAGGCCCTCATGACCGCGCTGCTCAGACCAGTCGAGCGCCGAGCCTTGCGGATCGGCGTCGACCAAAGTGACCCTCTGCCCCCTTCCGGTCCATTCTCCGGCGAGATGCAGCGCCAGTGTCGTCTTGCCGACACCGCCCTTCTGGTTGAGCAGAGCCACGATCATCGCTGACCGTCCTCACGCTCACCGCGTGGCGGGCGCATGGTGTCGAAGCGGATTTCTGATGTGTGATCGGATGACTTTGGCGGCCGCCGGTTCGCCGTCGCTCTGAGCGCCTGGCCGGTGCGGGCAATAAGGTTTTCAACATCGCGCCTGCGCTCTTCAAGGTTAGATTCTGTGTTAGACTCTCTGTTACGGGCGGGATTTGCCGAACGATCTCCGTGCCTTAAACCCGGATCGGGTTCCTGATAGCACGAGCCACCGGTTCCCGATGGCACGATAGTTCGGGTTCCCGATAGCACGAGGCCGTCCACAGCTTTTCCACAGGCCGGCCATGGCTCGAAGGCGAGCAGCGCCCGGCGTCCGGTCTCGATCTCGGTAAAGAGCCTGTAGCCGGGCAGCGGCTGACGGCGGATGATATCGCGCAGCTCGAAGGCAAAGCGCTTATAGGGCGAGAGAGAGCCGGACTTCTGGTGCAGATGACGAAAATCGAACCGCCATCCGCCCTTCTGGCGGCCGCCATGCTTGCGCACGAGCCGGTAAAGCCAGCGGTCGAGTCCTCCGGTCAGATCGAAATAGGCCCGATCGATAGTCAGGATCAGCGCATCGTCCAGAACCGCGCGATAAAACCAGTCCGGCACGATCAGTTCGATACCGTCGGGGCGCCCGTTGCCGTCGGTTCTTTCCTGCCATTCATTGATCCAGGAAAAGCGGTGTCGCCGTCCTTCGGCGGGCTGGCGGATCGTGGTCGAGATGGTGGTGGATTGCAGCCGGTCGAGCGCCGCCTTGAGACGCTGGTAATCGCGCAGGCTGGTGCCACGGCCGATGAAGGTGAGAATCTCATAGGGCGTCGCCGCCATGAGCCGCGAGGTGCGCAGGCCTGTATCGCGCGCTTCGACGATCTGGCTGGCAGCCCAGATCAGGATATCGGCATCCCAGATCGTTGCCATGCCGTGGTCGGCAACCGCCTCGACGCGGATCGAAATTTTTCCGGCGGTGAAGTCGATCGGGGTGATGCGATGTGATTTGGCGAGCGAGAAGAATGGATACGCCATGAGGTCCTGCGCGTCCCGCGGTGCGAAGTCACCGGGAAGCGCTCTGAACAGGTCGAGCTGCCCGCGCTCGGACGGGGAACGTCGCCGGATCGCCATGGGTAATCCTCGCGCGATGGTCAGCGATTGATGCCGCCGGCCGACCCACAGGCCGCTGGCGTGTGCCGTTTGGCTGGCAGAACCTGTCCGCGCGGATCGGAGGTTGACGTGACCGCGCCGCGCGAAGCCCAGGCTTCGAGATCAGCTACCGAATAGACGACGCGCCCGCCGAGCTTGCGATAGGCCGGGCCGGTTCCATAGGTGCGGTGCTTTTCCAGCGTGCGCGCCGAAAGGCTGAGATACACCGCCGCTTCCTTGGTGCGCAGGTAGCGTGGCGGCAGAGCGGCGAGATTGGGTCGCATTGTCGGGCCTCCGTGGCGTTGCCGGGCGCCGCTGCGGAGCA
>Ga0233380_1001007_pt1 | contig 13411 bp, 14 predicted proteins | sample ElkDunMinimDraft_9_FD_191541 | JGI IMG/M metagenome (GOLD analysis project Ga0233380, IMG submission 191541) | Fecal eukaryotic communites from dung pellets of Tule Elk in California, USA - Elk Dung F36 | ecosystem: Host-associated > Mammals > Digestive system > Large intestine > Fecal | place... | reverse complement strand
TGTCGCCAGGCGTGAGCTTCAGGCGCATCGCCACCCGACCTGCCCCGTCGGCATAGCGGTAGGTCGTCTGGTGCCGGATGAGAAGGTCCATGGCTTTTCTTTGTTCTTTCAGCCGAAATGATAGGCCTGGGCGATTTCGGAGCCGAGGCGGTTGGTCATGGTCAGGCCGTTCTGCACCATTTCATGAAGTCCGAGGCGAAAAATCTCGCCGCTGTCGGTCTGGGCCAGGCGGGCGGCCATCTCCTGCACCGTGTCATGGCACTGCGCGCGGGCGCCGTGCCAGCCCGCCAGCCGTTCGAGCCGATAGGCAAGCTGGTCGTAGCAGAAGGCGACGCTGCGCGGAAACATGCGGTTGAGGACGAGGAAGTCGGTGATCTGCCAGGGCGTGTAAGTGCCGCCATAGACATGATGATAGGCGCGGCTGCCCGACAGCGCGTGCAGCACCGAGGTCCATTGATAATGGTCGCGGTTACCGCCGATGACTTCGGTTTCGGGAAGCAGGACATAATATTTGACGTCGAGCAGGCGCAGCGTCATCTGCGCCCGTTCGAGCGCCGCGCCGGCGCGCAGGAAGTCGTGGCCCTCGTTGCGCAACTGCCCCGCATCGGCGGCGCCGCGCAAGGTCATGGCGCGGGTTTTGACCCAGTCGATCAGTTCGGGCAGCTCCTGCCGTGCCTGATCGACGTCATAGCTGTCGAGCTTTCGCCAGCCGTCGTTGAGGCATTCCCACATATCCTGCGTCAGCATGGTGCGCGCCGACTTGGCATTGGCGCGCGCGGCGATCATGGAGGAGCGGATCGAGGACGGGTTGTCGAGGTCGAGCATCAGCCAGCCGACCGCATCCTTCTCCGTCACCGGGACATTGGCGGGAAATTTTGCGCCGCTGCCCGTAGCGCGGATGACCGAACGCCATTCCTCGCGATGATGGGCGCCGGGCAGGATCGCCATGCGCTGCCCCATGGTGAGCAGGCGGGCGGTCGCTTCGGCACGCTCCATATAGCGCGCCATCCAGAAGAGATTTTCGGCGGTACGGCTCAGCATGCGGGCGCCTCTTGCGGACGGTTGGGATGGGGCAGCATCATTCCTGGAGCACCCATGTGTCCTTGACCCCGCCGCCCTGGCTGGAGTTGACGACCAGCGATCCTTCGGTCAGTGCGACGCGGGTGAGGCCGCCGGGGACGAGGCGGATCTGCTTGCCGACGAGACAGAAGGGCCGGAAGTCGGCATGGCGGCCGACGATCGACGCCGGCCCGAGAGTCGGCACGGTCGAAAGGTCGAGCGTCGGTTGGGCGATGAATTCGGTTGGGTTCGCGCGGATGCGCTGCGCGTAGGCGTCAATTTCGGCGCGCGACGCTTGCGGCCCGATCAGCATGCCATAGCCGCCTGATCCATGTACTTCCTTGGCGACAAGCTCGTGGAGATTGTCGAGCACATAGGCGCAGTCGTCGGGTTTTCCGCACTGCCAGGTCTGGATATTGGAGAGGACGGGCGCTTCGCCGAGGTAGAAGCGGATCATCTCGGGCACATAGACATAGATCGCCTTGTCGTCGGCCAGCCCCGAGCCGGGAGCCGAGGCGAGCGTTACGCCGCCCGAGCGATACACGTTGAAGATGCCGGGGATGCCGAGCATCGAGTCGGGTCTGAAGACCAGCGGGTCGATATAATCATCGTCGATCCGGCGGTAGATGACGTCGACCGCCTTTGGCCCCAGCGTCGTCTTCATCCAGACCCGGCCTTCATCGACGAACAGGTCGGCGGGCTCGACCAGTTCGACGCCCATCAGGTCGGCAAGGAAGCTATGCTCGTAATAAGCGCTGTTGAGGGAGCCGGGCGTGAGAACGACGACGACCGGATCGCCTTTGCACGCCGGGGGCGCGACTTCCTTCAGGCTTTTGAGCAATTCGGCGGGATAGTCGTCGACAGGCGCGACCAACCCCTGTCCGAACAGTTCGGGGAACATGCGCGTCATGATGTCCCGATTTTCGAGCATATAGGAAACGCCCGAGGGGGTGCGGCAATTATCCTCCAGCACCTCGAAGCTGCCCGGCCCCGTCCGCACGATGTCGATGCCGACGATGTGGCTGTAGACCTTTCCGGGCGGCGAAAATCCCACCATCTGCGGCAGATAGGCGCTGTTCTGATAGATGATATCGGGCGGAATGACGCCGGCGCGGACGATTTCCCCGCGATGGTAAATGTCATGAAGGAAGGCGTTCAAGGCGCGGGCGCGCTGGCGAATACCCTTGTCGAGAACACGCCATTCCCGGGCGGTGAAGATGCGGGGGAGAAGGTCGAAGGGGATCAGCCTTTCCGGGTCCGCCCCTTCTCCATAGACGGCGAAGGTGATGCCGATGCGGCGGAAGATCGCCTCTGCCTCATCAAGCCGGCGGTTGAGGCCCGCTATGCCCGTCCGTTCGACCCAATCCTGCACCTGTGCATAGCAAGCGCGTATCGATCCATCCGGTTCGAGCATTTCGTGGAATGGCAAGGCGTCAATTCCTCCCGTGGACCGATGCTGGCCACTTGTGCGTTGCAGCAATAGTGCCCGGCGTGAACATGATTGCAAGCTAAATTCGCCGGCTCCGCTCAGGTTGCACGTGCGGGCTAAGGAGGGACGGAAATTTATGTCGATGCGCGGGCCTGTCGCAATTTCCTTCGCTTTGGCGCTGAGCGCCTGCTCGGCGCAATTGCGCGAACGGATCTACAAGGCGGACGCGGCGCCGGTCGAGCTGGCGCGCTATGTGCGCACCATGCCGGACGAGCAGGTCGTGCGGACGCAGGACGGGCTGGCACTCAAGGGCTATTATTGGCCGGGCGCGGCGGGCGACCGGGACGTCATCGTGTTTTTCCATGGGCGTGGATCGAACCAGGCCGTCGGCGCGCGCTATGCAGAATATCTGACGGGCAAGGGCGACCATGTGCTCGTCGCCTCCTATCGCGGCTTTGGCGGCAATCCAGGCAAGCCGAGCGAGGCGGGGCTGATCGCCGACGGGCGCGCTTTCGTGGCGCGGGCCCGTGAATTGGCGGGGCCGGATGCGCAGGTTTTTCTCGTCGGGCATTCGCTGGGCGGCGCGGTGGCGCTGCACGTGGCGCGGCATGAGACGGTGGCAGGTGTGATCACGCTGTCCACCTTCGACAGCTTTGCTGCGTCAGCGCCGGGTGGAATCGGTGCGCTACTGCCCGACAAATGGGACAATGTCGCGGCCGTCGGTAAGCTGCGCGTACCCTTGGTCATGACATACGGCACCGCGGACCAGCGGGTGGACCAGGATCAGGCAGCCGCGCTGTTCAAGGCTGCGCCCTCTCCCTCCGCGCTGGTGACGGTGCCGGGCGCAGGGCATAATCCGCAGATGGAGCGCCTTGCGCCCCTGATCACGCAGGCGATCGCGGCAATCGATGCGGACGCGATGACAACCTATCCGCAGGCGCTTCCGGAGGACATGACGGTAACGCGCAAATGATGCGCAAAACCCCGTTGACCAGCTTCAAGCCCCTGCGTATAGCGCCCCCTCACCGCGCCGCTTGATATAGGCGCTGCGGCGGTCCCAATGGGGCGGAGTAGCTCAGCTGGTTAGAGCAGCGGAATCATAATCCGCGTGTCGGGGGTTCAAGTCCCTCCTCCGCTACCATAGAAAAGCCACTGAAATCGGCGATATGTGACCGGCTTAGGCTGCCAGCCCTCCTCAGTTTACGGCTTCCCACTAGTTGCACGAATCCCGCAAAAATATGTGGTTTTCTACGGCTTCCGCGTCGTTCGTCGGCCGCGGATCGGACATGGGAAGAGCTTAAAAAGAGCATAGATGGCGGCTTATCGCAGTTGGCCTGTGCATGCTGAAGGACAGCGCATTTTTACAAAGCTGCCGTGATAGCCGCCGAAACGGGGCGCCCGCTGACGCCGATCATAGACATTGGTTTTGAGCTGGAAAAGCGAGTCATCAGGTTGGCTATGCCTGCCGGTGCGGCATTTAACTCGTGCTGACCTGAATGTTCATTGGCGCCGCTCGATGGAACGGAATGTCCGTCCGGCCAAGAGTGAGCACGCGCCAGATCCATTCAAGCGGCCCATATGCAAAATGCTTGAACCAGAATGCGGCTAGCCAAAGCTGTAACCAGCACCCCACCACTGCGCCAGCGAGCCGGTAAGTGGGGCTCCAGACTTCTGCTAACCCGGCGCCAAAATGATAGAATAACGGCACAAAAACAACCGATTGCAACACGTAGAAGGACAAGGTCGCTCGACCAATGAGCGAAAACGGCCGCAGCACTGTACGGCCGCCGCAAACCCAAATTATGCAGATCGTCGCAACCCACCCGAGGGTCATAGCCAGTTGCCCCCAGCCCTGCACGATGGTCCCCAGCGCAATTTCGCAGGCCATTTCCCTGCTGCAGGCAAGGGCCACGAGTGGCCTTTGCCAAAGATGTAAAAATCCGAGGGTCGATATGGCGGCGATGAGCAGAACAAGGTTAACCAGCCTGCTATTTTGCAAAAGCCTGAAAAAGCCTGTGCGGCCAAGCACGATCCCCCATAGCATGAGCCCTGCCGCCTGGAGCAGACGTCCGGACTTCACCATGAACGACCATTTCGGTATCTGGCCATCCCACATGTTTGTGCGAAGTACCTCTGCCAATCCTCCATGCTGATACACGGACATGCTTAAATCCCGATATCCCCCTGCTGCGGCGGCGCCCACGGGAGCCACAAATAAATCGAACAATGTCCCGGGCTGGCTGAATAGAATTGTTGCGATTGCAATGAGGACCCATTTGGATCGCACCTGGGTTGTAAGAAGCAACGGCATGCCCAACAGCGCCAGCAACACAAGAACATCGCCGCGATATAGCAGTGAATGAATGAACCCAAAGACCCCAAGAACTATCAAGCGTCGCACATATAATTTCGATGCGGCAACCCTGGTCGAACGATGGCGGTCAACTTGCACGTAGAAACCAAAGCCGAAGCATAGCGCCATGATAGCGAAACACTTCCCGCTGAAGAGGATGAATACTAGCTTCGTCGTAAAATCATAATCTGGCTTCGCCCAGAAAAGCTCATAACTCTCCAGCATGTGGACGAAGAATAGGCCGCAGACGGCCCAACCGCGCAGCACATCCACCACTTCCAGTCGTTCAACGTCACTCGCCAAAGCTATACCCTAGCATCAAGCTGAATACAGTGCGCGCCTGCCTCTGGCCCAACATAGATGTTGTCACAGTGCAAATGCACATGGAGGATTGTAGGTTTATGAGCGGGGGCGTCATGCGTTGAACGCCCTCCTTAAAAATCAGGTGACGCTCTCGAAGCTCAGCCAGACATGCTGGAAGAACAATGGCTCTGTGGAGACAGGCCGCATGATGCTGGATCTGTAGAGGCCCAACCGGTCACTTACGTACGAATCGCTGCCGGACTCAGCATTGGCTTAGGACAATTGGGCCGTTCACGTGGAAAGCGGTTGACGCCGGCTTCCTGCATTTCGGATCGGGGCCTCATTCAAGCTGGGCATTTCAACACAGGCGGGCATGCGTGATGAAACACTGGCTGATAAGGCAGCGGTTCCGTCACGGACGTGAAAATGGAGATGGAGGCCGGACCGGCACAGTCGTGGCTGGGTCGCATGCCAGAAACGGCCTCGAAGCGCGGCCTCCCAAGCTAAGGCCCGGCTATATCAGGCCGATGGGCGCGACTTCGCGATGTGACCGCGGCGGCGCCAGTATAGCAGCGCGCCCGAGGCAAGGACGAAGATCAACCATGCGGCGCCTTCGGGGATGGGTGTGCCGCCTGAACTGCCGCCGGGGGGTGTAACGACGGGCGGATTATAGCCGCCTGCATAGGTGCCCAGGTGCATTTCCCCGTCCTGGACCAGGCTGCCGAAGACCGCCGATCCTTGAATATAGTTGCTGGTATGCGCTGAGGCCCAGGGCGCCAGGACCGAGCCGCCCCAGCTTGTGGTCAGATCCAGCGACTGCGCTTCACCGAAATTCCAGATGACATGCTCGCCAAGGCCCGCAGTGCCGCCAAGAAAATTGTCATTGAGGTTGATGGCGGTACCGCTGACATTGACGATCGCGGTGTCCGCGCCGTTCAAGTTGAAGGCAATTTCATTGATTGAATCAAGATCTGCTGCGCTGATCGAAAAGACCGCCAGTCCGTCCGCATTGGGAGATGCCGCGAAGGTCGCCCGCCCCCCGCTGATGCTCATCTGGCTGTTTGCGGACAGATCGCCCAGCGTCGTGGACAATTCCTTCATGCCCCCGGTCAACACCATCGCTTGCGTATTGAGGCCGCTGGAAAACCCCGGATCGGATGCGGACAGACCCGATGTCACACTGTTCTGGTTGGCATTGGTGTTGCTGATCGTCCCTCCGACCTTCACCGTCTGCGCCGGGCCGTTGAGGTTGAACCCGCTTTCCACATTGCCGCCAATTACGGCGCCGGCCCCGTTATTGATGTTTTTGATGTCGCCGGTAACGTTGCCCACGACCGTAAGGCCGGGCTTCCCTGTGCCCGATGATGCCGGCGTGCCGATCTGGTAATTGGAGGACGTGCCGCTCAGATCGCCCCCGACGAAGGTGCGCCCTTCGACCTCGGAAGAGGATTTAAGATCACCCAGAACCACCAAATTCCATTCACGCAGCGCATCCGTGCCACTCAATGGCGTCGCCATGCTGGGGGAGGCCAGAACAGCCATCGCAGTGACGGCGGTGAAAAAGGGAATAGCTTTCATACCGCGCCTATACCATCGCTCTGCTCAATGTAAATGACAGGTTAACCGGACGATTACGGCAAATGGATGAGGCGAATTTATACCTACCGGCCGGGGGCAGGGGAGAATTCCGATTGAGATATTACCCATAGTTCGAACCGTAAGTTGCGGTCTTTGAAGTAAATCACGGAAAATCTCTATCGGATGGCCTGCATGAGCGAGCGGCTCGCCAGCATCATATGCTAACGAGGCTGCTTGTTGGATACCGCGCCATCTCGCACTTGGGGAGCTCGAACCGTCATCCTGCCTAACCTTCGGTCTCCGTGACTGTTATAGTGCCAAGGTCCGTGGGTTCGAACGCCGGATTTTCTTGAGGACGCCGGAAAATGCCATGATCGGGGACTCCTCGCAGGTGATCAGGCCTCGCAGGAAGATCATTGATCCGGTCTCGCGGATCACTTCGCCACGACAGGATAGTTGGCCCCCAAGAGGCGCTGCGCCGACATAATCGCAGTTGAGCCCGATAGTTACGGCATCGCTGTCGCCTGTCAGCCCCGCAAAGACAAACAGGCTCCAATCGGCGAACGTTGCGAGCGCCCCGCCGTGCAAGCTGCCTCCGCCATTGAGATGATGGGGCGCCACGCGCATCGCGCAGACGAGCGTTTCACCCTCCCCCTTGTGATAGAATGGGCCGACATGCGCGTTGAAGGGGTCTCCTTCCGTGAGTGACCAACCCGCCCAATCGCCTGAGGTTATTTCCAAAGAGGGCGATCCCTCTGAAACGTTCATCGTCGCTTAGCTCCCGACCCGCCAAAATGTCAGGCGCGTCGTGCATATGAAACGAGCCGAGCGCAAGCGGGCAACTTTCGTCGTCAGTCGAGCGCGGTAAATCTGGATCGGCCGCCGTCGGATCTATATGCACGCCCGAAATTGAGGGGGACAAGAATGAGGTTGGGTCATCACCTGGGGTTCGCCATCGCGTGCGTCGGCGCCCTTATTTCCTTTCCCGCCCATGCCGAAGATTTATATCTATCATGCAAGGGTAGAACGGAATATCCCGATGGGAGATTCATGTTCCCGCTCGACGACAAATATCATGTGACGGATTATGGGTTCAAATTTTGGAATAAATTTAACAATATATTCGTCGATAGTTGTGGGCTTCAGGGCGATCAGTGCAAGACTGAAGTCACCGCCACCTTCATTCGCTATACCCGGATCTACACGCGCCCGCAGTTGCGAACATCTATTCATATCAACCGTCTTACGGGCGCCTATCTGGCATACGGCCTTTCCCTCAAGCGGGAGGATGCCAGCGATCCGCAAATATCGCGCACGATAGGCACATGCGAGAAGATCGCCAATCCGGCCGCGCAAACACCCAAATTTTAGACAGGTCCGTCTCGGCGAACTTTACGATAGGCGGGGCGCCCCAAATGGGTGGAGCCGACGAGGCGCGGACCTAAGGATGATCGCGCGTCAGGCTACGCCGCGGAGATAGTCCGGAAGCTCGCCCGGATGCGGCCCCCGGCATTCGACACGCGGCGCGGCGCTCCATGTGCTGAACCTTTCCAGCGGGATCGCCGAAGCGCACATGCTGCATTCGGCGGTCATGCGGCCGATGATCCATTGCTGTCCGCCGCAACCGGGACAGCGATTAGGCTCGTCGTCCCGATAGAGCGGCAGATAACCGCGCAGAAATGTCGGCTTGGCCTTTGCGGCTGCGTGCGTGCGCATTGGCGTCCCTTTCTCATTTTGTCCTGATCTATAAACGATTTGGCGCAGAGATCAGTTGCATGCGTGCGCCATAATATGCGCCGGCCGCGTCAGCTATTTTCAACGTCGGGAACGCTGGGGGAGGCTCATCCATTAACCCTCGGGCGCTGACCGTCGTTATCGGTCAGCCATCGGTTCATTTTTAGGAGATCGCTCATGTCCCGCACCCTCAAGCTCAGCGGCATCCTGCTGGTCGTCGCGAGTACGGGTCTGGCCGCCTGCAATGACGAGCGCCCGGGTCGCCATCGGCCTCCGCATGGCGATCGGTGGGATAATGATCGGGAACATCGGGGCGACCGGGATCGGTGGGAAGGACGTCGGGACCGCGACCGCTGGGAAGATCGCCGCGACCGTCGGCGCTGATCCGGCTCAAGGGACGATGTAGCCATCGTCCCTGGCCCTATGCCGATGCGCGCCCAACTATGGTAGGTTCCGACCTTTGGGTCCGACCAAGGCCGGGCATGACGCAAGGGAGGCGCAGCATGACAGTTCAGAGGTCCGCGCCAGCGCCGTACAAGACCACGCCGATATTCGACGAGGACTCGCTGCCAGCGGCGATCCGGAACGCGCACAGCACCAAGGCTGGTGTTTGGGGCATGCTGCGCGTCCTTGATGGGCGCGCGGACCTGGTGTTTCACGATCCTGCCAGGGTCGTCGCGGTAGCGCCTGGCCGGCCGGGGCTGATCGAGCCTGAAGCCGTTCACCATGTGGAGATTGACGGGCCGGTACGACTGGAGATCGCCTTTTTCCGCGAGCATCCGGACCCGAGCACTTAGGCCCTACCCGATCGCTGACGGGTCCGAAGCGAGAGAGAGACTGCCGGCGCTCACCGCTATGGGTCCATTTTCCGTCGCAAATGTCACCTTAACAAAGCGCTGCTCAATGCGCCGGGCGAGCGGCCGCGCCATCGCGGATCGTCATCGCGACGGCGGGCGCGCAGTCGCAGCTTTCCCGGCAGTGCGCCAGAAGTTCACCCGTCGCGATGACTTCGAAGGTGCGGGCGTCGATGTAACGGACCGGCTCGCCATCCAGCAGGGCTGTCCAGGCCGCGCCGCGATGCTGGCGCGCCCCGGCGCCGCCGGTGACGGTGAAGACGTGGCGGCGCTCCACCACGATCATCGGCGTCCCATCGTCACCGGTGCAGCTATGGCGGGCGAGTTCCTCGATCATCGCCTCACCCTTCGGGCCAGGTGACGCTGACGATCCGCAGCAGCCGGTCGTGGCCGTCGCGGTCCGGCCAGCTGATCGAATTGCCGGCCTTCATGCCGATGAGACCCGCGCCGATCGGCGTCAGGATCGAAATGCGGCCAGCAGCGATATCGGCATCACCTGGATAGACGAGCTGGACCGTGCGGCGCGCGCCGGTGCCTTCGTCGACAAATTCGATGCGCGAATTCATGATGACGGTCTGTTCGGGCAGATCCCCCCGCTCGCACAGTTCAGCGCGATCGAGTTCCGCCAGCAGCATCGCCGACGCCTGCGGATGACGATGTTCCGCGCCCAGGGCGAGCCCCGACAACATATCATGTTCGGCGGTAAGGAGATGAATGACCGGATTGTCCGCGGACGCGTGCGCGTGGAGTTCCATGATATGATAGCTTTCCGCTAATGTCAGAGCGAGGGCGCATGCGAGCGCATCTTGATATGGGTGGTCGGAGAAAGCCCCGGACTTAAGCGGCAGCGCCTGCCAAAGCCCGGGCTAAGGGCGCGCGGCGAGTTGGCCGGCGTGATCGCAAAAGCGCTGATATGTCGCGGAAACGTACATCTACTGAAAGTGATGGCCCTGACCCGCCAAGTCAAGGGGCATGCCCATGGCACCGGGCTCAAGGGGTTCAGTTCAAGGCCCCGTTGCCCTAGAAGATCGCACCTATGACAGCGTCCGATCATATTCGCGAGCACGGGGAAATCCCCGTCCTCTACAGCTTTCGCCGCTGCCCCTATGCCATGCGCGCGCGGTTGGCGCTGGCGGTGAGCGGCACGGGCATCGCGCTGCGCGAGGTCAAGCTTGCGGCCAAGCCCGCCGCCATGCTGGCCGCGTCGCCCAAGGGCACAGTGCCCGTGCTGCTCCTGCCCGATGGAACGGTAATCGAGGAAAGCGCCGCGATCATGCGCTGGGCCCTTGCGCGCCACGATCCCGAAGGCTGGCTGGAGCGCGACGACGCCGCGCTGATCGCGGCCAATGACGGGGGCTTCAAGCAGCATCTCGACCGCTATAAATATCCGCAGCGCCATGGTTCCGAGCCCCATGAGCACCGCGCTGCGGGGCTTGGCTATCTGATGGAGCTGGAAGCGCGGCTGAGCCGGAGCGCCTTCTTGTGCGGCGCAGCGCGGGGATTGGCAGATGCGGCGATCGCGCCGTTTGTGCGGCAATTCGCAGGCGTCGAGCCGGACTGGTTCGCCGCGCAGCCGCTACCCCATGTACAGCGCTGGCTCGCGGGCTATGTCGGCTCCCCCCTGTTCAGCGCGATCATGCTGCGTACAGCCCCTTGGCAGGCAGGGGATGCGCCCCTGTTCGTCACCTGGCAGGACGCCCAGAGAGCGGGACCGGCATGATTGCTCGGTCGGCGACAAACCGCCCCTTGCCATGGCGGGAATAGCGGGCCTATTCACGGCGGATATTTTGACGCGAGAGGGGCTGTCCGCCGATGACTTATTATGACGTTCTGATCGTTGGTGCGGGCCATGCCGGGGCGCAGGCGGGGATCGCGCTGCGGCAGTCCGGGTTCGAAGGGTCGATCGCGATGATCGGCGACGAGAATGAACCGCCCTATGAGCGGCCGCCCCTGTCCAAGGAATATTTCGCCGGCGAGAAGACGTTCGAGCGCATTCTGATCCGCCCCGCGACATTCTGGGGCGAGCGTAATATCGACATGCTGCTCGGCCGGCGCGTGCGCGCGGTAGACCCCGAAGGCAAGTTCGTGACGGCGGGCGAAGAGCAGATCGGCTATGGCAAGCTCATCTGGTGCACTGGCGGCTCCCCGCGCATGCTGACGTGCAACGGCGCGGACGCAGCCAATGTCCATGGCGTGCGCCGCCGCGAAGATGTCGACGCGATGATGGCCAAGATCGACAGCATCAATCATGTGACCGTGATCGGCGGCGGCTATATCGGGCTGGAGGCGGCGGCGGTGCTGTCCAAGTTCGGCAAGAAGGTCGTGCTGCTCGAAGCGCTCGACCGGGTGCTCGCGCGCGTGGCGGGTGAGGAGTTGTCGCGCTTCTACGAGGCGGAACATCGCGCCCATGGCGTGGACCTGCGCACCGGGGCGAAGATGGACTGCATCGAAGTCACCGACGGGAAAGCGACCGCCGTGCTGATGCAGGATGGCGAGCGGATCGCGACCGACATGGTGATCGTGGGCATCGGGATCGTGCCGGAAACCGGCCCCCTGATCGCGGCGGGCGCGAGCGGTGGCAATGGCGTCGATGTCGATGAATATTGCCGCACCTCGCTGCCCGACATTTATGCCGTGGGCGATTGCGCGAGCCATGAAAACGGCTTTGCGCGGGGCGCGCGCATCCGGCTGGAATCGGTGCAGAATGCCAATGACCAGGCCAAGACTGCCGTCGCACACATCATGGGCAAGGAAGAGGCCTATAATGCCGTGCCGTGGTTCTGGTCGAACCAATATGATCTGAAGCTCCAGACCGTCGGCCTGTCGATCGAGCATGACCAGACGATCCTGCGCGGCGATCCGGCTAACCGCAGCTTTTCGGTGCTTTATCTGAAGGCCGGCAAGCTGATCGCGATCGACGCGGTCAATGCGGTCAAGGATTATGTGCAGGCGCGCGCCCATGTGGTGGCCGGCGCCGTGCTCGATCCCGCGCAGCTTGCCGATGCATCGGTACCGCTCAAGGAAGTCGGGCTGGCCTGATATTATAGGCGGCGGCCGAATATCGGCCGTCGCCGTAGGGACCGATTGACGTGGCCCCAAATGATGAAGTGTCGGTGATCAGACGATACTTCGCAGATATTTTATCGGCTGATCACCGCCGCGGCGCCAAATTGGGACGCTTTGGTATTTCGACACTATTGCTGAAATGAGCCTGTCACGAATAACTGATTGAGACGCTATTATCTGCCTCAATCGAGGAATCGCGATGCGCACTCTCCTGCAATGCCTGTTCGGTCGACACGCGCCTATCCGTTCCAAAGTCTAGGACGACGGCTTTAATCTGCGGTCAAAATGTTCCGGCTGCCAAAAGCTGATGCTCAAGGATCATCGCGGCTGGCGGCTTTTTGGCGCCGAGGACCATCGCGAGGGGCGCCAGATCCACCCGCACGTCCGTTCCGATGCCTAGCTTTCTAATCGTGACACATGCGGCCGATCGTCAGCGCGTCAGGGCGCTGGCGAGCCACGAAACATCGCACGCATCGCCGGTTCCCACGGACCGCCGCGATAATGCCATGCGGCGAGACCCGCGATCATGAAGGAGCGCGGGCGGAAATCGGCGCGCAGGCGTTCGGCGAGCGCCTTTGCAACGGCCGGTGCAACCTTGTTCTGCACGGTGACATGGAGGCGCGGCCGCGCCTGATCCTGCGGCGTCAGGAGGCCGGTGAAGGCTTCGGCGAGATCGTCCCGCATCGCCAGCAGTTCGGGGCTCTCGATGCGATAGGCGACCCCCTGCCCCAGCAGCATGACATCGGTGAGGCGCGCGAGTGGTGGCGGGCCGACGCAGAGGCGCTTCAGGCGCGCGGCGACTTCGGGAAGCGCCGAGGGCGGGAGATGATGGAACAGGGTGATATGCGCGCTCAAATGATTGCGCTCGGGCGGGAAATGGGCGCGGCGCAACCCATCGGCCCACGCGAAATCGGCCGCGCCCATAAGCGCGGAGACGATGATTGGCGCTACAGCTTCAGCGGAGGCAGGAGGAACGGTGAGGTCGGCCACGGTCTGTCGGTCGCGCCCCGTTTTCAGCGACAGCGCGATATGGCG
>Ga0233380_1001006_pt1 | contig 13413 bp, 12 predicted proteins | sample ElkDunMinimDraft_9_FD_191541 | JGI IMG/M metagenome (GOLD analysis project Ga0233380, IMG submission 191541) | Fecal eukaryotic communites from dung pellets of Tule Elk in California, USA - Elk Dung F36 | ecosystem: Host-associated > Mammals > Digestive system > Large intestine > Fecal | place... | reverse complement strand
TGGTAGGCGTCGAAGATCACCGAGGCGCTGTCCGAGCCGGTCGGCTGGGCGACCACCGGGATCTGGTTGCGCTCTCCCCACACCTTGAGCTGTTCGACGGCAGCGGCACGGAAGGTGTCCCCCGCAGCCAGCATCACCTTCTGGCCATCGTTCTGCAGCCGTTTGCTCAGCTTGCCGATGGTGGTGGTCTTGCCCGCGCCATTCACGCCGACCACCAGAATGACGTAGGGCTTGCTGCCTGATATGACAAGCGGCTGTGAGCAGGGCAGCAGCATCGCTTCCAGTTCTGCCTTCAGGCTGTCGAGCAGGGCCTGGGGGTTGGCCAACTGCTTGCGCTGCAGCTTGTTGGCCAGCGATTGAATGATGTGGTCGGTGGCTTCCAGCCCTACGTCGGCTGTAAGCAGCTGTGTTTCGATGTCATCCAGCAGTGACTGATCGATGGTCTTGCGCCCCAGCACCAGGCTGCTCAACGAATCGCTGAGCGCTGTCCGGGTCTTGCTGAGGCTGTCGCGCAGGCGATGAAAAAAGCCGGGAGCAGGCGTGGGCTCTGCAACGGGCTCGGCAGGGGATTCTTCAACCTGTGCTACAGGCGCTTCTACAGCGAGAGTTGCCGGAGCCTCACTCTCTGACGTGACAACGTCCTCGACGCTGGCGTGGATCCCTGCTCCTTCGCTCCCTGGCGCGACAACAGCGTTTTCGTCAACTGTTTCTGCTTGTGGGCGATCCTGCGCCGGCTTCTGATCCGCGCTTTTTTTCCTCAGGAAACTGAACATTGAGCAACGTCTTCCAACTCATCGTAACGGGCAGCTATGCTACCATTTCCGCCCCTGCAGAAACAGGAAGCACTGCCTGGTGTCAGCGCCCTGACTGCCGAATACTTTCAAATCTGAAGACGCGCATGATCAAATCCAGATCCACCGCCGGCAACAGCCTGCGTATCATTGCCGGGCAGTGGCGCAGCCGTCGCCTGAGCTTCCCCGACGTGGAGGGGCTGCGGCCCACCCCCGACCGCATCCGCGAGACGCTGTTCAACTGGCTGCAGGACAGCATTGTGCGAGCGGACTGTCTCGACCTGTTCGCCGGAAGTGGAGCCTGCGGGATGGAGGCACTGTCGAGGGGCGCCCGCCACGTCAGCTTTGTCGACAGCTCCGCCGTGGCGACCAGGGCCGTCCGCAGCAACCTGGAGCTATTGAAGGCGCAGGATTATCAGGTGTACTGCGAGAGCGCCCTGGACTGGCTCAGGCGCATGACCCCGGCTGATGGCCAGCAAGAAGCTGCTCCTGCAGGCCAGAACAGACGGCTGTTCGATGTTGTGTTCCTGGACCCCCCCTTTGCCTCCGATCTGCTGGTGCGCAGCGTGGAGAGTCTGGAGCTGAGCGGCCTGCTGAAACCAGGCTGCCTCGTCTATCTGGAATCGGCGCTGCCGGTTGCCGCGTCGGTATTGCCAGCCTCCTGGCAGCAGCTCAAGGCCCGCAAGGCGGGCGCTGTGCATTTCTACCTGTACCGGCGTGGTGAAGCATAGCGAACATGAGAGCAGACCAGTGGCAGGCAGGGTTCGATGCCAGTGCTGCAGCACTGGACTTCCAGTCGCCATGGTGGCTTGGCAACCGTCACGTCCAGACCCTCTTCCGCCGCTTTGCGCCCCAGCAGGCCGCGCCCACCCGACGGCAGCGGATTGAGCTGCAGGACGGCGATTTCATTGATCTCGACTGGTGTGATCGCCCAACCGATGCCGGAGTCGCGTTGCCTATCGTGGTCTTGCTCCATGGCCTGTGTGGCTCCTCTGCCTCGCCCTATATCCAGTCCCTGCAGTTACATCTGCAGGGGTTGGGCTATGACAGCGTGGCGATGAATTTCAGAGGCTGCAGTGGGGAGGTCAATCGGTTGGCCCGGGCCTATCATTCAGGCTGCAGCGAGGATCTGGAGGAGGTGTCCGCGGCGCTGCGCAGTTTTCATCCAGAGCGGCGTTTCCTTTATACGGGCTACTCGTTGGGAGCCAATGTGCTGCTGAAGTGGCTGGCGGAGAGTCCGCCGCGCCAGGAGGTGGCCGGTGCGGTGGCGGTCTCCACGCCCTTTGCCCTTGATCTCTGCTCCCACGCGCTCCATCACGGGCTCAGCCAGGCCTATGGGCAGTACTTTCGCAATCGCCTGGTGCGGGATATGGAGGTCAAGCGCGCGGTGTTCCGCCAGACCGGCAACAGCGCGGCACTGGCGCGGCTGGAAGCGCTGGGCGATCTGGCTCGCCTGCGCACCCTGTGGGATTTCGATGATCAGGTGACGGCACCACTGCATGGATTTGCCAGCGCCCAGGACTATTACGACCGCTGCAGCAGCGGCCCGCGTCTCAAGGATATCCGGGTGCCGGTCCAGGTGATCCAGAGCGTCAACGACCCCTTCATTCCTGAGGATGCCCTGCCACGGCAGGAGGAGCTGTCCGCCTCGATCTCCCTGATGCTGACTGCGACCGGCGGGCACGTCGGCTTCACCGGGGCGGGCAACCGGGGCTGGCTGGAGCAGCGCATAGCAGAGTCCCTGGGCAGGATGGTGGCGGGGTCGCAGCAGCCTGATTGAGCCAGGCTGGCCCTCAAGGTTTCGTTAATACTAGAATGCCCGCACATCGGGCTGCGCTGTGTCAGCGCAAGGAATAGCAGTATGAGAACCGCCATCTATCCGGGCACCTTCAACCCCATCACTAACGGTCACACCGATCTGGTGGAGCGTGCCGCCAAGCTCTTCGATCACCTTATCGTTGCTGTCGTGGACAGCAACCGACAAAAGAGCACGGCAGCACTCTCTGCGAACACGCGGGTGCAGTTGGCAGCCGAAGTGCTGGACCACATTTCCAACGTGGAGGTGTGTGCCTTCGATACCCTGCTGACGGACTTCGTCCGACAGCGCGGGGCCAACATCATCCTGCGCGGGCTGCGGACGGTGGCAGACTTTGAATACGAGTTCCAGCTGGTCGGTATGAACAGGGTATTGGCGCCGGAGATCGAAACCGTCTTCCTGGCTCCCGCGGAGCACCTGTCGTACATCTCGTCGACGCTGGTACGGGAAATCGCCTCCTACGGGGGCGATATCTCCGCCTTCGTGCATCCCGCGGTGGCAGAGGCGATGAAAAAGTGACCCGCTGCCGGACACTGATCGCAGCCGGCAGCGCTCAGCGCTGGCATGCCGGGCAATATACCGTGCTGCGCTGACCCAGCCGGATCTCCTTCAGGGGGGTATGACAGCGCCTGCAGGGCTCGCCGCCGCGCCCGTAAACCAGCAGCGATTGCTGGAAGTAGCCCGGCTTGCCATCCCCGCCGACAAAATCCCTCAGCGTGGTACCGCCGACCGCGATAGCCTGGGCAAGCACCTCCTTGATGCAGCCGGCCAGCAGCCGGTAGCGAGCCAGCGAGATTGCGCCTGCCGGCCGATCGGGCCGGATGCCGGCCATGAACAGGGCTTCGTTGGCGTAGATGTTACCCACGCCGACCACCACGTGATTGTCCATGATGAAGGTTTTTACCGACGCCTTGCGGCCCCGGGACAGACGGTACAGCCGTTCACCGTTGAACCCGTCTCCCAAGGGCTCCGGACCCAGCGCTGCCAGCAGGGGATGGACTGCCGGGTCCTCCTTCAGCCATAGCAGGCAGCCGAAGCGGCGAGGATCGCAGTAACGCAGGATCTGCCCGCTGGCCAGCACGATATCCGCATGGTCATGACGATTGATCGCGGTGGAGGCCTGGGCGACCCGCAGGCTGCCCGACATGCCCAGATGGATCATCAGGCAGCCATCACCGGCATGCAGTAAAAGGTATTTGGCACGGCGCTCCAGTCGTTCGATCAGTCGCCCGGGCAGCTCCTCGGCCAGCGCAGAGGGAACCGGCCAGCGCAGCCCCGGGTTGCGCACGATGACACGGGTCACCCGTTGACCGCTGACATGGGGTTCTATACCGCGAAGGGTCGTTTCTACTTCTGGTAATTCAGGCATGCGGGCACTCTATTAAAAGGCAGGGAAAGTTTGGGTTGTGATGAATAAAGCGGGAGGAACGCTGGTCTAATGACTCTGCCGGTTGTGGTTTTTCCTCCACATTGCGCAAGCGAGACCAACAAGAAAATCAATTCTCCTCCGAGATTCCAGGATTTCCATCGTGAAAATTTCAGGTATCGAAAAGGCAACATGGGTACTGTTCCTCCTTTCCTTGGTTATTTTCCCCGGTATTTCCACTCTTGCACAGCAGGAGCCCGCTGAGGATAGCGAAACCGACAGCGAGCCCGGCAATATCAGGGTGCTGCACTTCGAGCGGCCGCTGGCGCTGGAGGACATCGAGGCAGGCCGTATCATCCTCGATTCTGTTCCCTTCGGGCAATCAGTTACGCTTCCTGTCTCCACCGCCACATCCTATTTGGTCAACCTTGCCCCGAACGACAGCGCTTATCTGCGGCGATTGCGCGATATCGAGAGTTACGAGCAGGTGCTGGAGCAACTGGAATACAACGGCGGAGCATGGAGCGTGGAACTTGCTGAGGAGCTCGAGGCCCTGGGATCGCTGCTGTACGAACAGGGCGCTTTCGAGGAATCCATTCAAGTGCTCGAGCGGGCGGTCCACGTCAACAGGGTGAACTACGGGTTGTACAGTCCGCAACAGATCCCACTGGTCGAGCGGCAGATAGCGGGTCACATCGCGCTGGATCAATGGCGGGAGGCAGACACACTGCAGCAGTATGCCTTCTACGCCCAGAATCGGGCTTTTGGGGCGACAGACCCGCGCATGATTTCCGTGTACCAGCGTCTCGCGCGCTGGAACCTGGTACTGTTTTTCCGCCAGGTGGATGCCGATCCGGCGCCCCGGCTGCTGCAGACCTATCAACTGTTCCGTGCCGCAGCCGGAGGAGTGCGCGCACACTTCGGGCCCCGTGACCCCCTCTACACGTCGCTGCTGCGCGATATGGCGGGTGCCTCCGACATGCTGGGCCGTTATGCCCTGCCTGGCTCCGCCACGCCCACAGCCGGCAATCCGGAGTTGCGGACCGTGCGGACCGACTATGCCGGGGGTGATTTCGGCACCCGCGCCACCAGCAGGGACAGCGGTGGCGAGCAGGCCCTGTTACGCCTCATCGAGCACCATAAACGACGCCAGGACCCGAGTGGCGAAGCCTTCCTGGCGCGGGTCGAAGCGATGGCCGTGCTCGGGGACTGGTATCAGATGCATAATCGCCGTCAGGCTGCCCTGCGTGCCTATGAAGATGCCTACAGGGCTCTGGCGGAGCACGAGAACGCCGCTGAGCTGCTGGAAAAACAGTTCGCCCGCATCGTTTTCCTGCCTACCTTTTCCACGTTCGATGAGCAGAAGAAACAGGCGCTGGGCCTTTCTCCCGACTCTGGGGCGAGACAGGGCTATATTGATCTATCCTTCAACGTCAGCAAGTATGGCCGGGTCAGTAATCTGCAAGTGCTCGCCAAGGAGCCCGCGGGTGTGGAAAGGGTCGACGTCCAGGTGGCCAGCCATCTGCGCGCCTATACCATCAGGCCCCGTATCAAGGACGGTGTAACGGTCGATTCGGAAGGGGAGCGCTACCGCTTTCCGTTCTGGTACTGATTGGCACAAGCTGGTCATATTCGCCGGTCATAGTATTCAGAAATGCATGTCTGCGGTTGTATCCGCAGGCGTTCCGGCGCATATTTGGTGTTACAGGTGTAAACGCCCGAGCGCATAGACAGGGGAATCATGATATCCAACAGCAAGCGATATTCGGTCCGGAATGCGATGATGGTTATTGCTGTCCTGGCACTGGCTGGCTGTGAATCGACCAGTCAGCAGCAGTCTTCCAGCTCGATGCCATCGATGCCCTCTTCGCCATCGATGCCCTCTTCGAGCTCGTCGAGCTCGTCTCCGTCCATGCCATCGGCTTCTTCGTCTTCCTCCTCTTCATCCGGCCTGCCGTCGATGCCTTCGGACTCGTCAGCGTCCGCCAGCGGGATGCCGTCGGCCTCTTCCTCTTCGTCGGGTTCTCCCTCCATGCCGTCGGCATCGTCCTCCGGGCTGCCCTCGACTGCCTCCGGGTCGTCCGCAGGAATTCCGGGGACCAATGGTGCGGACCCCCGATCCGGTTCCCAGCCAGGAGCTGCGGGGCCGCAGGGGCGTGATAGCGGCAACCAGACAGGTAATCAATCAGGCAGCCAGCCAGGTGGCGGTCAGGTGGCCGGAAGTGACGGTTTTCCGGGCTCCCAGGATGGCAGCGGTGGGCAGTCAGGAAATCAGCAGGGTGGGCAGACTGATGGTCAGGGCGGGCTGCCCGGCAGGGCCGGCGGCAACTACTCGCTCGAGAACCTGCCTGGAGGAAGCCAGAGCGGGGGCTCCGGGCCGCTTACCGCGCAGGAGCGGGTAGCCGTGCTTGATGGTGCTTTGAACCAGGGCTATGAACAGTTCGACGGCTTCATTCTTGAGGAGCGCGCACGCGCCCAGGCTGAAGCCAACGCGGCCCGTACCGCCATGCCCGGGGGTGATGGTGCTGCAGAGAGCGGCAACGGCGGTGGTGCGTCACCCATCGTCATGGCAGATCGCCGCGGAGGCAGCGCCCAGGGACCCCAGGGTGCATCCGGTGCCGGTGGCTCCGGGGGCCCCGAAGAGACCTTCCCGCCGCCCGACGACATTCCCAGCGGCCGCGACGATGACGTGGTCGCCCGCCAACTGCGCGAAGCCGCCATGCGTGAACCGGATCCGGCGCTGCGCGAGGCACTATGGGACGAATATCGCCGATATACAGGGATAGGGACTGACTGATGAAAACATTCCGCTTTATTACGGCGGTGATCCTCACAGGGATGCTCGCTGCCTGCTCCACCACTTCGGTAAAAACCACGGAGTACGTACAGGTGGTGCGCGACACTGCACCGATGTCGGAAGACCTGCTGCTGGATGTCGGAGTGACGGTCTTCGATCCGGGCATTGATGAGATAGACGAGGACGACCTCGACCGCATCAGCCCCGAGATTCGCAATGCCGAGGCCCGCTATGCACCCTATCTGCTGGCCGAGACGCTGCAGCGTTCCGGCAACTGGGGCGTGGTGCGGGTGCTGCCCAATGAAACCACGACCATGGACGTGTACCTTCACGGCCAGATCCTGCAGTCCGATGGCGAGGGCATGGTGGTGGATGTGACCGTGCGCGACTCCAGCGGCGCGATCTGGTACACCAAGACCTACGAGGAGCACATCAGCAAGTTCAATTATGAGCCTACCCAGCGTCAGGCCAATGATCCGTTCCAGGTCGTGTATAACAGCATCGCCAATGATCTGCTGGCATGGCGCAAGAGCAGGGTGGGGGAGGAGCGCATTCGTGAGATTCGCACCATCTCCGAGCTGCAGTTTGCCCGCAACTTTGCGCCGCAGCTGTTTGAACAGTATCTGAGCGTGGATAATCGCGGCATCGCCCACGTGGCCCGTCTGCCCGCGGAGAATGACCCGGCCATGCAGCGTATCCTGGAGATTCGCCAGCGCGACAACCTGTTCGTGGATACCGTCCAGGACTACTACGCCACCTATGCAAGACAGATGCGGGTCCCTTATGATTCCTGGCGTCAGCAGAGCTACCAGGCGACCATGGAACTCGATCAGCTGGAATCCGCTGCTCGTCGCCGTTTCATCGGCGGGGCGGCGGCCATCGTGGCGGGTATCGCCGGGGCCACCAGCAGCAATGCTGCCGTGCAGACAGGGGGCCTCGTCGGCGTGGGTGCCGGCGCTTACATGATCAAGAGTGGCTTCGACAAGAACGCTGAGGCGCAGATCCATATCGCGGCGCTGCAGGAGCTTGGGGAGTCGCTGGAGAGGGAAGTCGCACCGAAAGCCATCGAGCTCGATGACCGCACGGTCATGCTGACCGGCACCGTGGAACAGCAGTACAGCCAGTGGCGAGAGCTCCTGATCGAGATCTACGAGGCTGAAACAGGAAACCTATAGAATGGTGCAGGGCCTGCGTGTCCGGAAATCCGGATAACGTACCCCGGTCAGACGAGTCTTATGTCAGAACGCAATATCGAGCACAGCGCAGCTCTGTTGGATGCGCAACCCGTGGTCGCCAGGCAGTCAAGGCGCCCGTCTCCTGTCGTCTGGATCATGCTCGGCATACTCGTGCTGCTGGCGCTGGCGGTGATCTTTGTGCTGCCTGGCGTGGTAGACGACTACGAGCTTCCCTTCACGCCCAGGGCGGTTACCGAGACCGTGCCAGCGGCACCGGTCTCGGCGTCGTCCACCCCCGCCATCTCTCCCTTTGAGGAGGCCCAGAGGGCCCGGCAGCGCGCCGAGGCTCAGGAGGTGCTGGCCAGCCTGTTGGAGCGACAGAACGCGCTGGTAGCGATCAATGTCGAGGCGTGGGCGCAGAGCGAGTACGCCTCGGCGGTTGAATCTGCACGGCTGGGCGACGAAGCCTATCGGGGCCAGCAATTCGATCAGGCAATTACCCACTACCGCAGCACTGATTCGGCGCTGCAGGCACTGCAGGACTCGCTGCCCCAGCGCTACCAGGACGCCATGGCTGCCGGCGCCGCTGCCCTGCAGTCAGGTGACGCAGCCCAGGCGGGGGAGAACTTCAGGCTGGCACTGCTGGTAAACCCGGAAGATGCCAATGCCCAGGCGGGGTTGAGGCGCGCGGAGAGTCTCCCACAGGTGCTGGCGTTGATGGATGAGGCCAGCACTCTGGGCTCTTCTGGAGAGTTGCAGGCGGCACGAGCCCGTCTGGAGCAGGCGCTGACCCTCGATCCGGATCATCAGCAGGCCCGCCGACAACTGGACGATCTCTCTGCCCGCATCGCCGATAACGCCTTCACCGCCGTGATGTCGCAGGGGTTTGCTGCCCTGCAGGAGGGCAGCGCTGATGCCGCCATCGCCGCATTCGAAAGGGCCCTGGCCATGCGCCCGGACTCCCGGGAGGCGCGCGCGGCCATCGACCAGACCCGCGATCAGCTGGATGTCAGCCAGATCGCCAGGCACCGCAGCAATGCGGCCACTTATGAGGCTCAGGAGGATTGGGCGTCGGCGGTTGCCGAGTACGACGCGGTGCTGGCCATCGACTCCAACCTGGTGTTCGCCGTGGAGGGCCGCGACCATGCCGCCAGGCGCCAGCAGCTGGATACGCTGCTGCAGCAGGCGATTGATCAACCGCAACGGTTGTCGGATGATGCAGTGCATGCCCAGGCGCTGCAGGTCTATTACACCGGCGAGCAGCTCGAGAATCCGGGGCCCAGGCTGCAACAGCAGCTGGATCAGCTGGAGCAGGTGTTACTGGCAGCGCAGGTGCCGGTGGATGTGCAGTTGATCTCCGACAATGCCACCGAAGTGACACTGTATCAGGTGGGGCTGCTCGGGAAGTTCGAGAGCCGCACGTTGTCGCTGACTCCCGGTCGATACGTGGCGGTCGGCACCCGGCCTGGCTATCGCGATGTCCGTGAGGAGTTTGTGGTGGGCCTGGACGGCAGCAGCGCCCCCGTAACGATTTCCTGTACTGACGCAGTTGCAGTCAACGGACGCTGACCATGCCTGACCACAAACCTGATACCTCTCTGGATACGGCAAGCGATTTCGACGCCATTGTTCCGGTCGATTTCACGCCACCCGATGCAGACCGCAAACGCCGGTCGTTCAGGCTGGGCTGGCCGCACCTGCTGGTGGTCGGCTTCCTGTGCGTGGCCGCCGTGGCGAGCTGGTTTGTGCTCACCGCCAGGTCGGTCTTCGTGGAGGCACAGCCGGTTACCGCTATCGTTGATATTGAGTCCGGCTTCGCCCTGCCGCTGGGGCAGCGTTACCTGATGCGCGAGGGTGACTACCGGGTGCGGGTCAGCCAGGAAGGCTATCATGAGCAGCAACTGGTACTGACCGTTGACGAACGCGTCGCCCAGAACCACCCGGTGACGTTGCAGGAACTGCCGGGCATTGTCAGCTTCGAGGCCCATGCGGCGTCCGGGCCGGTGAGCGGTGCCCTGATCATCCTCGATGGCGTGGAGATCGGCCGTACGCCACTGCGCGACATCGAAATCGAGCCTGGGGAATACCTTCTGCAGGTGCAGGCTGAGCGTTATCTGCCTTACGAAGAACCCATCCAGGTCGCGGGACGTTCCGCGGTCAGTGAACATTCGCTCCCGCTGGAGCCGGCGTGGGCCGACGTCAGCTTCTTGACCGAGCCAGCCGGGGCTGAGGTGCTGGTGGACGAGCAGGTGGTGGGTGTCACTCCCTACAGCGCCGAGATCCTTCAGGGGCGTCATGACGTGACCTTGAAACTGGAAGGACACAAAGCCTGGCAGACCCGTCTTGATGTGGTCGCAGGCGAATCCCGACAGCTTGAGACGGTCACCCTGGAGCGGGCCGACGGGTTGGTGTTTATCCGCTCCCAGCCCAGCGGCGCCAATGTCACCATCAATGGAGAGTATCGCGGACTGACGCCCGTGGAGGTCGCGCTGCCGCCCGGGCGCCAGCATCAGGTGACTCTCTTCCACAACGGCTTCGACTCGGCGACCCGGCAGGTAGAGACCACGTCAGGCGCCGAACAGGATATCAGCATCGCGCTGGTACCCATCACCTCGTCGGTGCGTGTCATCGCAGCGCCCGCCGAAGCCGAGCTGTTTGTCGACGGCGTGTCGCAGGGGCCGGCCAATCAGACCTTGTCGTTGCTGGCCGCCAGTCAGATCATTGAGGTGCGGGCGGAAGGCTATGTACCCTACACCGGCAGCTTCACCTCGCGGCCGGGATTGGAGCAGGAGCTGCGGGTGACGCTCAAGTCACTCGAGCAGGCACGACTGGAATCCATTCGCCCGGTGATCAGCACCGTCGCAGGGCAGACGCTCAATCTGCTGTATCCCGGCCAGTTCACCATGGGCGCTTCCCGCCGCGAGGCCGGTCGCCGCGCCAACGAGGATCTGCGCGAGGTGCGGCTGGAGCGTCCGTTCTACCTGTCGCCACATGAGGTCACCAACGCCCAGTTCAAGCGCTTCCGTTCCAGTCACTCTTCGGGCGTGGTGCAGGGGCGTACGCTGGACCTGGACAATCAGCCGGTGGTGCAGGTGAGCTGGACGGACGCTGCCCTCTACTGCAACTGGTTGAGCGAGCAGGAAGGCCTGCCGGTGTACTATCAGGTTGAAGGGGACCAGATCAGCGGATTCAATCCGGATGCCAGTGGCTACCGTTTGCCCACGGAAGCGGAATGGGAGTGGGCGGCACGTACCGACGGCAGTGGCAACATCCTGCGTTACCCCTGGGGCGAAAACCTGCCACCTCCCGCTGGCGCCGGCAACTTCGCCGATGCTTCGGTCAGTAGCTTCATGGGGCAGTACCTGCCTGGATACGACGACACGTTCCTGGGCACCGCGCCTGTGGGGCAGTTTCCGGTCAATGCCCACGGGATGTACGATATGGCGGGCAACGTCTCGGAGTGGGTACATGACTTCTATGGTTCCCAGATATCGCTGGGCAACTCGGTAGAAGTCGATCCGCGCGGTCCCGTCTCTGGCGCCTATCACACCATCAAGGGATCGAGCTGGGCGCACAGCAGCATCACCGAGCTGCGGCTGTCCTATCGCGATTTCAGCGATGCGGCACGCAATGACCTGGGCTTCCGTATCGCCCGATATCTGGAGGAATGATCCATGCTGCGCCTTGCCCGTCCGCTCCTGTTCCTCGCTTTTCTGCTGAGCCTGACTATCGTCGAGGCTCAGCAGACAGTGCCGACGCAGGAGAATAACGCGGCACAGCAGTCGGATGGTGACAGCGAGCCTGTCGCGGCAGACCAGGATGACGATGCAGCGGAGCAGGCGGCAGAGGAGGGCAATGCCGATGACGCGCCGGTAGGCGACAGTCCCACCCGCTTCATTCCAACGGAGCAGGTCTCACAGGATCTGGGCGTCTCTTTTCCGACTGACATCTGAGCCCTGATCTGACGCCCGACACGAATACGACAACATAACAAGGGACAGTGCATGAAACAGAACTACCTCAGCGAAGTGATCTATCAGATCTTTGCGCTCATCATTGCCGTGATTGTGGTCCACGCGGTGTATGTGGCGGTCATCCGGCCCAATGCGGAGATTGTCATCGAGCAGCAGGCGGCGATACAGGAGGTAGACGAAAACTACGTTCCGGACCAGTCGCTGTATGTGGTGCTGAAAGATGTGGAGCAGGAGACCTGTATCATCCTGATGCTGTGGGCCCTGTCCATCATCGGCATGAAGCTGCGACGCACGATGAAGGAGCGGACACTGCTGGACCGGGAGCTGCTGCAGGTGTTCGAGGGTACCAGCATCCTGCCGGAGGACGCCCGGCACTATGCCCGGCCGGTTCAGGCGCTGCCAGAGAACGAGCGTGGTTTTCTGCTGCCCCGTGCCTTGCTGGCCGGGTTGCACCGCTTTGGGGCGACACGCAGCATTCAGGACACCTCCGACACGGTCAAGGACATCTGCTCCAACGAGGCGGATCGGCTGGAGAGCGAGCTGAGCATCATCCGCTACATCGCCTGGGCGATTCCCTCCATCGGCTTCATCGGCACCGTGCGCGGCATCGGTGCCGCACTGGGTCAGGCCCAGCAGGCAGTCACCGGCGACATTCTCGGCGTGACGCTCAGCCTCGGCGTTGCCTTCAACTCTACCTTCGTGGCACTGGTCACCAGCATCCTGTTGATGTTCCTGTTGCATCAACTGCTGCTGGTGCAGGATCGACTGGTGCTCGATACCCAGCACTATGCCGACGAGCATATGCTGCGCTACCTGCAGGTGCCGGACAAGGAAGTACTTGCATGAGCATCCGGGTGGTCCATCTCAACGATGCGGGGGTATGGGTCAGCGACAGGGGCGAAGGCGCTTCAGCGGACAATGCCCCGACGGGCACTCACTACAGCAGTCCGGGCTTCAGCCTGATCGATCCCCCCCGCATCGTGTTCGGCGTCGACGCCTGTGCGCAAAGCCGGCTGTATCCGCTCAGTACCCATCACCAGTTCTGGCACCGTCTGGACATGGAGCCTTTCAGCAGGCCGGTGGCGCACTTTCGTCACAATGCCGACATTGCCTTCTCCCACCTGCAGGAGATCGCCCGCGACACGGAGCTGGACCAGGAGGTGATCATGCTGGTGCCCGGCAGCTTCTCGCGGCAGCAACTCGCTGTTCTGCTGGGTCTGGCCAGGCAATGCCCGTTCGAGGTAGTGGCGCTGATAGACGCCGGGCTGACGGCCGCTGCAGCCGCTGGCGACATGCCGGCACAAGGACTGATCCATGTCGAGCTGCAGCTGCACCAGGTGGTCATTACCCGGGTAAAGCAGCAGGGCGACGAGATCGCGCGGGATACCGTGGCAGTGGTGCCAGCCGCGGGCCGGGTGCAGATGACAGAGAGCGTGCTGCAGCTGATTACCTCAGCCTTTGTGCAGCAGTGTCGCTTCAATCCTCAACACAATG
>Ga0233380_1001003_pt1 | contig 13445 bp, 17 predicted proteins | sample ElkDunMinimDraft_9_FD_191541 | JGI IMG/M metagenome (GOLD analysis project Ga0233380, IMG submission 191541) | Fecal eukaryotic communites from dung pellets of Tule Elk in California, USA - Elk Dung F36 | ecosystem: Host-associated > Mammals > Digestive system > Large intestine > Fecal | place... | reverse complement strand
GCAGGATGTTTGATGCAGGATGTTTGATGCAGGATGTTTGATGCAGGATGTTTGATGCAGGATGTTTGATGCAGGATGTTTGATGCAGGATGTTTGATGCAGGATGTTTGATGCAGGATGTTTATGTTTTTTTATTATCTTCATTTTAAATATAGTTATCATGAGTTTTAAATTTGAAAACTACAAATTTGGCAAAAGACTATGAGTTTTGGAGAGGATATTTATAAACTATCCTTACAGTTTCCAAAAATTGAAATCTACAATTTATCGTCTCAAATAATTCGTGCTTCAGATTCTATAGCCTTAAATATCTCTGAGGGTTCAATTATGCAATCAAATCCAGAATATAATCGCTTCTTAAATTATTCTGTTCGATCATTAACAGAAGTAGTAACATGTTTATATAAGGCAAAATACAGAGGATATATTGATGATCAATTGTTCGAAAAATAGTATAATGAAGCATATCATTTAATGAATATGATTATTGCATTTAAAGCAAAACTCAAAAATTAATATGCCTACAAAGTTTAGCTTCAATCAAACTGACACCCAACACCCGACATCAATTACCCTTCACAAAAATAAATCCCGAAACCATTTGCTAAAAACAATAAACTGTTATATATTTGCACCCAATTTTATAACAAATTAAATATAATTATTATGAATCATTATGAAACTGTTTTCATTTTGAATCCCGTTTTATCTGAAACTCAGGTAAAGGAAACAGTACAGAAATTCGAAGATTTTCTTGCTTCAAAAGGGGCTAAAATGATCTCTAAAGAAGATTGGGGCTTAAAAAAATTAGCTTACGAAATTCAAAACAAAAAAAGTGGTTTTTACCATTTATTCGAGTACACTGTTACAGGTGAGGCACTTATTAGTTTAGAAACTGAATTCCGTCGTGACGAAAGAATCATGCGTTTCTTAACTGTAGCTTTAGACAAGCATGCTATTTCTTGGGCAGAGAGAAGAAGAGAGAAATTAAAAACTAAAAAAGCGTAATTTATCATGTCAACAATCGAACAATCTGCAAAAGGTAAAAAAGACGGAGATATCAGATATTTAACGCCTTTAAACATTGAAACTAACAAAACTAAAAAATATTGTCGTTTCAAAAAATCTGGAATCAAATACATCGATTATAAAGATGCTGATTTCTTATTAAAATTCGTTAACGAGCAAGGTAAAATTTTACCTCGTCGTTTAACTGGAACTTCTTTAAAATACCAAAGAAAAGTATCTGTAGCTGTAAAACGTGCGCGTCACTTAGCTTTAATGCCTTACGTTGCAGATTTATTAAAATAATAACAAATTAAAGTTGTTGCCTCGCTACTGGCGGGCTAACTTCTTATTAAAAAGGACAACAACATGGAAATTATCTTAAAACAAGATGTTCAAAAATTAGGATTTAAAGACGATTTAGTAACTGTAAAACCAGGATACGGTCGTAACTATTTAATTCCTCAAGGTATGGCTGTTTTAGCTACACCTTCTGCAAAAAAAGTTTTAGCAGAAAACTTAAGACAAAGAGCTCACAAAGAAGCTAAATTAATCGCTGACGCTAACACTATTGCAGAAGCATTAAAAGCTTTAGAGATCAAGATTGCTGTTAAAGCTGGTGGTGAAAAATTATTCGGTTCGGTAACGAATGCTGATATTGCTGCTGCTTTAGAATCTAACGGTCAATCAATCGACAAAAAATTCATCACTTCTGGTACAATCAAACGTTTAGGTAAATATGCTGCAAACGTACGTTTACACCGTGATGTAATTGTTGAATTACCATACGAAATTGTTGCTGCTGAGTAATTAGCTGCAAAATAGTATATTTGAAAACCTTCTTTTTACAAGAAGGTTTTTTTATTAAATTTATCGAATGAATTGTACAGATCTAAACCAGAAACTTACAGGTAACTCAAACCAAATTTTTATAACAACCTATCATTCTCCGTTGGGCTTGATGTTTTTGGGTGCTACTGAAAAAGGAATTTGTTTGGTTGAATTTTATGATCGAATTCATTTGGAAAAAACACTTTTAAAATTAGCCGAAAGTTTAAAGGCACATTTTGTTGAGGAAGAAAATGAGCATCTAAATCAATTAAAAGAAGAACTTAGCTTATATTTCGATAAAAAACTTCAAAAATTTACAATTCCGTTGGTTTTTACAGGAACCGATTTTCAACAGAAAGTATTTCAATCATTAATTAAAATTCCGTACGGAAGCACATCAACCTACAAAAATCAGGCAATTGTTTTGGGCGATGTAAAAGCAATTCGTGCCGTTGCTACTGCCAATGGATTGAATAAAATTGCCATTGTTATTCCGTGTCACCGAATTATTGGAAGCAATGGTTCAATGGTTGGTTATGCAGGTGGAATTCACAGAAAACAAGCGTTATTGCAGTTAGAAGGCGCTTTACATCAAAATCAATTTAGTTTATTATAGTTTATGAGTGAGCTTGATGTAAAGAAATTCAACCGTATTTTAAGTATTTATGTGCAGTTGCAATCACGAAACTGGATTACGGCTAAACAATTTGCCGACCGTTATCAGGTAAGTGTTCGAACAATTTATAGGGATATAAAAGCCTTGGAAAATGCTGGCGTGCCTATTTATAACGAGCAGGGTAAAGGGTATGCTTTGGTTGAAGGATACAAAATTCCGCCGACTATTTTTACAAAAAACGAAGCGTATAGTTTTGTAATTGCAGAAAAGTTGATGGAAAACTTTGCCGATAAAAAAATGAGTTTTCATTTTTCGTCTGCTTTGCACAAAATGAAAGCTGTTTTGCGATCGAGCGAAAAAGAAAATGTAGCTTTAATTGAAGATCAATTTTTAATTTTCGATACCACATCAAGTAAAACTACCAATGAAATGCTTTCGGTTTTGTTAGAAAGCATCGTTTCAAAAAAACAGATAAAAATTTTATACCAAAAACCCGGTGAAAGTAAACCCGATGAACGACTTTTAGAACCAATCGGAATTTTTTACGAACATGATTATTGGTATTTCATGGCTTTTTGCTATTTGCGAAATGATTACCGTCAGTTTAGAATTGATCGGGTTAAGCAGATTGTAAACATAAATAATCTTTTTAATCAAGAACACAAACCATTAGATTATTTTTTGAATGAAAAAAAACAGATGGAAGTTCAAAAAACAACGGTTAAAATTTTAGCTCCTAAAAAATCGGCACATTATTTTAATTGGGATCGAAATTCGTATGGTTTTGTATCAGAAAAAGAACAAAATGATAAAATGGAATTGACTTTTGAAACCACTACGAATTTACAATATTTTGCCCGTTGGTTTTTAATGTACAGTGTAGAGGCCGATATTGTTGAACCACCTGAATTAAAACAATTAGTAGCTGATTTATTGAAAAAGGCTATTGAAAAATCATAAAAAAAGATTGTCCTAAAAACCAAATAAGTGCATGATATTCCGACGGAGGAGGAATCTTTAGTAATCAATAACTCAAGATTCTTCACTCCATTTTATTTTGTTTAGATTGACACTTTTAGGACATCCTCTTTTTTAGTATCGGTCCCAGAAAAAAGGTGGTTCTATATTCAAACTTCTTAAATAAACGTAACCTTGTCCGCGGTGGTGAATTTCATTGTCAATAAAATACAGAATATTCTGAATCACAGGAAATTTGTACTCCCCAAACAAATTAAATTCTTCCTTAAAACGATTTTCAGAAATTTGCATAAATAATTCATTGATTTTAGGTGTAGCATCGTCCCAAGCGTTTAATAAATCGGCTTTTGTGGTATGTGGCAAATTGTGGTTATAACCTTCGGTAGAATTGTTCACAATTCCTTCCAATCCAGGAACGGCAATAGACAATAATTCTTTAACCAAATCGGCAAATGTTCGCATACCGCCAATGTTGTATTCAAAAAGTTCTTTTTCTGGAAATGCTTCAATCACTCTACGTGTTAAAGTTCTGTGACCTTGCCAATGAGTCAATAATTCTTCGTTTGTTAAAATGTTTACTTTCATACTAGTTGATTTAAATATTATTTTCAGTTCAAAATTAGAAAGGAGGTTTGACAACTGTATGTCATACTAAAAATTAATTTTAAATTTCATTAATCTATTTTGATGCAACTTTACCATTGGCTGTTAAAACATTTTAAATAAATTCAGTTAAATGAGCAGATACCTTTATCTTTGCAAAAAATTTCTTTAATGAAATATCTTTTATTTATCATTGTATATGCTTTGTTGTGGTGTGTGTCTATACTGCCGTTTCGAGTATTGTATTTACTTTCGGATTTTTTTTATTTTCTGGTATATAAAGTAATTAAGTACCGCGTTAAAACAGTTCGTTATAATTTAGAACTGACATTTCCACAATTATCATTTGCCGAAAGAAAAGAAATTGAGAAGAAATTCTATGCGCATTTATGTGATATGTTTCTTGAAATGATAAAAACCATCACCATTTCGCCAAAAGAACTCGAAAAACGCTTTGCCTTTTCAAATTTAGAATTGATTGAAGAATACGAAAAAAAGCAAAAAAGCATTATTTTAATGTTACCACATTACGGAAATTGGGAATGGATTGTAGGTTTAAGTAAGTTTTTAGATTTTAAAGGTTTCGGAATTTATAAACCGTTGAAAAATAAGTATTTCGATAAACTTGTTAGGGATATTCGTTCGCGTTTTAATGCCGAATTAATTTCTACGCACGATACAACTGGTGTAATACGTGAAAATCAGTCAAAAGGATTTTACGGAACTTATTTGTTTTTAAGCGATCAAACTCCGGTATTAAGACCAAATCTTCATTGGGAACTATTTATGGGAGTTGAAGTACCTGTACACATGGGCGCCGAAGGTTTAGCACGCAAGTTAAACATGAATATTTTGTATATAAAGGTTGATAAAGTGAAACGTGGATATTACGAAGCTACTTTTTCTGAAATTACTGATGATATTAGAAATGAACCTAAATACAAACCCACCAGAATATTTTTAGATAGGGTAGAGGCACAAATAAAAGCAGCTCCTGAATATTATTTCTGGACGCACAAACGTTGGAAATACAAAGACCAAAAAGAGCAATATGAAACTAAATAAAAAGAGTCGGAATTTATCTAAATGAATATCGTAAAGATTACCTCAAATTTTAGTTTTATTGTAAGTGTCATGCTGAACTTGTTTCAGCATCTCACAAGATAAATAATGATGAGATTCCGTGTCAAGCACGGAATGACACGCAGTGTACGGAAAAAACGTATTTTCAATATTTAATTTATGATACATTCATCAATATTTTGGTACAAAGTTTCAAATAATTATTTTTACTAAAATTCTGACTCTTTAATTTATTACTTTTTTTTAGAAAATTTCATTTTAAGCTGATTTCCTGAAAAAAGATGCAGTTCATTATCAATAATTTTATAATTGGTAATGCTTGGCAGTTCTTTTAAAAATTCAGTTTCCATATTTTCGTGCACACACATCATTCTGGTCGATGCAATGTTTGCAAACCGTATGGTTTCATTCTGAATAAATATAGCTCCTTTAATACCGTTACAACTCGCATTGCCCGACATATAAGCTTCTTCACTTTCAAACTGAATAAAAGGTGTTTTTAAGTATTTGTTGGCTGGTATTTCATTTCCGTTAAAAGAATTTAGTTTCCAAGTAGCCTGTAGTTTTTTTGGTACGATATAATTACCGCATCCGTTTAACTCTAATATTTCGCCAGTTGCATCGGTAAGTTCTACTTTTGTTTTGTACGAAAAATTGTTGTCAGACATTCCGTCTGAACAATCTTGCTGACTAATGGTAACTTGTATTTTGTAAGTAGCATTTTCAGATCGAATCAATTGTACGTTGGCATCTTGCGCTTGATCAATTCTTTCAATAGGAAAAGCTTCTCTGTTACCGTCGATATCTTGGTAAACTACAAAATTATTGTCCAATTCAATATTCCAGAAAGGTTCGGTTCCTAATCCTTTAAAATGCGGATCAAATGTTTGTTCGTTAAATTTTGTTATAGACGAAGAAGTAGTATCAGCGGATTTTTGCTTGCTTTTACACGAAACCATAATGCCTAATAAAGTAACAAAAAGTAATAGATGTATCTTTTTCATGATATTTTTTATTAAAGATACAAAATATAATAAAAACCCTTTAGTGTTTCATAACTAAAGGGCTTAAATTCTTTGTATAAATAATTGTTATGTTAGCATTCCGCCATCAACATTTATAACCTGTCCAGTAATATAGGTCGCTAAATCTGATGCTAAGAATACACATGTATTTGCGATATCTTCTGGAGTTCCGCCACGTTTTAACGGAATCGCATCTGTCCAACCTTTAACGGTTTCTTCGCCTAATTTTGCGGTCATTTCAGTTTCTATAAATCCTGGAGCAACCACATTACAACGAATGTTTCTTGAACCTAATTCTAAAGCTACTGATTTTGAAAAACCAATAATTCCGGCTTTTGATGCAGCGTAATTTGCCTGTCCTGCATTTCCTTTCACACCAACAACAGAACTCATGTTAATAATAACACCGTTTCTTGTTTTAAGCATGGTTTTTTGCACGGCTTTGGTCATGTTAAAAACCGATTTTAAATTCACATCCATTACGTTGTCAAAGTCGGCTTCGCTCATTCGCATCAACAAATTGTCTTTAGTAATACCGGCGTTGTTAATTAAAACATCAACAGTTCCAAAAAATTCCAACACCTGATCCACTAAATCTTGTGCTTCGTTAAAATCTGCTGCATTAGATTTGTATGATCTTGCTTTAACACCCAATGTTGTTAATTCTTTTTCTAAAGCAATGGCAGCTTCTTCAGAAGAGCTGTATGTAAATGCTACATTCGCACCTTGTTGTGCAAAGGTTAAGGCAATTCCTCTACCAATTCCACGAGTTGCTCCTGTTATTATTGCGGTTTTTCCTTCTAATAATTTCATGTAATAGTTTTTAACACTTTTAGGCAAATATAAAATAAAAAATTATAATTCGGTAGGATCTTTAAACTCGTATTTTTTATGATTTCTCCACGAAGCGCCAATTCCTGCCTGAATTTTATGCGGAGTATTTTCTATACTTGTTCCACCAAAAGCATCAATCTGTAAGTTTTGGTTAATTTTATAAGTTAAACCGCCTTTTAAAGAAGCATCATTCATAAACGGAACCGCAATATTATTGTATTTACGATCGATAATTCCCTGATGTTCGCCAAAAATGCTCCATCTGTCGCTTAAACCCAACGATGCAGTTACAATGTAACTAATGTTTCTAAATTCTTCTTCGGTAACATTTTCGCCAATAAAGTTATAGGTAATGCTGAAACGTTTGCTTAAATGCTGTTGCGCAATAAGCATGCTTTTTAAGCCAATTTCGGGTAATTCGGGATAATAAATATTGTGTTTAAAATTAAATTGTCCGCCTGCATAAATCGAAACAGCCGGAATCAATCTTCCCCATTTAAAACGCTGATTTGCTTTCCAGCTGTAAACATTTCGCTTTTCAACGTAGTATTTGTAATGATCGTAAATTAAAAATTTAGCTCCAAAGTTTAGCTGACGAAAACCACTGTTGTTGACATTTAAATTATAATCGGTTTGATTGTAGCTGCTAAAATATAAATCGGCAATAAATTCTAAGTTCTCTAACATATCACCGTAACGTAGTTGAACCTGAAAATTGTTATGTTTATTTATTTTTTCGGTATGAAATTCATCGTTTTGAAAGGTATATCCACCTTCAATCTGAAAAATACCTTTACTAACGCTGTAAGCTCCCATAGAAGAACTTGGGCGATTGGTATTGATATCTTTGGTATATTGCGCTTTTGCAGAGATCGATCCTAACAAAACAATAGCTATATAAATGTATTTTTTCATTTTAGTTTTTGGGTTATTATTAAATGATTATGACCGTACAGTTTCTTAAATTCATGAACTGTAAAGTAGCGTTTTAAATTTTCGATAAATTTATTGTTACGCACTTCATGCACATCACTTAAAATAAAGGTATTAAAAATTATGTTGCCATTCAATTTCAAAACGGCGTAAATGGTTTTAATAAACGTTGTCTGAAAAACAAATTCAGGTATTTCTGTGTCGTTAAAAAGATCAACAATAATAAGGTCGTAGTTTTCTTTAGTGTATTTTAAAAAAACATTGGCATCTGCATTTACAATTTCAAGTGTGCTGTTTGGGATAATATCAAATTCGTTTAAAGCAATTTCAATAATAACTGGGTCAATCTCAACAGCAGTAATGGTAGCTTGTGATTTAAAGTTACTGCGTAATTGTTTAACAACATCGCCACCGCCCAAACCTAATATTAAAACAGAAGCATTTTTACTTTGATAATCACACGTAATATTATTTAATCCTTTACGTAAAACCTTCCCCAAATTTCCGTACGAATAATTGGTGTTTTTAGTATCGAGAATTTTTTTACCATTTACCCAATTAATTTCTAACGTACCATTAAAAGTACTTTGGTAGGTGCGTTCGGGAATTACGTTTAAATAACTAAAATACTTTTTTAAAATACTCATTTACGGATTATACTTTTTAAAACTTCCGTCGTTGTAAAAAATAACGATACAGTCAATTTCTTTAGATTGGAAAGATAAAATGTTTTCTTGATTCTCTGTTATATTTTGATTGATATTTTTAGATTCGCTTTCTTCTGATTCAATTTTAATTTGATCTTCCTTTTCGATTTCATTCATAGTTTTAACTTCTAAAATTTCATTTAAAACAGTTGTTTCAGTTTGATCTTTTTCAGTTTGATTTTGATAAATGTCTGTTATCAAAAAAGGCTCTTTTTCATAAATCAACCATTCTAAATTTAGGGTAGGAAAGGTGGTATGCAACTTCATTATAAACTCTAAACTAGGTTTGTTTCGTTCTGAAATAAGATGCGAAATAGTTGCCTTTGGAACCAAAATCTTCTCTGCTAATTCGGTTGTGCTTAAACCAAAATGCTGCATTATTTTTTGTAATTGTTTGCTGAATTTCATAATAAAAAGGTGATTTTTAAACCAAATTTAACTTTACATTTGTAAACAAACGCATTTTTACAAATGTAAACTAAATAATTTTACAAATGTAAACTAATTTTTACATATTAAATATATAGTTTAATTAATATGATTTATTTATCTGATATTAAGTGTATAGAGAATAGTTTTATTTGTATTGTAAGCTCGTGTGCGTGCCGTTTGTTTACAAAAATAAACAGCTGTTCAAATATGTTATTTGTTGTATTGATAGTATATTTGATAAAAATTACAAAACGCACCATGCTATTTTTAAAACAACAAGAAATTAACGAACGATATATTACAAATACCGACTTAGAAAATGTTTTAGAAAGTCTTAATAAGGATATTTTTAAAGTGGCTGTTGCCGGCAAAAGTGTCTTAGAAAAAAATATTTATCGAGTAGATTTTGGAACAGGAAATTTCAAGATTTTGTTATGGTCGCAAATGCATGGAAACGAAACTACAACAACAAAAGCGGTTTTTAATTTCTTAAAAAGTATCCACGCAAACAGTTCGTTACTTACTCATTTTTCGTTTACTTTTTTGCCTATTTTAAATCCAGATGGTGCCGAAGCTTTTACGCGTCTTAATGCGAACAAAGTTGATTTAAACAGAGATTCGGTTGATCTTTCCCAACCCGAATCGCAATTACTTCGGTCAGTATTCAATACAATAAAACCTTATTTAGCTTTAAATATGCACGATCAGCGCAGTATATTTTCTGCCGGTTCAGAATCAAATCCTGCAACATTATCCTTTTTAGCTCCGGCATTTAATGAAGCGTGTGACATCAATGATGTTCGAACCTTTGCCATGCAGTTAATTGCTAATATGAACGATGTTTTAAAAAATCATGCACCAGATAATATCGGCAGGTTCGATGATTCTTTCAACATAAACTGTATTGGCGATCAATTTACACATTTAAACGTTCCTACAATTTTGTTCGAAGCCGGTTTTGCATCAAACGATTATCAAAGAAAAAAGGCTCAAAAACTAGTAGAAATAAGTTTACAAACCTTGTTTAAGGCTATTGTTTCTAAAGAATACGAACAATTTAATGTAAACGATTATTTGTCGATCCCTGAAAATGAAAAAAACTTTGTTGATTTAATTATTGAAAATTTTTCTACTACAAACTCTGAATTAATTCAAAATAAGACCTTACCTGTTGTTTTTAAAGAAGAAATTAAGGCAGGTTCGCTTGTTTTAAAACCAACAATAGACTTTCACTCAGCACCTAACTATAAATACGCTCATTATACATTAAATGTGAATAATCAATTAATTAATAATGAATCGGATATTGAAAAAGCGTTACAGAATGTGATGATATCGTAGTTTTTGGGTTCTTAGTTGTTAATCATTTGCTAAAAACTAAAAAATATTTATGCTTTATTGTATTTTTTATAATAATTCATTGTATTTTTGCTTGCATAAAATTCTAAAAAGTAAAATAGATAAAAATTGTTATATGAGTAAGTTTCGATTAGATGAAATTGATCACCAGATTTTAGATATGTTGATCGACAACACAAGAGTGCCTTTTACAGATATCGCGAAGAAGTTGTTAATATCTGCAGGAACAGTGCATGTACGTGTTAAAAAAATGGAAGACGCGGGCATTATTCAAGGGTCGTCTTTAACCTTGGATTACGAAAAATTAGGGTATTCGTTTATTGCTTATGTAGGTATATTCTTGCATAACACCTCGCAAACTAAATTTGTTTTAGAGCGTATTAACGATATTCCTTTTGTTACCGTAGCTCACGTTACCACTGGTAAATTTAATGTTTTCTGTAAAATTCGTGCAAAAAATACACGCCATGCAAAAGACGTTATTTTCATGATTGATGATATAGAAGGTGTTTACAGAACAGAATCTATGATCTCATTAGAAGAAAGCATTAACGATAAAAAACGTTTAATGCATACTATTTTTAAAGATATGTAATAAAAATATATTGTATTTTTGAACTGCTCATTCACAAAATGAGCAGTTTTTTTTTATGGATTCTTTTACCCAAGTAATTTTAGGCATTGGTGTTGCTCATGTGGCACTTAATAACAGTGTTAACACTAAAAAAATAGTAATGCTAGGTGCGATTGTTGGTACCTTGCCCGATTTAGATATTTATATTGCAAAGTTTTTTAACGATCCGCTTACAGAAATCGAAATTCATCGGGGATTTTCTCATTCTATCATTTTCTTTTCGTTGTTTAGTTTGCTAATTATGTACCTAATTAAAAACGTATTTAAAGAAATTACAAGAATACAACTCTTTAAAACAATATTTCTTATCTTGTTAACCCATTCATTGTTAGATGTTTTTACAACTTGGGGAACACAACTTTTTTGGCCCATAAAAGATAAAATAGCGTTGAAATCTATTTTTGTTGTCGATTTGTTTTACACCATTCCATTGTTAATGGGAGTTGTTTTAGGTTTAAAAAACAAGCGAAAATCATTCACCTATGCCGGATTGTTTTTAAGTTCACTGTATTTAATTTGGGGGTTAATAGCACAAAACATAATCAAAAACAAAGCGGTAGATGATTTTAAAAATCAATATACAGAAAAAGTTCAGCATATTACGGCGAAACCTACTTTTTCAAATAGCTTTTTATGGAATGTCATCATTGAAACCTCTAATGGATTTTATCTTTCCGATCGATCGATTTTAGAAGAACACAAAGTGAATTTTGATTATTTCCCTCGAAACGAAGAATTAATTCAGGATATTTCAGATGTAAATATCAACAGATTAAAAGAGATTTCCGAAAATCAATACATCATTACAGAAAATAAAAATGGATTGGTTTTTAATGATTTACGCTTTGGATTGTTGAAAAACGAACCCGATGATGTTCAATTTGCTTTTTCATATCAGTTAATTCCTACAAAAAAGGGATATGCTGTGAAAGAACTTCCAAAAGATAAACGTGACGGAATGCAACTTTTAAAAAATATTTGGTATCGAATTTTTAATATATAAAGTGTTGCTTTTTTAAGAGCAGATAAGAAGTGTTACTTTTAAAAGTTTAATCTGTGTAAATTTGTGAAATCTGTGGCTTATCATCATAAGCTATAAAAAAATAAAACAGAAAATGAAAATAATTATATCGCCAGCAAAATCTTTAGATTTTGAAACCGAATTACCAACACCAACCTTTACAAAACCTGCATTTATCAAGCAAAGTAAAGAAGTGCACAAAGTTTTAAAAACACTAAAACCCGAAGATTTAAGTAATTTAATGGATATTTCTGATAATCTGGCAGATTTAAACTGGCAACGTAACAAAGCTAGAAAATACAAATTAACCGAGTTGAATACTACTGTTCGTCAGGCAGTTTTTGCTTTTAACGGCGATGTTTACATAGGTTTAAATGCTTATGCGTTAAGTGAAAAAGAAATCAATTATCTGCAAAATAATTTAAACATACTTTCTGGGTTATACGGTTTGCTGAAACCTTTAGACGCTATTGAACCATACCGATTGGAAATGGGTATAAAATTACCAATTGCCGATAAAAAAGATTTATACGATTTTTGGAAAGAAACCGTAACAGCAACTTTAAACAAAGGTTTTAAAAAAGGCGATGTATTGGTAAATTTAGCCAGTAACGAATATTTTAGTGTGGTTGATAAAAAAGCATTAAAAGCAAAAATTATCACTCCCGAATTTAAAGATTACAAAGACGGAAAGCTTAAAATAATTAGTTTTTTCGCAAAAAAAGCCCGCGGTTTAATGGTGCGATACATGGCAGAAAATAATATTACGAATGTAGAAGATATTAAACAGTTTAATGTAGAAGGTTATGGGTTTGATGCGAATTTATCTACCGATACCAAATGGGTTTTTACGAGGTAAGTGGATTTTAATCTCGTTAAAAAAATGTTAATAATGAGTATTTATTTATTTTCGAAATGTAATAATTTAATAAATATTTATTGTATGAAAAAAATCTTAATGTTATGTAGTATAGCTTTTATACTATCATGTTCAAATGATTCTGATGTGAAAAATGAATATTTAAACACAAATGAATCTCTAAATGTTCAATCTAAATCCGGTAGTTCTGTAGAAACTCCAAAAGTAGAAGATGATATTGATCAACTTTTTTACGATTATATAAACTCTGAGGATGTTATTAATACAAACACTATTCAAAATGAATTTAATGAAAAATTAAATTTTAAAGGAGATTATAACCAAATTAATACGCATGAAAAATTAACTAATTGGGTTCGTAGTAATATTCATTTAACAGAGTTTTCAGATGTTGAAAGTGCAATAACCGAAATTAACTATGTTACTAATTTGGTAAAAACAGAATATACCAAATTCTCTGGTTTTTATCATTATATTGAAAATGCTCCAATTTCGGATATTGTA
>Ga0233380_1001002_pt1 | contig 13460 bp, 7 predicted proteins | sample ElkDunMinimDraft_9_FD_191541 | JGI IMG/M metagenome (GOLD analysis project Ga0233380, IMG submission 191541) | Fecal eukaryotic communites from dung pellets of Tule Elk in California, USA - Elk Dung F36 | ecosystem: Host-associated > Mammals > Digestive system > Large intestine > Fecal | place... | reverse complement strand
GTTGCGGAACTCGCGGATGTTCCAAGGGCCGGACACGTAGAACGAGAAAAAGCCGCGGCCGAACTCGTCCCAGACATTGGAGATCTGGGTCTCCGACATCCGCGGGGCCCAGCCCTGTTCGAACATGTTGGTATAGAAGGCCAGGGCGCGACTGAAGCCGGGGCTGGAGAAATTGCCACGACTGCCGTCGTCGCGCAGCAGGGGGTCGTCCTGCTGCAGGCCGAACGACAGCAGCTGTTCGAACTCGTTGAGCGGCAGCATCACGGCATAGCGATCCGGCCCTACATGGGCCTTCACCGCCGCCATCGCCGCCTCCCACTCCTGCCAGGTACGCGGCAGCCTGTCCACGCCCGCCGCGGCGAGGATGTCCTTGCGGTAGAAGATCAGCCGCGTATCGACGTACCACGGCACGCCGAGCAGCGTGTCGTCGATGACGTTCGTGTGCCAGATGCCGGGAAAATAGTCGGATTCGTCGATGACCTCGGAGGCATCGACGCGCGACTGCAGTGGCTCCAGCGCACCGAGCACCGCGAATTCCGGCACCCAGGTGTTGCCGAGCTGGCAGATGTCGGGCAGTGCGTCGGCTGCGAAAGCGGTCAGCAGCTTCTCGTGCGCCGACGTCCAGGGAATCTGCTGGATCTCCACGCGGATGTCCGGATGCTCGCGCTCGAACTCCCGTACCAGCTCCGAGACCACCTCCGCCTCACGCCCCATCGCCCAGAAACGCACGACGGTGCGCTCGTCGCGCGGCATGCAGGCGGCGAGCACCAGCAGCGAGAGCAGCAGGCCACCCGTGCGCATCACAAGGACGCGCCAGGCCGGCAGACTCCGGGCCGGTGCTTGCACTCGCCTACTCCGCCGGCACCGGATCGGAGGCGCGCGCGGGTGCAGGTGCCGCCACCGGTGCATTCCGGTCCGCACCCCGGCTTGTGCTGCGTGATTCGGCGATGCCGATCGCACGCGCCGTCGCAGCCTCGGCATCGGGCGGGCCCGAGTCCTTGGGCTCGTCTTCCCCCGCCAGCCAGCCGCCGGTGAAGCCGGCCCGCTCCAGCCCGGCGCGGATGTAGGGATTGCGCTTCATCACGTTCCAGACAAAGTCGTTCCGGTAGTTCGCGATCATCGCCAGGATCGGGCCCTGGTCGATCGCGATGTAGTCGCTGGCCACCCAGCCCTTGCCCGGCACGATGCGCCCCGTCTTCAGCGGCACGTCCTCGTAGCCGAAGCTGGGGTTGAACGCGTCGAGGAAGCCATAGCTCGAATACAGATAGTCGCCGTAGCGGCGGTGCAGTTCCTCGGTGGCCGGGATCACGATCTCGGGGGCGAACGCCACCGAGGCCACGGCAGCGGTCGGCGCGATCGTGCCGTCGTCGAACGCGACATCGAGGCCGGCGCCGCGGGCACTGTAATGGCGGAACTCGCGCTGCTCGCCGTTGAAGTCCTGGTCGGTACGCTGCGGCCCGTCGCTGGCGGTGAGGCCCCAGACGTTTTCGCCGTAATCCTTCCAGCCCATCGGATTGTCGATGGCGTACTGGCGCTGGGCATAGGTCGCGCGGCGGCTGTTCTCGAAGTAGTCGATGCCGCGGCGACGCATGTAGTCGTCGCGGATACCGCGGAAATCCACCCAGACATGCGTGTACTGGTGCCCGAAATGCGGCGCGAAACTCAGGTACTCCTGGCCGCGGAACACGCCCCAGGAGCGGTCGTAGGTCCGCGTCCACACTTCCCAGGCTTCCGGTGCGATGGGATGCGTCGGCGATCCCAGCGCCAGGATGTAGACCAGCATCGCTTCGTCATAGCCGGTCCAGTCGTGCTCGATGAAGCCGCTCTCGGGATACCAGCCCATCGAGATCAACGGCTTGCGCTGCTGCAGGAAGGGCCAGCGCACGTTGCGGTACAGCCGGTCGGCGAGTTCGCGGATCTCGACTTCGCGCGGATCGTCACGGTCGAAATACGACTGCGCGAACAGCACGCCCATCATCATCAGGCCGGTATCCACGCTCGACAGCTCCACCCATGGGGCGAACCGGTGGCCGTTGTCCATGTCGACGAAGTGGTAGAAGAACCCCTGGTGGCCGCCCGTACCGGTCGCCTGGGGGCCCATCTTGACGTTGCGGAAGAAACGCAGTGTGGTCAGCGTGCGGTCCACAGCCTGGGTGCGGCTCACCCACCCGCGTTCGATGCCGATCGGATAGGCGGTCAGCGCGTAACCCACCGCCGCCACGCTGGAGAACGGCCGCGACGGGAAACGGTCCGGCGTGAGGCCGTTGACCTCGTTGGTCGTGTCCCAGAAGTACTGGAACGTGCGGCGCTCGATATCGGCAAACAGTGGCGGCAGCTCCGGCGGACCCTGTTGCGCCTCCACTACCGGCTCGGGCTCCGGCACCTGCTCGATCGGTCCCGGCTTGGGCGGCGGCACCGCCGGCTCGGCGGGCTCCTGCTTGCCGCAGCTGGCCAGAAAGAGGGCGGCAAGCGCGACGAAAAGCAGGCGACGGAACGCACGCAGACGGAATTGCATCGGGACAGAAACCTCACGCTGAAACCGTTTTCAGTTGCCAGTATAAAACTGCCGGCCCCCGGAAAGGGGCCGGCAGCGGGACCTGCTTACCAGTCGACGCCGAAGGACAGCTTGAACGTGCGCGTCGGCAGCTGGATGCCATCGGAGTGAGTGCCCCAATTGGCGTTGGCGACGCCGTCCGAGCCCCACCAGTCGTCGTAGGCGTTCCAGTTGCGGCGGTCGGTCACGTTCAACACGTCCGCGCGGATCCGGAAGCTGATGTCGTCGGAGGGATGCCACACCTTCGCCGCCGCGAGATCCAGCTGGAACAGGCCGACCGAGCCGTCCGGCCGGTAGCTGTCGATGAAGCAGTCGCCATCCCCCGGCAGGCGATCGGACAGGCAGTTGGTGCCGACCCGGTTCTTCATGCTTTCGAGGATGACCTTGCCCGACCAGGTGATGCCGCCCGGGCCGTCCCAGATCGCCGTGCCGACCAAGCGGTGCCTGGGGACCGGCGCAACCGGCAGCCAGCCGTAGTAGCTCACGTCCGGGTATTCGAACGCGGCGGCACCCTCCTCGGCCGAATTGCGCTTGGCATCGGTGTAGGTATAGGCCAGCGTCACGCCCCAGCCGGAACTGTTGGTGTAGGGCTTGTCCATCTTGGCAAGCACGGTGTTGGTCTTGGTCTCGAGGGCGTTGTCGACCAGGATCAGACGGCCGAACGGCGGATCGAAGCCCCAGGGCGTGCCCCACTGCGCCCCCGGCGGGAAGAAACTGCCGTCCGGACGACGGTTGGCGAGGCGGATCGCGATGCCGTCCTGGCTGCGGATATGCGCGACCGCGATCTCGCTGTTCCAGACGGTCTCGCCGAATTCCCAAGCCTTGCGGAAGCCGAGGCTGAACTGGTCGGAGTACGGCACCTTCAGATCGTTGTTGATGACGTAGTACTCGCGGGTCGCGAGCCCCGACAGGGCATCGGTGCCCCCGGGCTGCAGGTACGCCGGATCCCACGGCAGGCAGCCGCTGGCATTGCGGCAGACGCCGTCGGCGTCGACGAAGTTCACCCGGTACGGCGCCGCGTACGAGATGGTCTGCTGCTCCTTCTGCAGCGAGTCGAACAGGTTGCGGTCGTAGGACCGGCCGGCGCCACCAAACAGCACGTGCCGCTGGTCGGCGCCGAAGTCATACGAGAAACCCAGTCGCGGCTGCCAGGCGCCCTGGTAGGCGTCCCGGTTGTTGCCGGTGCTGATGTAGTTCTCGATGTCGATGTCCGAGTTCTGCCAGTTCGGCCACGCGCGCATGTTCTCCGCCAGATCCGCAGGCGTGACATGGTCCTCGTAGACCGGAGTGGTCTCGTAATCCCAGCGCACGCCCAGGTTCAACGTCAGCCGGTCGTTGACGTTCCAGTCGTCCTGCACATAGATGCCGAACTGCTTGTTGTCGGACGTGGTGAACCCCTGCGAGGTACCGGGGATGCCCTGGCCGAACTCCACCCGGTACGGCTGCACAGTGCTGAGGTTGATGTCGTAGTAGAACTGCGGGTTCGAGAAGTTGCGTTCGGTCGCATTGACGTCGACCTGCTTGAACTTCACGCCCATCTTCAGGTTGTGGCCTTCCCAGCCAGTGAAGCTCAGATCGTTCTGGATCGAATAGCCTTTCTGGCCCTTGTCCTGGTTGTTCGAGCCCGCGCCGGCGCTGACCACCGTCTCGGTGTTGCTGCGCTCGCCGGGCGTGCCGAGATCGGAAACGGTCAGCACATAGCCATTGCCGCCGATCAACGGCTGCGGGCTCCACGAGGTGTCCTCGTAGGTGACATGCAGATCGTTGAGCCAGCGCTCACCGCTGTACTGCCAGCGCAGGTCGTAACGGGCGACCTCGTTCTTGATGTTGCTGGCGCGGTCGCGGGTGAACGCGCCATCGTTGCGGATGGTCTCCTCCTCGTCCCGGACCTGCGCCGACAGTTCGACCAGGTTGTAGTCGTTGACCGACCAGCTCAGCTTGCCGAAGAACAGATCCTGCTTGAACGGCGAGTTGGCGGCCCCGAGCCCGGCAAGCAGATCCGGCGGCACGTCCGACACGTCGTAGCGGCTGGGCGCGCCCAGTTGGAGGGTCTTGGGCGTGAGGTATTCCTTGGCCTCGTAGGCCACGAAGAAATGCAGCCGGTCCTGGAGCAGCGGCCCGCCAAACGAGACGCCGTACTGCTCCTCCTTGGAATCGACCTTCTCGCCGCTGCGCTCTTCGGCCGGCGTCCTCGCCCGCCAGTCCGAGCCGGTACGGTCCCAGAAGAAGCCGCCTTCGAACTCGTTGGTGCCGCTGCGCGTCGCCGCGACGATCGCCGCGCTGCTGATCTGGTCGTACTCGGCCTTGTAGTTCGAGGTGATGACCTTGTACTCGCCGATCGCCGACTGCGGGAAAGGGTTGCCGCGACTGGTGTCCTGCCCCGGCACGCCGCCGGGCAGCGTGTAGCTCTTCTGTCCGACGCCATCGATGAAGATGTTGATGGCATTGGCCGACTGGCCGCCCGAACGCAGCTTGGTGTTTCCGTTGCCATCCTGCTGGAACACCATGCCGGGCACGGTGTCGGCGAACGCCAGGAAGTTGCGCGTGCCCTGTGGCAGCGATTCGATCTGCTTGCGCGAGATGTAGGTGGCGACTTCCGAGGTGCGGGGTTCGACGGCAGCCGCGGTGACCTGCACGGTCGCCATGTCGGTCGCTTCACCGGCGGGCGCGTTCTCGGCGAGTCCGCCCACCCCGAGGTCGAGCGTGGCGGTCTGGCCGACCGCGACGGTGACTGTCTGCGAAGCAGACTGGCCGCCCGCTTCGACCTGCAGGCGATAGGTGCCCGGCGGCAGGCCGGCCAGCGTATAGCTGCCGCTGGGGCCCACCCCGACGCTGCGGGTCAGGCCGGTGGCGGTATTGGTGGCGGTGACACGCGCTTCGGTGGCCGGAGCGGAGTCGACCATCACCTGGCCGCGGATGGTTGCAGCGGTGGACTGGGCCAGCACTGCCGGCGCGGCAACTGCCATGCAACCGGCAAGGGCGATGCTCAACAGCGATCGCGGCAGGGGACGGAAGCGCACAGAGGTTGGCGTCATGGTGTTTTCGCTCATTGAAGAGTGTCGCGGGGATATGCCGGCCGGTGAGTCTGCGTCGCCCCCTGCAACGCCGCCCCGCCCCGTCCGGATGCAGGTGAATCAGTGCGTGAAGAAATCGGCCGTGGCGGCGCACGACCGGATGCGATGCCGCCGAAGTCGTCCGCGACACGCGGACGCGCGAAGCGCGTGATTGAACGCAAGGCCGTGCATACGGCTGCGTCCGCTGCCGGGCGCACCCGGGCTGTCAGCCGCGTCGATTTTCATCCCTACCCCTCCCAGGGCATACATGCATCCAGTCTCAACCGACGGGCGGTCCCCCGGGCGCTCGCGTTCCGCACGATTCCCGGACCACCAGCACCGGCTGCAAGCCGCGCGAGGCAGTGCCCGCAGGCGGGGAACCATCCGGGTCGAGCAGCGCCCGTAGCGCGCGCGCACCGAGTTCAGCAATGTCGACGCGCATGGTCGTTAGCGGAGGGTGAACGTAGCGTGCAAGCGGAATATCGTCGAAGCCGACCACGGCAATTTCTGCAGGCGTATGGACGCCCCCGCGGCCGAGCGCATAGATGCACCCGATGGCCATGGTGTCGTTGGCGGCGAATACCGCGTCGGGCCGCGCTTCCATCGCCAGCAGGGTCTGCCCGGCGAGATGCCCCGACGCCTCGTCGAAGCTGCCCGGCAATTCCCACGGCGCCACCCCTGCATCGGCGTCCGCCAGCGCATCGCGATAGCCACGCAGCCGTTCGCGCGCATCGTCGTTGTCCGCCGGGCCGCCGACGAATGCGATCCGGCGGTAGCCCAGCCCGAGAAGGTGCCGCACCATCTCGCGCGCACCGGTGTAGTTGTCGATACCGATCGAAAGCCTCTCCACCGGACCTGCCGCGTTCATCAGCACCACCGGCAGGCTGGCATCGACATTGCGGGAAAGGAAATCGGCGTCGTGGACATAGGGCGACATCAGCAGGAGGCCATCGACGCGTCCGCGCATCGCGCGCAGCGCGGCGCCCTGCGCCTCGGGGTCACCGTGATAGCTCGACACCAGAAGATGCTGGCCGCGGGTGCGGGCGACCTGGTCGATCCCGCGCATCAGTTCGGAGAAGAACTCCCCATGCAGGTCCGGAAGCACGACGCCGACGGTCTGGGTGCGGCGACTGCTTAGGCTGCGGGCCGCATGGTGAGGGCTGTAGCGGAGCTCCGCGGCGACCGCGACCACCCGTTCCCGCACCGGTTCGGCCACGTTCTGATGTCCGTTGAGGGCCCGCGACACGGTCGCCACCGACACGTTCGCGGCCTTGGCTACATCCTTGATCGTGACGCCCAAGCAGACTCCTCCGGACTGTTGATGGACCGACAGTAAGCGCTTTCAGAAAGCGGTGTAAATCGACGAGCCCCCGTGGTCAGCCCCGCTCCCGGCATTGCACGCCGAAGCGGGCGGCCGATTTCATGCGCCTGCGGCGCTCAGGGCAGCACCTTGCGGAACGGCCGCACCTCAACGCGTGCGTAGACGCCGGCCGCCACGTACGGGTCGGCGTCGGCCCAGGCGCGCGCGGCATCGAGCGACTCGAACTCGGCAATCACGATGCTGCCGCTGAAGCCGGCCGGACCCGGGTCCTCGCTGTCGATGGCCGGGCACGGCCCGGCCAGCAGCAGGCGCCCCGCATCCCGCAGTTCGACCAGGCGCGCAAGGTGCGCGGGCCGTGCTTCACCGCGCCGCCCGAGGACGTCCTGCCCGTCATACCCTTCGATTGCGTACCACATGCATGAACCCCGATCTGCAGAGGCGCGCAGTGTAGCGACCTCGCCGGCTGGACAGTGCCTGCCGGCACCGCGTACCCTTGTCGCCAGCACATCGGCCAGTCCGCCGCCCGGCGCCCGCACAGGGTCCGCCGCACGCGGTCATCCGACCGGCCCGGTCCAACGCCCTCACGATCCCTCGCCTGCCCTGCATGCAGACGCGCACCGCGCTTGGCGCCGACCGACGTTTACGAAGATGTTCCGCAGCACCGTTGTTTCCGCGCCGGCCCGAGCCGCGCTACCGACCGGACCCGCACCTGCGGCCCGCCGATCCGTCGCCAGCCCTGCCTGCGATCCACCGACAGTGAACCAGCTCCCGAGCAACCCGCCGCGGTTGCGCACCGAATGACCCAACCCGCATCCGACGCCCCGGCGTCCGTCATCGCCGCCGCCTCGCCCCAGCAGCAGGAATTCCCGCTGGCGCTGGTGCATGGGCAGCCGGTGCTGCAGATCCCGCAGGATCTCTACATCCCGCCGGATGCGCTGGAAGTCATCCTCGACGCGTTCGAGGGTCCGCTCGACCTGCTGCTGTACCTGATCCGTCGCCAGAACCTCGACATCCTCGACATCCCGGTGGCCGACATCACCAGGCAGTACGTCGCCTACATCGGCGTGATGCAGGAACTGCGCTTCGAACTCGCTGCCGAGTATCTGGTGATGGCGGCGATCCTGGCGGAGATCAAATCGCGGATGCTGCTGCCGCGCCCGCCGGTGGACGAGACCGAGGAAGGCGACCCGCGCGCCGAACTCGTACGCCGACTGCAGGAGTACGAGCGCTTCAAGCAGGCGGCCGAGGATCTCGACCGGTTGCCGCGCCAGGACCGCGACACCGCGCCGGCGCAGGCGATGCTGCCCGAGCGCACGATCAACCGCGATCCGCCGCCGGTCGACCTGCGCGAGATGCTGCTGGCGCTCCACGACGTGCTCAAGCGCGCCGAGCTGTTCACCGGCCACGCGATCCGCCGGGACGCGCTGAGCGTGCGCCAGCGCATGGGCGAGGTGCTGACCCGACTCGCGGGCGGCCACTTCCACCGCTTCGAATCGTTGTTCGAACCCGAGGAAGGCCGGCTGGGCGTCGTCGTGACGTTCCTGTCCATCCTCGAGCTGACCAAGGAACGCCTGCTCGACATCGTGCAGGAGGCGCCGCTGGCGCCGATCTACGTCAAGTCGCTCGCCGACGCCGACGGCGCCGCGCCGCCGACGATGTTCTCCAGCGAGTTCGACGACGACGTGCCCGAACCCGACCAGCCCTGACCGCCGAATTCGATCCCAAGAGATCCGATGGACCAGACTTTCATCAATCGCGTCGTCGAGGCCGCCCTGCTCGCCTCCTCGCAGCCGCTGAGCCTGTCGCAGCTCGAGACGCTGTTCACGCTCGACGAACCCGCGCCCGAGGGCAGCCTCAGGCAGGCGCTCGTCGAGCTGCAGGCCGCGTGCGCCGATCGCGGCGTGGAACTGGTGGAGCTGGCCTCGGGCTGGCGCTATCAGGTGCGCAGCGACGTGCATGCCTGGGTATCGCGGCTGTGGACCGAGCGCCAGACCAGGTACACCCGCGCCACGCTGGAAACCCTGGCCCTGATCGCCTATCGCCAGCCGATCACCCGCGGCGAGATCGAGCAGGTGCGCGGCGTGGCGACCAACAGCAACATCATCAAGGCGCTCGAGGAGCGCGAGTGGATCCGCGTCGTCGGCCACCGCGACATGCCCGGCCGCCCGGAACTGCTCGGCACCACCAAGGCCTTCCTCGATTACTTCGGCCTGCGGCGTCTCGACGACCTGCCGCCGCTGTCGGAACTCAAGGATTTCGCCGAGCTCGATCCGCAGCTGCGTTTCGCCGGAACCGATACCGCGACCGACCGCACGGTCGGCGGCATCGGGTCGTCGGACACTGCGGAAGCGGACGCCGAGGACGATGCAGATACACGGGGCGCACATCCGTCCGACCCCGAACAGGAAACCGGTGCGGTCGGCACGGATGAGGCCGCCGGAGAAGACGACGCTGATATCGACGCCGGCTCCATTTCCGATGCCGGTAGCGCCGTATCCGACGACACCGATGTTCAAGCCCCTCAACGGGACGATGGCGGCATGACTGCCGACGCCGGTCCCGACGCCATCCCGCCGGACGATGCGTCCGGCGACGACACCTCGACAGACGAAGACAACGCCCTCGCCGTAGACGGCGACAGCGACCGGAGCCATACATGACGCAGCAACGCAATACCGACAAACCCACCCGTTCACCGCTTTCGCTCAAGCGCGGTGAAGCCGCGACCGCCGATGCCGCTCCCAAGCTCGAGGAGCGCCTGCACAAGGTGCTCGCGCAGGCGGGCCTGGGCTCACGCCGCGCGCTCGAGCAGCGCATCGCCGACGGCCTGGTCAAGGTCAACGGCGAAACCGCCCAGACCGGCATGTCGATCAAGGGCGGCGACCGCATCGAGCTCGACGGCAAGGTGTTCGTGGCCAGCGCGCTGACCGAGCCTGCGCGCGTGCTGATCTACAACAAGCCCGAAGGCGAGGTCACCACGCGCGAGGATCCCGAGGGCCGCCCGACGATTTTCGATGCCCTCCCCGCGCTCAAGGGCGCGCGGTGGATCGCGATCGGCCGCCTCGACATCAACACCACCGGCCTGCTGCTGCTCACCACCGATGGCGAACTCGCCAACGCGATGATGCATCCGTCCTACGAGGTCGAGCGCGAGTACGTGTGCCGCGTGCGTGCGCCCGAAGGCGAGGACACCGTGTCGGACAAGATCGTCGACCGCCTCAAGCGCGGCGTCGCGCTGGAGGACGGCCCGGCCAAGTTCGATGCAATCGAACGCATCGGCGGCACCGATTCGCACGACTGGTTCCAGGTTCTGCTCAAGGAGGGCCGCAACCGCGAGGTGCGCCGCCTGTGGGAATCGCAGGGTTGCCAGGTCAGTCGCCTCAAGCGCGTGCGCTACGGCAATGTCACGTTGCCCCAGCCGTTGCTGCGCGGACAGTCGCAGGAACTTCCCGACGCCCAGGTCGAGGCCCTGCGCAAGGAGCTCAAGCTCGAGGAAGGCCCGCCGCCGGCACTGACGCTGCAGCCGGTCATCGGCCAGCGCAAGGCCGCCAAGTCGACCGTGCACCTGGGCAAGGGCGGTGCGGGCAAGGCCTATGTCAACGGCCAGAACAGCGGCGCCGACGAAGGTCGCGAGCTGCGGCGCTTCGACAACGTGCGTGAAGACCGCGGCCGTGGCCGTGGTGGCCCGCGCAAGCCCCACGGCGGCCTGACCGTCACGGGCGACGCCGCCGCCAAGCAGTCGCAGCGCCCGTTCAAGCAGCGCGCCGACAAGGGTGCGCGCGGCCTGCCCGAAGGCAATCCCGCGGCGTTCCGCACCTGGTACGTGCCAGATGGCGTGGAGACCGGTCCCAGCGGACACCGCAACGCCGATGGCCGCGGCCCCAAGAAGCCCTATGGGGGCGCCGGTGGTCCCGGTGCAGGCAAGAAGCGCGGGCCCGGCGGTCCGGGCGGTGGCGGACAGGGTCCGCGCGGCGCCGGCGGCGGTGGTCCGCGGGGCGGCGGTGGAGCGGCGCCATGGGCGTCCCGGCCGGCCGGCGGCGGCGGCGGTGGTGGCGGCGGTGGTGGCGGCGGTGGTGCCGGGCGCCCGCGTGCGCCATACGGTCATCCCGACAGCGCACCGAACTTCCCGTCCGATCACGCCAATCCGGGCAGCTTCAATCCCAACGCGGCTCGCGGCCCGCGTCCGGGCGGCAATCGCGGACCGAAGGGTCCCGGTGGTCCGGGCGGTCGCGGCCCGGGCGGCCCCGGTGGCGGCAACCGCGCTCCGGGTGGACGCCCGCCGGGCGGCGGCAACCGTGGCCCGCGCGGCGGCGGTCGCTGATCGCGGGCATCGCTGCAATGAACTGACGCACGGGGCCTTCGGGCCCCGTGTCGTGTCTGCCGGGAACTCCGCACCTGGGCGGATGATCGGACGCCTCCGTCTCACCGGGGCGCTGACCTGGCCCGCCGCCATACGGCGCTCGAGCGGAGCGCTTCACTCGAGGCGGACGCCCCCCGACGGAATCCACAAGCGTTCCGCCACTGCGGCAGCGATGGCAGGCGCGCGGTGATCGCATCGCCACAACCGGCGTCGCAGGATCAGTGGAAATCCCGTGAGGGCAGCTGCATGCCGCCGAGCATGCCGCTGAGGTCCTCGAGATCGCCGGCGATCAGATGGGCCACCCCGTCCACACGCTCCCAGCGTCCCCGCACCGCCATCAATCGCGATTCCAGCAGGGCCCGGCGGCGGCGCAGCGCCAGATGCGGCCAGACGATCACGTTGATCATGCCGGTCTCGTCCTCGAGGGTGACGAAGATCGTGCCCTTGGCAGTGCCCGGTCGCTGGCGCTGGGTCACCAGCCCGGCGACATGCACGCCGCTGCCGTGCCTGCGCTGCTGCAGCTCGCGCAGGCCGATGATCCGGCGTTCGGCCATGCGCGGCCGCAGCAGGGCCATCGGATGCGGCCCCAGGGTCAGGCCGGTGCTGCGGTAATCGGACAGGATTTCCTCGCCGGCACGCGGCCTGGGCAGTTCCACCGGCACTTCCTCCGGACTGCCCGGCAACAGTGGCCGCTGCCGCTCGATGCCGGCGACGGCCCAGCGCGCCGCATTGCGATGCCCGGCCAGCGACGCCAGGGCGCCGGACTCGGCCAGCACGCTGCGGGCCTTCTCGTCGAGGCCCGCACGCAGGCACAGGTCCTCGACGCTGGAAAAGGGCCGCTGTCGCCGCGCTGCCACCACCGCTTCGGCCATGGCCATGGACAGGCCGGCGACCATCCGCAGGCCGAGCCGGATGTCGGGCTGGATGCCGGCATCGCCCTGCCCCTGGGCGATGCGGCCGCCGACCAGGGTGCAGTCGTACTCGCTGTGCATCACGTCGACCGGCAACACGGTGACCGGTGCGCGATGGGCACTGCCACGGCGCGCGTCCTGCACGATCTGGCTCGGCGAATAGAAGCCCATCGGCTGCGAGTTGAGCAGGCCGCAGGTGAACGCGGCTGGCTCATGGCGCTTGAGCCAGCAACTGGCATAGACCAGTTTGGCGAACGAAGCGGCGTGGCTCTGCGGAAACCCGTAGGAGCCGAAGCCCTTGATCTGTTCGAAGATCTGGTCGATGAATTCCGGCGAGTAATCCTTGGCGGCCATCAGTTCCCGGATCCGCGCACGGTGCGGCTCCATGTCGCCGCCGCGTCGCCAGGCGGCCATCGAGCGCCGCAGCTGGTCGGCTTCCGCATGGGAATAGCCGGCATGGATCACCAGCTCCATGACCTGCTCCTGGAACAGCGGCACGCCGAGGGTCGGACCGAGGATCTCGCGCACTCCCTCCGACGGGTAGGTGACCGCTTCGTGACCCTGCCGGCGGCGCAGATAGGGGTGCACCATGTCGCCCTGGATCGGACCGGGGCGCACGATCGCGACCTCGATCACCAGGTCGTAGAACACCTTCGGCTTGAGCCTGGGCAGCATCGCCATCTGCGCGCGCGACTCGATCTGGAACACACCGACGGTGTCGGCGATCTGGATCATCTCGTAGGTCGGCTGGTCTTCGGTCGGCAAGGTCGCGATCTCGAAGTCGCGCCCGCGATGTCCGCGCACCAGGTCCAGCGTCTTGCGGATGCAGGTCAGCATGCCAAGTGCGAGGCAGTCGACCTTGAGCAGCTTCATCGTCTCCAGATCGTCCTTGTCCCACTGGATGATGGTGCGGCCGTCCATTGCCGCGTTCTCCACCGGCACCAGGTGCGAGAGCGGTTCGTTGGAGATCACGAAGCCGCCCACATGCTGCGACAGGTGCCGCGGATGGCCCCGCAGCATCTCGGTGATGACCAGGATCTTCGTGATCAGCGGATTGTCGAGATCGAAGCCCGCCTCGGTGATGCGCTGTTCCATCGGCGTTTCACCGTTGCCCCATCCGTAGCAGTTGGCCAGAAGCGCGATCTGGTCGGGCGGCAGGCCGAAGGCCTTGGCCACATCACGCACCGCGCTCTTGCCGCGATAGGCGATCACCGTGGCCGCCAGCGCGGCGCGCTCGCGGCCATATTTGGCATAGACGTAC
>Ga0233380_1000999_pt1 | contig 13472 bp, 16 predicted proteins | sample ElkDunMinimDraft_9_FD_191541 | JGI IMG/M metagenome (GOLD analysis project Ga0233380, IMG submission 191541) | Fecal eukaryotic communites from dung pellets of Tule Elk in California, USA - Elk Dung F36 | ecosystem: Host-associated > Mammals > Digestive system > Large intestine > Fecal | place... | reverse complement strand
TGACGTCGGGCTCGGGCCCTTCCCCGAGATCAGGCTGACAGATGCGCGCGAGATTGCCCGCGAACACCGCCGCCAGGTGCGCGGCGGCATAAATCCGCTGCAGGTCCGTCGCGAGGCGCGCATCGCATCGGCAATCGAGCGTGCGACCACCAAGACATTCAAACAGTGCGCCATAGCCTATGTCGAGGCCAACAAGGCGGGCTGGAAGAACGACAAGCATGTGAAGCAATGGAGCGCGACCCTCGAAACCTATGCCTATCCCGTGATTGGTGATCTCCCGGTGGCCTCCATCACCACCGCCCACGTGCTCAACATCATCGAGCCGATCTGGGCAACCAAGACCGAGACGGCCAGCCGCCTACGGGGCCGTATCGAGAGCGTCCTGGATTGGGCCAAGGTGCGCGAGTACCGCGATGGCGAGAACCCGGCGCGCTGGCGGGGGCATCTCGACAAGACTCTTCCAGCCCGGAGCAAGGTGCAGAAAGTCGAGCACCACGCTGCGTTGCCTTATTCAGAGGTCTCCGCCTTTATGTCGGACCTGCGCCAGCGCCACGGAATATCCGCTCGAGCGCTCGAGTTCAGCATCCTGTGTGCGTCGCGATCGGGCGAGGTTCGCAATACCACCTGGTCCGAAATCGATCTGGCCGAGAAGATATGGACGATCCCTGCTGATCGGATGAAGGCCGGAAAGGAGCATCGTGTGCCACTCTCTGATGCCGCCGTCGCGTTGCTCATAGCCCTACCGCGCATCGAGGATTCCGAGTTCGTATTCGTGGCACCGCGCGGCGGCGCCCTTTCGGATATGTCTCTGACAGCCGTCCTCAAGCGTATGAAGCGTGCCAGCCTGACGCAGCACGGATTTCGCAGCACCTTTCGCGATTGGGCTGGCGAGACGACCAGTTACCCAAGAGAGGTCATCGAGCACGCCCTGGCGCATCAGTTGGCCGATAAGGCCGAAGCGGCCTACCAACGCGGCGATTTGCTTGCCAAGCGGCGAGCGCTGATGACCGATTGGGCGGAGTTCTGCACGAAATCTAAAGGGTAATTAGGCACGATCGTAGCCATGGACGCAATCGATGACACTGATGCCTGGTCAGTACTTGAAACTTGGCTTGCCACGCCTGAATGGTCTCCTAGCCATGCAGCGTATCTGTTGGTGGGACTAGACCCTGAGCAAACGTCTGGGCCTAGCGAAGATCACGGTCTAGGCCCCTACTGGCTTCCGAACAGCAGGAGCACCAAATTCGGCGACGACCGCCATTCTCTTGAGAAGAATACGCTCATGGCGCTCTGCCGTATGTTGCGCCTGGTAGAGGCTGCAGATCCGACAAAGGTACGAACCCCGCGCGATTGGCTGAAATGGGCTTGTCGCTCGCGCCTCGAACCAAGTTGGCTGCAGGCCGCATATGGTCGCCCGGAGCTACTCCTGCTCCTCCCGGATCTACCTGCCCGGAAGCACGATCAGCCGGCCGTCGCTCAGACGGCCAGCGACGTCGCCAGAATGGGCGGCCGGGCTAAGGCCGAGCGCAGTCTCACGGGGAAGGCCAAGAAGAGGCTCGAGCCTCGCATTGACGCCTGGCTGGATCAACCTGATCCGGGAACGGCAACGGCCTTCGCTGACAAACTGTTGGTCTATCTCCCTGAGGTGATGCCGATCGAGGCCAAACTCCCCACTCATGATACCGTCATGAGATGGATCCGTGCTCGCCGAGAGGCCAGATCGAGCTGACTAGGTGCGTCTGCTGGCAGAGGCATGTGCGTGCAGGCAGACCCATTCCAATCACCCTGCATCCGGTGTCCTGGAGGATCCAACACGGACCATCAGGAGGTACACATGTCGGATAAACAAACCCCACCGAGCCGCAGATCGAGCGCCGCTCCCACCAGCCATGCCCTTGCTATTATCCGCCTTCCCGCGGTGATGGCCCGCACCGGGCTGGCTCGCAGTACGATTTATCACATGCTTGGGCGGGATCTGTTTCCGCGCCCAATCTCGCTGGGTGAACGAGCGGTCGGCTGGCTTGCCAGCGAGGTTGACGAGTGGCTGGTGACGCGGATCCAGAATAGCCGCGGAAACGCTGATCGGCCCATGGCATAGAGGTCCAAACTAATGGCCCGTTTCCCCAAGCGGATGTCCGTTGGCGCTCGCCTCCAGAACTGCCCGGAAGCAGCGCTATGACCGATTCCGCCGATGATCCTATTTTCGATTTGCCGCCGAACATGTTGGTGGCGATCAACCTTGCCAACCATGGCTTCGCGGTATTCCCCATTCGCGATTGGGGCGATGGCGATGGCTGGAAGCCGATCAGGGCTTTCCCCGCGCAAGCTTCCGCCGATCCTCACCAGGTTGTTCAATGGTGGGAGCGGTGGCCAGAGGCTTGGGTCGGCCTGTCGACCGGCAAGCGCAACGGCATCACCGTGCTGGACCTCGACACAAAGAACGGAAAAGACGGGATAGCCGAGCTATTCGACCGGGGCTTTGCAGACGTCTCAGTTATGTCGCCCGTGCGCGTGCGCACGCCAACCGGCGGGCTGCACCTCATCTTCGCTTATCACCCGCGCATGAAAAATTGGGTTGGGAAGCTCGCTCCTGGCATCGACGTCCGGACCGAGGGTGGATTCGTGATCGCACCCGGCTCCTACAAGGATGACACGCGCTATGTGTCGGAAGGCCAACTGCTCGGGACTTGTCCGCTGCCCGCGTTTCCGGAAGCGCTTGTTCCGCCTCCTGAGCCGGAACTGATTGAGCCTGTCGGCCCGATCGACACGGCTTTGCGCAGCCAGTGCAAATGGGCCAAAGAACGCTTGGAGGAATTCGCGGACAAGCTCGGCGAAACGCCCGAGGGTAACCGCAACAGTTCGTTGAACAACGCCGCCATGTGGGCCGGCGGCGCCGGCGCCCGGGGCTTCCTCTCCCGTGCCGAAGCCGAAGCTGCCTTGCGCGTTGGCGCAGACCTGGCCGGGTTGAGGGCATCGGAATTTCGCGCGACGTTTAAGAGCGGCTGGGAAGCCGGGCTTGGCAAGCCGATCCGCGAATTCCCGCAACCCGACGCCGACATCGCCCGTCTGAACGCTTGCTGTGCCGTTGTCTCGGTTGGCGGCAAGACTTTGATCGCGACCGAGCGGGACGACGGCGGATTCGATTTCGGCCGGGAAAGCGATCTTCACGCGCTTTATGCGAACAATCGCGTTCCAAAGGCTAAGCCCGCAGGCAGCACCGAGCCGGTATCGAGTAAGTGGATGCGGCACCCCGACCGCCGTACCTATCCCGGGGGAGTTGAGTTCGCCCCCGGCGGCACGTCGCCCGACGTCCTGAATCTCTGGCGCGGCTTTGCAGTCGAGCCGAATCCCAACGCGTCGTGTGAGCTCTTTCTTCAGCACCTGCCAGAGGTCATTTGCCGCGGGAATGAGGAACTTTGCGCTTATATCCTCGGATGGCTGGCGCACATGGTTCAGCATCCCGAAGAAAAGCCGGGGGTAGGGCTGGTGCTGCGCGGTCCGAAGGGCGCAGGCAAAGACACGGTAGTCGATTATCTAAGGAAAATGATCGGGAAGCACCACGCACCGACCGTCATGAACTCCAATCAGTTTGCCGGGCGCTTCAACGCTATCGTGGAAAGCGCACTTCTGTTGCAGGTTCAAGAAGGCTTCTGGGCCGGCGACAAGGCGGCGGAAAGCACGTTGAAAGGTTTGGTCACTTCGCCGATTGTCGCGATTGAGCGCAAAGGCGTCGACACGATCAACGTGACCAGCGTGCTTCGACTGATCATCACCGCCAATGCTGAATGGGTTGTCCCTGCCAGCCATGACGAACGACGCTGGGCAGTTCTCGACGTGTCCGGTACACGCGCCAGAGACAAGGCGTACTTCGACCCGCTCTGGGCGGAGATGGAGGGCGAAGGTCCGGCCGCGCTGCTGCATTATCTCCAGTCCTACGACCTGTCTGGTTTCGACGTCCGCAAGGCTCCTCAAACCGAGGGCCTGCTGAATCAGAAGCTTGCGAGCCTTCGCGGGATTCATCGCTGGTGGTCTGACGTGCTGCACTCAGGGGAAATCGGAACCTATGCGACCGACCATGATGGCGATTGGGATACTAACCCACTGATTGTAGCATGTAGCAATTTGCAGAACGCCTACGCTGCATTCATGCGCGGGAGGCGCTTTGAGGGCGACGCTCTGGACAGCAGGGAGTTCGGAAAACAGTTTCGCCCCATGTTGCCCAGTGTTGAGCGCAAGAAAATCGGCAGTCGCAACGATCGGGCGTGGCACTATACCCTTCCGGCACTTTCGGTAGCGCGAAATGAATTCGCGAATTGGCTTGGCGAGCCCATCGACTGGGAGGAAGATCATTGAGCCACATCTTAAAGCGCATGGGGCGCCACGGGCGAGTCATGGGGCACCGGAGAGCCGTAGGATTCTTAATTGTCTTACCCGGTGCCCCAAGTGCCCTAAGTGCCCCAAGAGAATCTCTGTACGGAATATAGAGCTTCATTTTGCCCCGGTTCTGCGCGGATGGGCGACAGCCGGAGCTCCGTAAGAGGAGCTCCTGACAGGACACACAAGGCACATGGGGCACGCCCCAATTTTCAATGCTTTTGATCAGTTTCCCTTGGGCACGGAAGCAAGTGCACGAGGGCACAGTCGCTAAATCAGCCGTTTCTTCTACGAGGATCTCCAAAACACCCTTTTAGGTACTACCATCGAAGCATTTGGTCAGGGCCGGGGACGCTGAGCCGCTTAAATCGAGACGTGCCCAGAATCTCAAGTGACATCGCAATAGATCTTGTCCTGCCCGCGAAAATCAGGCCGTTAGTACGTTAAATCAGATGGAAAAAAGTATGCGGCGAGGGCGATTCGTCGGAATTATATAGCCGACACATCACAGACACTCAGCCGACAACTTGGCTCACTAGCGCAACTGTCCGGTATTGGCGGTTTACAACCAATCATTGCCGTTCGCTGCAGCGAACGCAGATGTCGGTTGTTAGCGAGAGCGGTCGCTTGTTCATGGCGCGAGACTATAACAGCCTGCTTGATGCGAACCTTTGTATTCCGTGGTGTCCAGATGAGATTTAAGCGTCTTTGCGACAGTGGCTTGCAAGAAACTTGCATCGATTCTGGATACCGCCTCAAATCGCTGGCAAAACAATTCCACTGGGTTCAGGCAAGCGGGAGGCTGGTCTGTGTAAGTAAAGTATCGATAACGTCGTCCGATATATGAGACGGTATCATGTCAGTGCGGAAGCTGGTCCGCCGACCATTCAATTAACGAAATTGCGTGGATCCGACGAATGCTGCTTGGATTCGTGTCGTCTCCCGGGCTAGTGGTCTCTCTATGGGGGCATGGTCTAAAATGCGCGGATTCTTCGATCGGAGCGAGCATTTGCGTGCGCCGATGGACGATCCGTTCATTCAGTTGGACAGGGCGGCATTGGTGGATGAGCTTCGCCTCCGTGATCGTGGTGCCGAGCAGGGTGGGTTGGAGCTTCCTGATGCCTCGATGCAGGCACCCGACGTGGTGGAAGCCGACGTCGAGGCCCGAATCCGCGACCATTTCAAACGTGCTCAGATCGATGCAGCGAACAGCATCCGGACATATGATTCGCGTCTAAGCGGACTTGCCTTGATTGCTAATCTCAGCTCGATAAGGACGCAGGCCAGCATAGCGGTTGGTGATTTCAAGACTGAGGTCGTGAACCGACGCGGGAAGCTGACGCCGAGTAGGGATGCGATTCGCGACAGCTACGAGGAGCTTCGGGATTTCCGGAAAGACAATGGCCTGCGGCGTCCTGCACATGATGTCCCGCCGAAAAGTGCCACCATCGGTTCGATGATGGTGTTCTGGCTGCTGGAGACGATCGCCAACTCAATGTTCCTGCGCCTTGGCGACAGCATGGGTTGGCTTGGCGGCGTGATCGCCGCAGCCGTCGTCGGCGCGATCAACGTGGGTTTCGCCGCCACCATCGGTCGGCAGGTATGGCCATTGACGCATCACCGCGAGACCAGAATGCGGACGCTGGCCTGGATCGGAAGCGCGGTTTGGCTCGTACTCACCGTGGCGTGGAATTTGCTCGCCGGCCACTATCGGGACGCGAAATCGCTGGGCGTTCCCAATCCAGAGGCTGCCGCCCTCGGCTTGCTCGGCTCAAGCCTTGAAAGCATATACTCCTACGGTCTGCTCATAGCTGGACTCATTTTCGCCTTTGGTGCCGCCATCGCCGCCTACAAGATGGACGATCCCTACCCCGGATACGGACCTGTCTGGCGGAGGCATGCGAAACGGTGCGAGGATTACGTCGCGGACGTTAAGGCCGCGACAGATGAGCTTCTGGACATCCGTGACGATGCCATTGGCGACGCCACTGACATACGCATGGAACTTGGACGACAGCTGACGCAGCGGCAGCAGATCATGTCAGCCCGGGATTCGTTTCGACGGCGCTACGAGGAGTATGCCGAGCAGCTCGAAGCGACCGCGAATGCGTTGCTGCAGGAGTACCGTGCTGCGAACCGTGCAGCACGTGCAACTCCAGCGCCCGCGCGGTTCGATCAACCTTGGAAGCTGTCGCACGAACCTCTTCCGACCGCTCCTGGCGAGGACATCCCACGGTCGGCGATCGATGCCGCCGAACAGGATCTGGAAGCCACGGTTACCCAGATTTCGAAGGCCTTCGATGAAGCGATCGACAGCTTTGAACCGCTTGACGAACTGAAGAGGCGGATCGCCGATGGCTAGAAATCGTGAGCGCGGACGGTCGCGCGATGGTCGGAGGTCGGCCGCAGCGGAGCGTGCCACCACTGAAGGCCGCAAAGCGACAGTGAAGATCATACTGGTCGTCGCGGTCGTGCTTCTGGTCGGCGGTGCGTACTTCTGGGCGACATCATCGCGTCGATCGCTAGACGAGCAGCTGTGCCCAACGACGCCTGACAGTGTGACCGTGCTTCTGGTCGATGTGACCGACCCCATGAACATGGCCCAGCGCCAGGACTTCGAGAACCAGCTCACCAAGCTGAAGAATTCGATTCCACGCTATGGCAAGCTGATCGTTGCGAAGGTGGACGCGACCGGAGATCGCCTGCTTTCACCAGTGATAACACGATGCAATCCAGGGACTGCAGACGACGTCAGCTCCACGACCGGCGATCCAGCGGCGGTCCAGAAGCAGTGGGACGAAGGCTTCGACGCTCCGTTGAGAGAAGCGTTCAAGCGTCTCGACAGCGCCACAGGTGCGGACAAGTCTCCCATACTCGAGAGCATCCAGTCGGTTGCCCTGACGGAATTGCAGAAGCCCGGACAAGAGAAGCTGCCCAAGCGGCTGATCGTCGCGTCCGACCTGCTCCAGAATACGGCCGACCTCAGTTTCTATCGCAGTCTCCCCGATCCCCGGTCGTTTACCGATAGTCCGCTGTTCAGAAGGGTCCGTACGGACCTGCGCGGCGTCGAAGTGGAACTGTGGATGCTGGAACGATCAGATGCCGCCACGACACAGCCGCGATCGCTGGCTGACCTTTGGGAGCGCATCATCGATGCCGAGGGCGGCGACATGCGCCGCATATACAATGTGAGCGGGTGACGATGAGCGAGGGGGTGGAATTCGAGAGAGATGTGCTCGAGGATCGGGGTTGGATCGATCGTTGGGGTTTCATGCTGTTCGCTTTCGGAGGTGGCGCAGCGATCCTGATCGCCAAGGCGCTCGGAATAGCGGCTATTCCCGTGGCGGCCTTCGCCGCGATCTCGATGGTCGCTTACGCATTCGTCGTCCAAACGTCGGGAACCGGCAAACTGCGTGCTGATCAGGCCGGCGACAACTGCTACTATCTTGGCCTGATCTTCACCCTCATCAGCCTTGCATATGCGATCTTCTTCTTCGATCCTGCCACGACCGCGACGACGGTCGTGCAGGGCTTCGGCATCGCGCTCGCGACGACCATTATGGGCCTCGTCCTTCGCGTGTTCTTCAGTCAGATGCGCGTCGATCTAGTCCAGACCGAAGACACCGCGCGCATCGAACTTGCGGATGCTGCCGGTCGGTTGAAGGCTGAGCTCCAATCGATCACGATCAGCATGAGCGACTACGGGAGGGAAACCCGGCAGGCGCTGGAGGAGTTGCGCGGTCAGGTGATTGAGGCGCTCGGCGCGGTGCAGGGCGATACCGCAAAGTCGATGAGTGAAACCTCGGCGGCTGCAATCGAGGCGATCCGTTCTGTCACTACCTCGGCCACGGAAGCCTTGTCCGCGATGTCCACGGCGGCGACCACTGCCGTCAACGAGCAGGCTGTGGAAGCGACGGCACGTGCCAGGCGAATGACAACGGCAACGGATAAGGTCATCTCGAGAATCGAGAAGCACGCTGATGCGATGTCCGGCATTGAAAAGTCGACCACTGCGATCGGTGCGAGCTTGGCTACGCTTGAGGGGGCAGCGGACCGGACCCAGCAGAATCTCGGAGAGCTTTCGCGACAGGCTGGCGAATTGGCCGAGACCCAGTCATCTCTGGTCCAGGCCGGAATCGATCTCCGTCAGGCCGTGGCCGACATGGCGGCGCAAGTGAAGAGTTTCGACGAGACGGCGACCTTGTTCGATCGGAACGTCACCATGCGGTTAGAAGAGGTGAAGGGCGTACCGGCGAATACCGCGAAGCGTACGGCAGAGGCCTTCGCGCAGGCGGCCGAGGCTATGGAGGAGCAGTTCGCGGCGATCGTCCGGACGCAGGAGGGTTTCGTTGCCGACCTCAGCCGTCGTACCGAGGAGAGCGCCGCGATTCTCGATCGCCACAATGCGGCGCTGGAAAAGGACTTGGATCGGTCCCGGGAGAATGTTGGCAAGGTCCATTTGGCCCTTGTCGACATGACCGGTTCTCTGGTCAGCCGTGTGCAGTCGGCTGACGCATGAGCGACCAGCAGCTCGATCTGCGGCAGGACAAGTCCTATCGCCGTGGTCTTGTTCTCGGCCTGACAATGGCGGAGATCATGATCCTTCTACTGTTCGTCCTTCTGATGGCGCTCGCCGCTGCGCTGCAGAATCGCGACGCGCGCATCAAAGTTCTGGACGATGGTGGCGCGTCCCGTCTCGTTGAAGAACTACAGCGGGCCTATCCTGAGGCGAAGAAGCCTGAAGAGTTCTTCAAGGAACTGACCCGGGCGATTGAGGCGCGCCGACAGATCGAGGCTGCAGGCGTCAAGGACGGCGCCGCCAATCTAATGGCTGACGCGGGGCTAGGACGCCAAGTCCGCGAGGCCGCAGCCGCAAGCGGTGTGAAGGATCTCGAGAAATTCGTAAAGGAGGTCGTCGCCGCTTCGTCGAAGGGTCGAAAGGGTCAATGGCCGCCATTTTTCAGCTTGAGCGAGGCCGGTGGCTACTTCTTCGACAGCGGCAAGGCGACGCTGCGTCCCGAGTTCGATCGGAACCTGCGTCGAGAGGTCATCCCCATGCTCGCCAAGAGCGTGGCAGACTACGACGTCGATGTTGTCGAGGTTATCGGCCATACCGATGAAGTGCCGATGTCCGGAAGCAGCAATTTGGACTCTTCGCTCATTGCAGCTTCAGTCGGGCGTTCACCGATCGCCGGCCTGCGTTCTACCGACAACGCGGGCCTAGCCATGGCCCGGGCAGTTGCGGTGGTCCACGTGCTTCGATCCGATCCACGCCTGCGGAACGTCGCAATCCTCCCGCTTTCGGGTGCGCAGATGATCGTTCCTGTCGATAGCGTGGCCGACGGGTTGGCACGCGGTGACGATCAGCGCCGGCGACGCATCGAGATCCGGATGCGGCGATCGACGCAGCAGGCCTCGCCGTCGATCCGCCGATGATGGACCAACTGGATCATAACCTCGCCGCGCTGAAAGCGGCGGCTGCAGCGCGGAAGCGAAGGGCCGAACTTGCGCGGATGCAGGTTAGGCAGCCAGCTCAGGATACGATCGGAACGGTGACACTAGAGCCGTCGACATCGACGGGCGAACTGCAGCGCGGATGGTTCGCGCGTATCTTCGGCGGCTGACAGGGTGGGGCAGCGTGGAGGCGATCGACGTCGCGGGCGTCGATCAAAAGGACGGCGGCCGGAGCCTGGCCGGATCGGACCCGTCGAAAGGATCCTGCTTGTGACGGTTTCTCTGATATTCATCGCGGTCTTCGCCGCGACTTACAGCTACACCGATCTCATGCGCTCCAAGGCCGTCGAGCCGTCGGTTGAGCAGGAAGCGTCGGATAATGCGCCCGTAGGGGTAGCCCAGGCGACGCTGAGCGCTGCCGTTCCGCCAACGGCGCGCCGGTCAGAGGAGCCCAAAGGAGCGGCACTTTCTGGCAAGTTCACCATCTGCCACACGGGTGGTGGTGTGAACTGTGTCGTGGACGGTGACACGGCGTGGATCCGGGGGATCAAGGTGCGAATTGCTGACATCGACGCACCGGAGACCCATCCCCCTCGCTGTGATGAGGAGGCCAGATTGGGGGCGCGGGCAACGGAGCGGTTGGCTGACCTAATGAACACGGGCCCGTTCGAAGTTGTAGTGAATGGTCGGGCGGAAGACCGATACGGACGGCAGCTGCGGGTATTGATGAGGGACGGCCGTTCCTTGGGAGGGCAACTTGTCGATGAGGGGCTGGCTCGCCGATGGGAAGGTTCACGCCGACCTTGGTGCTGAATTAGGGTCAGGGCCTATAAAATGGATTCCATGACCGCCGGAAGTGATTCAGGCTCCGCGTCGGCTGGAGTGTGATCTTGAGCTCTGGTTGAGTGAAGAGCAGTTCGAGCGGCTACGGCCGTTCCTGCCGAACAAGGTGCAGGGCGTTGCCCGTGTGGATGATCGACGGGTGATCAGCGGCATCATCTATGCCGTGAAGTCGGGCAGTCGGCGGGTTGATGCCTCGGCCTGCTACGGCCCGAGGAAGACGCTTTACAACCGGTTCGTGCGCTGGGCGACCAAGGGCGTGTGGCAGGACCTTTTTCGTCACGCTTGCCGGCCCAGTTTCTGTCGTTTTGCGAGGCCGGTCGGCCGGACGTTGAACCTCGGCTCCTGACAATAGCTGCTGTTCGGCATGTTGCATAGGGACTGTCAGGATTTCTGTGTGTGGGCGGGCATAATGGGTAAAAAGGAGTCCCACTATGTCCCGACGCAAAGAGCCTGCGATAACTAACGAGTTGCTGGATCAACTGCTTGCAGGCGGAGCCGCCAGCGCCGCGTTTGAGCAGGGCAGCTTGCTCGATTCTCTGAAGAAGGCTCTGACCAAACGCGCATTGAACGCGGAGATGGATCACCATCTGGCCGCCGATGACGGTGCCGGCAACACGCGCAACGGCTATGGCCGGGAGACCGTGACGACCGAGTCCTCTGGACATGCGGTTCTAGATCGTGCTGCGCTTCAAACGATCGAGCGCTCGGCACCGCTACCGCCGATCCCTAAGGATCGAGAGGACGATGTCTTTATCACAGTTCCCGTAACTTTCAGGGTGAATTGACAGCAGTCTTCCAGAACGAATTGAGGCGCTTGACCCCTCGTCCTCGGCGTAGCTTGTCGCTGCGTCGAGGAGAGCTCGGAAAAATACACTGCCGTCATCGTGATCCCTCTAAGAGATGGGCCGCCCACCCGTCCTGCCCGCAGAAGCCAGAGCGCCGCAAACCACCCATGCCCGCCGCTTGGTCATAGGGTCCGCTAACATGATTCCCTCGGCGACTTGAGACGCGGCTTTCATACGAACGCGGCAAGGTGATCTTTGGTGATCATTGCAATGCTTTGTTACAGGTGTTCTACTATCCATCAATAGATCGATGCTATGCCAGACAGATAGCATCGAGAGGAAAGATCATGAGCTACTCGTCTATTCTTGTCGCAATCGATATAAATGATGCAAATCATGCGAGGTCTGCACTCAAGGCCGCTCGTTTCATCAAGAAAGGCGGCTCTGGCGGCACGAAGGTCCACATTTTCTACGTGAGATACTTTTTGCCTCACAACTACGAAGGCGTGATCACGAGTGACTTCGACTCCCAAGAGAGAACGGAAGCGCTTAATCTCATCGCTGAGTGGCAATCAGAATTCGGTCTCGAAGACGCAACTGTCGCGACGCACCGAGGCAGGGTCCGTGATCAGGTTCTTGATGAAGCCGCTCAAATCGGAGCCGACCTGATCATTATAGGTTCACGTCAGCCCTCGCTGTCCTCTCGCCTATTAGGTTCCAACGCGGCAGCCATCGCCCGCAACTCACCAGTCAGTGTGTTGATCGCGCGTTTCGACGAAGCTTGAGCCGACTCATGCGAAAGCGGCCCGACCGTTTTCGACCAGAATACGCCGTTCGTTGGTCGATCCTGCAACGGCAGCTTTCGCTAGGAGCCGACGTCCGGTGTTTTCCCGACGGCCATCAGAGTGCGCGCGAACGTGGCCGTCAGCCGACTGCGGATTCTGGGTGCGCTTTGTAAATAAGGTTGGCCGCAAGCCCCTTTTCGTCTCCGATCACGGGCTCTGCCGGCAGCAGAACGTCTATCAAAGCGATGAGCGCCGTTAGGACCAACGGAAGCCATGTCGTATAAGCCCGCAGTTCACCGTGCGATATGCCATCGTAGGCGAACCCCCGACCGCCGCGGTTCGACCTCAACTTCGAGCGCGTGGGCGGCCATCGGCAGGCAATGCAGGTCGCGACAGTCGTGGCGCAATGGTCGGCGACTCACTACCATCATCACGACATGACCATCATCCAACAGATAATCGAGAGACGCAGTCAGCAGGACCGCTGGGATCCGGAGTTGTGGGACTTCACCGAGCGCGTGCAGTGCGTGCCCACGGAAAAATGGAACGATCGGAGCGTTGAGCCGCGCCCGCTCCAGCATGTCAGTGACGACGCGCTCCAAGCCCACCTAGAAAGCATCAACTCCAACATCCAGTATCTCGACGGTCCAGACGGACCGCGGGACAACTGGCAACCTGAAAAGTGTTGATTGCCGCTGAGAAGTGACCCGGGGCGGCCAGTAATTTCCACTGAGAAGTGACCCATGTTTGAACACGTCTCTGGCTTTGGCGAGCGGGGGACCATGGAGTGTTGGACATGGCCGATCCGTGAGATTGCCAAGCGCACCGGTCTATCCCGCAATACCGTCCGTAAATATCTGCGGTCAGACTCACGGACGAAGACAAGACCTTTCCCGGCAGGCTGAAGTTGCTGTCATTGCTGGAGGAAGCCGCAAAGTCTGGCGAACTGATGCTGGAGGATGTCCGCTCCGCCATGCTGATGTTGCAGGACCTCGTCTTGGCGAGCCCGTTAAAGGCGGCAGCACTCGGCCTTGGCACACTCGGTTTGGACGAGCAGCAAAAACGGTCTGAAGTGGCCGTGGAACTATTCTTGAATGGCGCTCGACCTAGGTTCAGGACTCATTGACCGAGCCAGAAGATGACGGTTGCAGCGATTGCGATGGCGGACATGAACGTGTGGGCGCATCGGTCGTAGCGAGTGTGGATGCGTCGCCAGTCCTTGAGGCGGCCG
>Ga0233380_1000998_pt1 | contig 13472 bp, 15 predicted proteins | sample ElkDunMinimDraft_9_FD_191541 | JGI IMG/M metagenome (GOLD analysis project Ga0233380, IMG submission 191541) | Fecal eukaryotic communites from dung pellets of Tule Elk in California, USA - Elk Dung F36 | ecosystem: Host-associated > Mammals > Digestive system > Large intestine > Fecal | place... | reverse complement strand
TAGGAATTTCAAATTTTCTTACCATTTGTTTTAAAGACGGAAGAATAGAAAAAATTCAATTCCTGCAAGAAAATCAGTATCATTTAACCTTTTTTCATCAAGAATTAATGCACTATCATCATCGTAATTTAATTGATAGCACCACAATTAAACGCATATTAAATTCTTCATAACATTTACCCCTCATAAACAAAATGCCCAGTAATACGATACTTAAACAAACAATCTTCTAAAACCTGTCCGCCGCCAACATTATGAACGATTAATTTACGTTTACTATCTTTTGTTAATCGGTTGGTAACAATGCCAATATGTGGCATTTTATCATTAATCATCCAAGTAACTATAGCTCCGGTTTTATAATCGTCTGCGTTTTGAGTTATTGGCAATTCCTTTCCTTTTCTGCGGAAAAAAGTTTCTAAATTCGGAACACGTCGGTGGTCTATGTTTGTATCTGGGCGATTCAATCCCCATGTTTTTGGATAGTTTTCAAAAGAATTCTTCATATCCTCATGAACTTCTTTTTGCAAATCGATACCCAATTTACGATAAGCTCTGATAATAACATCGGTACAAACACCCGTTTTTGCAGGAACATCACCATTAGGGTACGCAATAGAAACATAATCGGGCGTATATTTAATCGTAGGATCAATGATCTCTAAAGCCACTGCAGAAAGTTGTTTTCTAAATGCAGATACCTCGTCATTTATGGTGTCCTTTTGATTATTTATAGAATTTTCTGTTACTTCAGTATGATGAAATGTGTGAAGTGAAGTGTCTTTGCATGACAATACAATAAACAATCCTATAAAAATTAAAAAACCTTTCATATATTTAACAGACTAAATTGTTGGGTATGAGTAACGAAGATACGTATTTTTCAATAAAACATTGGTCGGAAGACGATCAACCACGCGAAAAATTATTGTACAAAGGCAAAGCCGCTTTAAGCGATGCCGAATTGGTGGCTATTTTAATAGGATCAGGCAGTCGAAATGAAAGTGCAGTTGCTTTATGTAAACGAATTTTACAGCAAAATAACAATCAATTACATCAATTACAAAAACAAAGCATTCAGCAACTCATGCAATTTAAAGGCATTGGCGAAGCAAAAGCAATCACCATTGTAGCTGCTTTAGAACTGGCTAAACGCTTGCAGTTGTCAGAAACTAAAGAACTCACAAAAATTGGTTCCTCTGCCGATGTTTGTAAATTAATGCAGCCATTAATTGGCGATCTGCCTCACGAAGAATTTTGGTGTTTGTTATTAAACAACAGTAATAAAGTTATTTATAAATTTCAGCTAAGCAAAGGCGGATTAACTCAAACTGTAGTTGATATTCGTATGCTGTTTAAAACCGTTTTAGAACATTTGGCAACCGCAATAATTTTGGTGCACAACCATCCGTCGGGACAATTACTTGCTAGTGGTGCCGATAAAGATATTACTCAAAAAATTAAACAAGCAGGAACCACTTTAGACATCAAATTATTGGATCATCTAATCATAACTGCAACCGATTATTTAAGCTTTGCCGATGAAGGGATTTTGTAATTATTTAAAAATGAAAAATTTGGTATAACTTTTGCTCTGAAACTTTAATTATTCAATTGTTGTAAAATTTTTAATATGAAAAAAAATCATTATTTTAATTACATTATCATTCTTGTTTGCTTCGTGTGATAATTTAGATGATATGCCGCCATTATCAAACGAAAACGAACCAACTCAAAATCATTTCATCAAATATTTATTGGGTGAAGATATTATATTGATTATGATAGCTATATCAATATTGTTAGTAATGTAACATTAACACCCTATGAACCTGAAATGCATGATGGAACTCTGCACTTTGAAGGATGGTTTTCTGCAAAAGACCAAGTTGGAGGCGTTTTAATTAATAATCGTATTTTACTTGATAAGAATGATGATTACTATAAGACTTATAGTTACGAATAGGCTAATGAAATGGTCATTGATAAAAACGAAATTTTTGGCGAAACCATTAATGTAAAAACTATTGATACGAATGAAAACAGCGCGTATCATAATTTAAACTTAAACTCGACTATGTTAACTAGAATTAATAAGTTAGAAGTTTTAGGATTAAAAGATATTAATAAGCTTTACTCAAATACTGATTTATTAATAAAATGGGAAGTTACTGGTGAACCTGAAGAAAATATGATGCTGTATTTATACGATACAAAAGAAGTTGGTCATGGAAACAAACCGAAACAAATATTAAAACATTTTAAAAACAAAGAGGGTGAAATAAAAATTTCAAGTTCTGAATTAAGTACTATATTTTTAGAAGATTCGGATTTAGCTATTAAGTTAGTTAAAGGTAAACAAATATCAAACGTTGTATCACCATTAAACAAAATATTTGCTGTGCATAGTTTAGAATTTGTAGATTATGCTGGTATCAAATTCCAGAAATAAGAACAATGCTAAATTGTTTGCTAAATAAATAGCCAGAGTTTATCTTTGGCTTTTTCATTTAACAAAAGGGTAGATATTTAAACTTTAAACAAACTTAAACCGTTATTAAATCCGTAGAATATTCACTATCTTGCATACCGTTTAAGAATTTACAAAATGATTAAAACGCAAAACGTTACTTTTTCCTATTCGGCTACGCAAAAATTCCATTTTCCTGATATCGATTGTCCCAACGGACAAACTTTGCTGATTACAGGAAATTCAGGAACAGGTAAAACCACTTTATTGCATTTGCTAGGTGGCTTGTTGCAGCCAAACGCAGGAAACATTACTATAAATAATCAGGATATTTTACAGTTAAACGCAGCTAAATTGGATGCTTTTCGCGGACAATCGATCGGAATGATTTTACAGAAATCGTTTTTTATCGAAGCACTTACGGTGTTAGACAATGTTGTTTTGGCTTCTTGGATCGCTAAAAAAACAAAAGCTAAAGAAAAAGCGTTAAGCATTTTAGATAATTTAGGATTGAAAGATCATGTGCACAAATTGCCAAGTCAGTTAAGTATTGGTCAGCAACAGCGTGTAAATATTGCGAGAGCTTTAATAAACAATCCGTCGGTAATTTTGGCAGATGAACCTACATCAAGTTTAGATGATGAAAACGCCTTAATTGTAGCTCGATTGTTGAGCGATTTAGCAAAAGAATATCAATCTTCATTGATTATTGTAACACACGATCAACGCTTAAAATCATTGTTTAACCACCAAATTACCTTGTCATGATTAGTAAAATAGCTTGGAAAAACACGTGGTTTAAACCGTTGAATACTTTTTTAAGTATTGTACTTTTAACCGCATCGGTTTCTATTATATCGATATTGATTCTGCTTCAAAAACAGTTCGAAGAAAAGTTTTCATCATCAATGGATAATATCGATTTAGTTTTAGGAGCAAAAGGAAGTCCGTTGCAGTTGATTCTTTCTTCGGTTTATCAGATCGATGCACCTCCGGGAAATATTTCGTACACCGAAGCCGAAGCTTGGATGAACAAACCAATGGTAGAAAGTGCTGTTCCGTTGGCTTATGGCGATAATTATTTAGGCTATAAAATTGTAGGAACTACCGAAAACTACACCAAACATTTTGGATTGAATATTCAACAGGGAACTTTATTTGCTAAAGATTTTGAGGTGATTGTAGGATCTAACATTGCAGCGAATATTGGTTTAAAAATTGGCGATACTTTTTTTGGAACACATGGCGATGTAGAAGAAGGTGAAGTGCACGACCATCATGCTTATAAAGTAGTAGGTATTTTAGAACCATCGGGTAAAGTGGCTGACCAATTGATTTTATCGAATATTTCATCGGTTTGGCACATGCACGATCATGAGCACGAAGATCATACCGAAGAAGCGCACGTACATGCCGAAGGCGAAATCCATCATCCGCACGAAGGAAAAGAAATTACCGCAGTTCTTTTAAAATTGCGTAACAACATGGCTAAAATGACCTGGCCAAGAATCATTCCTCAAAATACCGAAATGCAAGCCGCGTCGCCAGCTTTAGAAGTGAATCGTTTGTTTGCTTTGTTCGGTGTAGGAATTTCGGCATTAACCTATTTGGCTTATGGAATTATGTTTATTTCGGGTATCAGTATTTTTGTGGCGTTATACAATATGTTGAAAGAACGTCGATACGAATTTGCGTTGCTACGAATTACCGGAGCTACTAAATTTCAGTTATTGTGGTTGGTTCTCCTAGAAAGTATCTTTTTATGTACCATAGGTTTTATTCTTGGTATTGTTTTTGGTAGAATTGGCTTGTACTTCTTATCCGTATCTTCGCAAGAAGAATTTAAAATGGCATTTGATCCGTTTGAATTTTTATGGAAAGAAGAGGAAATGCTGTTTTTAGCCACATTATCTGTAGGAATCCTTGCAGCAATTATTCCGGCAATTAAAGCGTATTCATTAAACATATCAAAAACATTGGCAAATGCTTAATAAGATAATCATTACAGTTTATTGCGGATTAGCCTTTTTTTTAATGAGTTTTTCAGCAGATAAAACAAAAAATTTTAATGAAACCACTGTTCAGGATCAACCAACCGAAGTTACTTGGCAAATGTTGGGTAGAATGGGCGGAAGTTTAAAGGTGATGGCAAATTATGGCGATGCTATAAAAGAATCATTACAGGGCAAAAAAATAAGAATAAGCGGTTTTGTAATCCCTACCGATAATAAATCGTACGTTTTAAGTAAAAATGTATATTCGCACTGTTTTTTTTGCAGTATAAGTGCAGGCATAGAAACCATAATGGGTATACAGTTTAAAAACAAACAACCACGATTGAAAACCGACGATTACATTACGCTAGAAGGTATTTTTTATTTTAACGATAAAAACAAAGACGATTGGACTTTTAGTATACAAAACGCAGTAATTACAAATAAAAAATAAATCACATGTTAAAAAAAATATTTGTTACAGCCTATTGTGGATTAGCTGTTTTTTTAATGAGCTTTTCTACAAATAACACAACAGAAAAACCATCGGAATTTTACTATCAGAAACCAACCGAAGTTACTTGGAAATTATTAGGACAAATTGATTTCGTTAAGAAGAAAAACCCTCATTACGGCGAAGTAATGTATCCAATGATTAACGGAACATTAAAGGCTTTGCAAGGTAAAAAAATTAAAGCTTCGGGTTTTATTGTGCCTATCGACAGTAAATCGTACGCCTTAAGTAAAAATGTTTTTGCACAATGTTTTTTCTGTGGAAATGCAGGTCCCGAAACCATTATGGGAATTAAGTTTAAAGGCAATACACCACGTTTAAAAACCGACACTTATGTAACTATTGAAGGAACTTTTAGATACAATGCAGACGATATCGACGATTGGATTTATCACATTGAAAACGCTGTAATTACACACCAAAAATAATGATTGTTAAAGAACATATTACCGATTTGTTTTTTGATCTGGATCATACCATTTATGATTTCGATAAAAATTCGGCATTAACTTTTAATGCTGTATTTGCCGAAATGCAATTAAGTGGTGTAGACAATTTTATGACGCATTTTAAACCCATAAACAATGCGTATTGGGAACGCTTTGCCAATGAAGAAATATCTAGAGATTTTTTACGTTATGGCAGATTAAAAGATACTTTTTCTGCAATCAATTTAAAGGTCTCAGATGACAATATTCATCACATAGCCAATTATTTTATTGATAATCTTACCAATTACAACCATGTTTTTACAGGAGTACATGAAACGCTAACGCATTTAAAAAGTAAATATACTTTACATATTATCACTAATGGTCCGGAGGGTGTTCAATATAAAAAACTAAAAAATGCACAATTAGATCATTACTTTAAAACAATAACAAATTCTGAAAAAGCGGGAGTGAAAAAACCCCATCCGGGCATATTTAATTACGCATTAAAATTAGCAAACGTAAAGCCGCAAAATAGCTTAATGATTGGCGATAACATAAATGCCGATGTTCATGGCGCTTTAAACGTGGGTATGCAGGCGGTTTGGTTTAACGAATTTAAGTTAGAAAACACAACTGGTGTTGCAGAAGTACAACAATTAAAACAACTTTTAGATATTTTATAAAATGAAGAAATTTTTATTATTAATACTTTTTGTCTGCTTAGGAATAGGGACAAATGCACAAGGTTTAAGCACAAAATACATTCAAATTAAAGAAGTATACGATTTTCAGGATAAATTCAACGAATACCGTGTAAATTCTTATTTAAAACACCAGTTAGAAGAAGCAGGTTATACCGTTTTTTATGAAAATCAAGAATTACCGCAAGAAGTAAAAGCCGATCCTTGCAAAATGCTTAAATGCAACGTAGTGCGTGATAAGTCTATGTTGGCTACAAAATTACAAATTACGTTAGTTAACTGTAAAAACGAAACTGTATTTATTGCCAACGGAGAAAGTAGAGAAAAAAAACGTAGTAAATCACACGTTGATGCTATTAAAAATGCTTTAAAATTTTCGGTGCTAAATAAAGATAAATAGTAATAAAAAAATCTCGTCATTAATTTTTGGCGAGTTTTTTTTTTGGGCGTTCCCCGTAAATTTGGTTTAAAAATAAGCTATAAGTTTGTAGCACATTCTCTGTAAATCAGAAAATAAGTGTCAGTAGTTGGGTCGGGCTTTTTGCTCCAAGTCCTCGGTGCACTTCGCTATCGCTCTGGCACCTGTGGGCTATCCGCTACAATCCCTAACGCATACATTCAGCATCCAACATCCATCACCCAACATCCATCACCCAACATCCATCACCCAACATCCATCACCCAACATCCATCAATACCCATACTTTCCTTGCCAACGTTGGTGTAAAGAATCTTTGGTCTGCTTCTCTCGCGCATTCTCACCAGGTTCATAAAACGGAGTATTAATTAAATCGTCTGGTAAATATTCCTGATACGTAAAATTCCCCGGATAATCGTGACTGTATTTGTAATCTTCGCCATAGCCCAGCTCTTTCATTAATTTAGTTGGCGCATTACGTAAATGAATAGGAATAGATAAATCTCCCGTTTGTTTCACCGCTGCTTGTGCTTTGCCAATTGCCATATAACTTGCGTTACTTTTTGGTGAAGTAGCTAAGTAAATAGCACACTGGCTTAGTAATATTCTACTTTCGGGATAACCGATAACCGATACCGCCTGAAAAATATTGTTTGCCATAATAATTGCTGTTGGGTTTGCTAAACCAATATCTTCAGAAGCCGAAATAACCAATCTGCGTGCAATAAATTTTAAATCTTCACCGCCTTCAATCATTCTCGCTAGCCAATAAACAGCACCGTTTGGATCACTTCCACGAATCGATTTTATAAAAGCTGATATGATATCATAATGCTGTTCGCCCGTTTTATCATACAAAACCGTGTTTTTTTGTACAATTTGCATTACTTTTTCATTGGTAATTTCAATAGTATCCTCACCAATAGAATTTACAATCAACTCAAAAGTATTCAGCAGTTTTCTGCCATCGCCTCCCGAAACCCGAAACAAAGCTTCGTTTTCTTTAATAATTATACTTTTATCTTTTAGTTCTTCATCAACAATCAACGCACGTTTCAGTAACTCCTCTAAATCTGCTTTTGTAAAGGCATTTAATGTGTATACTTGGCAACGCGATAACAATGCAGGAATAACCTCAAAACTCGGGTTTTCGGTTGTTGCACCAATTAGTGTAATCCATCCTTTTTCCACCGCACCTAATAAAGAATCTTGTTGCGATTTGCTAAAACGGTGAATTTCATCAATAAATAAAATAGGATTTTTTGGCGTAAATAAGCCATTGTGTCCTTTAGCTTTCTCAATAACTTCCCGCACATCTTTTACACCTGCATTTATCGCACTTAACGCATAAAAAGGTCGCTTACTTTCTTGTGCAATAATTTCTGCTAAAGTTGTTTTTCCAGTTCCTGGCGGTCCCCAAAAAATCATCGACGGGATAATGCCGCGTTTAATGCTTTGTGTTAAAATGCCTGTTTCACCTACCAAATGTGTTTGACTGATGTAATCTTCTAATTGCTTAGGACGGATGCGTTCTGCTAAAGGAGTTATCATAATGTAAAATTAGGGAATTGATTTGGCGTTACAAAAAAATATGTATTTTAACCCGTTGGGTGTAATTAAATTGTTTGATTTTTAATATTATTAATTGGTCTATCAAATATGAATTTATTGATATATTGAACCAATGTTAATTCCAATTTAATATTGACGGTTTGAAAATAAATCTAGTTCAATACTATAAGACAAACAACCACCTGTTTTCAATAAGCACACAATCGAACATTTGTGGTTTTATATTTTTTAAAAAATGAACATCATGCACTTCTGCTTTTGTAATATCCAAAGAATGAAAAATTTCATTTATAGAACAAACTCCATGTAATTTATATTCGTAAAACCAATTATTTTGAGAAGCACAAAACCCTTTTGAAGGAGCAGTTTTAAACTCATTTTACAGATTTTAATTTTCCTGTGACGTGCAAATTTACAAATCTCCAACGGCATACTAATCAATATTTTTTCTAAAAATAATGACAACCAACAGGTTATGTATAATTATTTTTTTTATATTTATTAAAATTTAAAAATTAATTTAGAGTATGGGATTATTTTCATTTATTAAAGAAAAGGGGGCTAAAATTTTTGGCAAAAAAGAACAAGAAGCTCCTGTTGAAGAGAAAAAATCATTGCAGGCACAAGCTTTGCTTGATTATGTTAAGCAATTAGGCTTACCGTATAACAAAATAAAATTATCGGTTACAGATGATGATGTTAAGGTTGAAGGTGAAGTTGCTGCACAAGCAGATGCCGAAAAAATTGTTTTAGCTATTGGTAATGTTGAAGGCGTAGATCAGGTTGATAATTTAATGACTGTTGCTACACCTGCACCGCAAGCGCAATTTTACACGGTTGTTAGCGGTGATACTTTATCAAAAATTTCAAAAACTTTTTATGGTGATGCCAACAAATACAACACAATTTTCGAAGCAAATAAACCCATGTTAAGCCACCCAGATAAAATTTACCCGGGTCAGGTTTTAAGAATACCTAATTTATAAACTACAAAATCCTCTTTAAAACTTAAAGAGGATTTTTTTATTCTTAAAAATAATACACTACTAAAAAGTTTAATTCAGCATCTGCCACAATTTATCTTTTAATTCCGTAAGTCCTTGTTGTGCAACGGATGATATAAAGATATACGGCAATCCGTCAAATTCTTTATCAAGCTGTTCTTTTAATTCTGCTTTTAGTTCATCGTCTAACATATCGCATTTAGAAATGGCTATTAAACGATCTTTATCTAACATTTCCGGATTGTATCTTCTTAATTCATCCAACAAAATATCGTATTCTTTTTTAATATCGTCTGCATCGGCAGGAATTAAAAATAACAACGTTGAATTTCGCTCAATATGGCGTAAAAAGTAATGACCTAATCCTTTTCCTTCGGCAGCACCTTCGATAATTCCAGGGATATCTGCAATTACAAACGATTTAAAATCGCGGTATTCTACAATACCCAAGTTTGGCTTTAAGGTTGTAAACGGATAATCGCCAATTTTTGGTTTTGCCGATGTTAATACAGACAGTAAAGTAGATTTTCCTGCATTTGGAAATCCAACCAAACCAACATCTGCCAAAACCTTTAATTCTAAAATAATATCAACCTCTTGCGGTGGCATACCAGGCTGCGCATAACGCGGCGTTTGATTGGTTGACGAGCGAAAATGCCAGTTACCCAAACCACCTTTACCACCTTTTGCTAAGATTTTTTCTTCGCCATTTTCGGTAATTTCAAAAAGTAATTCGCCTGTTTCTTTATCTTTTACAACGGTTCCAAGCGGTACATCGATAAAACGATCTTCTCCATCGCTACCCGTACTGCGTGAACTACCACCGTCACCACCGTGACCTGCTTTTATGTGGCGTTGAAAACGTAAATGATGCAGTGTCCATAAACTTTCGTTGCCACGAATAATTACGTGACCGCCACGACCACCATCACCACCATCGGGACCGCCTTTTTCTATAAATTTTTCACGGTGTAAATGCGATGATCCTTTACCACCTTTACCAGATGCTACATATATTTTTACGTAATCTACAAAATTTCCTTCTGTCATTGTTTTAATCTTTTAATGATTATACCACTCTATTACCTTATTTAATATCACAACTCCGTCAGTTCGAGCTTGTCGAGAACTCATAAAAAGCTTCTCGATACACTTCACTACGTTTTGTTACTCGAAGTGACGAATTCTATATAAAATTGCTGTTTGGCAAAGAATTCCAGCTAATCAATATGTTAATCTTTTAACAGGCTAATGCCTATTTTATCAATTTTTACTCCGTTTGAAGCCAATACTTCAAACTCCATTTTATTCCAAATTAATTTTTCGCCTGTTTTTGGTATGTACGATAATTCTTTCATAACCAAACCGCTTATGGTTGTTACATCGTATTCGGGCATTAATTCATCTAACTCAAAATACGAAAGCAGATCATGCAGGGGATAAAATCCATCTACAATCCACTTGCCATCGGCTACTTCTTCTAACTTAAATTCTTCTTCGTAAAATTCAGACGCATCGCCAACCAACGATTCTAAAATATCGTTTAAGGTAATTACTCCTTGAATGACACCGTATTCATCAGACACCAAAGCATAATGATTTTTCGATGATTTAAACAATTCTAGGGCTTTATATGCTGATGTATGTTCAATAAAAAACGTAGGTTCTTTTATGATTGATTTTAAATCGGTATTGCCTTTTTCAAACAAAATAAACAAATCTTTTAAAGAAACCACTCCGATAACCTCATCTAATCCGCCTTCGCAAACAGGATAAAACGAATGTAAATCTTCTATTACTTTTGCTTTTAATTCCTGTAAATTGTCTTCGCAATCTAAATACATCACCGATTTTCGATGCGTCATTAAGGCATTAACTTTTAAATCACCAATGTTAAAAACACGTTCTACGATGTCTTGTTCAATTTCTTGCACCTCGCCTACTTCGGTACTTTCTTTAATGATCGATCTAATTTCTTCTTCGGTCACTTTTCCGTCGGCTGTGGGTTTGATGTTTAAAATATTCAACAACAAATCAGACGATTTTGTAAGTAACCATACGAAAGGAGCAGCTAATTTTGAAACGAAGGTCATGGGTATCGCTACCATTTTTGAAATGGTTTCAGGATAGTTTAGTCCTAAACGTTTTGGAACCAATTCACCTAAAATCAATGTAAAAAAAGTAAGTAAAACCAATACCACGCCAACGCTTAACGACGATGCATAAGGTTGTAACGATGGTATTTGAGAAATAAACGCTTTTAAATCGGTAGTGATTTTATCGCCCGAATATATACCTGTTAAAATACCGATTAAGGTAATTCCGATTTGAACTGTCGAAAGAAAGTTATTAGGCTCTTCAACCAATTTTAATGCTGCTTTAGCACTACCACTTCCTTTTTTTGCTGCCATTTCTAAACGGTTTTTCCTGGAAGAAACCAACGCCATCTCTGACATAGAGAAAATACCGTTTAAGATGATCAAAATAAAAATAATTAAAATTTCCAATGTGCTTTGTTTGATTTGTTAAATGCAAAAATCTTACCCTAAATTACAAAAAAGAGTAAGATTATTGATAATTATTTTTCTTTGACATTAAAAACGACTGATCACCTCGCTTAAACGCTCGGTAATTTCTGCAATGGAACCGATGCCGTTTACTGCGTAATATTTGTCTTGATTTTTATAATATTCAATCAAAGGAGCTGTTTTCTCATTGTATTCTTCGTAACGCGTACGAATTTTTGTTTCGTCTTGATCGTCTGCTCTACCCGATGTTTTTCCACGTTCTAAAATACGTTGCACCAACACTTCATCGTCTGCTTCTAAAGCAACCGTAGCGGTAACTTTTAGATTAATAGATTGTAAAAAAGTATCTAAGGCTTCGGCTTGAGCTATGGTTCTTGGAAATCCGTCAAACAAAAAGCCTGCTTTATCCATATTTTTTTCAACCTCATTTTTAAGCATATCAATCGTAATTGAATCGGGAACCAATTCTCCTTTATTGATAAATTCTTGTGCTTTTTTACCTAATTCGGTTTCGTTTTTAATATTAAAACGGAAAACATCGCCTGTAGAGATGTGCGTTAAATTGTATTTTTCTTTTAAAAACTCTGCCTGTGTACCTTTACCTGCACCCGGCTTTCCGAATAAAACTATTGCAATCATTTTTGTATGTTATTTTATTTGATAAACTTCGCCTAAATTTCTACCTTGTTTGTTGTAATCCAATCCATAACCTACAATAAACTTGTTTTCGATACTAAAACCGGTGTGTTTAATATCAATAGTTTGTTTGTAAGCTTCGGGTTTAAAAAACAAAGTGGCCGTATTTATGCTCTTTATCTTGAATCTGTTTACTAAATTGTACAGTGCCGCAATGGTGTTGCCGGTATCAACGATATCTTCTACAATAACAACGTGTTTATTGGTAAGATCAATATCCAAACCTAAAAGTTCGGTTACATTCCCTGTAGTTTCTGTACCGTTGTACGATGCCATTTTTATAAATGAAATTTCGGCAGCACTGGTGTAATATTTCATTAAATCGGCAGCAAAAATGAACGCGCCGTTTAAAACCACCAAAAAAATAGGAACTTCGTTTTTGTAATCTTTCAATAAATTGTTTGCCATACGCTGTACTTCCGCATCAATTTCTAATGCCGAAAGGTAGGGTACAAAGGTTTTATCTAAAATTTGAATTTCCATATTATTTTTAACCGTGCAAATATACGAATACGTGTACTTTAATTAAAGTTTATTCGAAGTTTTGCCAAATATATTTTTATTTTTAACTTAAATTTCCTTTTTAATAATTTTATATGGATGTAATTACCTATTTCTCAACGCATCACCACAACTTAAGTACACCAAGCCGAACTTTGGCTATGAATCATATTTTAGATCAGGGCATTTTGGCTGATGCTTTTATTGAAGTAATTTATTTTGTAGATGATAAACAGAAAATTGTTCTGTATCATGCGTTGGATATGTTGGTGGAACGCCATATTGATTATTTGAACGATTATTTGGATCTGTACTTGGAAAAAGCGTTGAACGAAACCAACGAATCAATTAAACGCTGTGTTTCTCGTACCGTATTCCATCAGTTAAAAAACAACAAAAACATTTATAACACAGAACAAAAGCGAATAATCATTCAAACAATGTTCGATTGGATTATTTTACCATCGGCAGTGGCAACACGTGTAAATGCGATTCATATTCTATATTTTTTGGTTGATGAAGAAGATTGGATCAAGGAACAATTAATTGCACTTATAGAACAAAATTTACTGTTGCAGGAACCATCGTTTTTAAGTCGGGGAAGAAAAATATTGAAACTGCTGCACAAACAAAAATCATA